>Ga0302127_10000384_pt1 | contig 23959 bp, 18 predicted proteins | sample CB4_SCM_MG_FD_204452 | JGI IMG/M metagenome (GOLD analysis project Ga0302127, IMG submission 204452) | Marine microbial communities from Western Arctic Ocean, Canada - CB4_SCM | ecosystem: Environmental > Aquatic > Marine > Oceanic | place: Canada: Western Arctic Ocean | collected 2017-09-24
TTTGAATTGGAATGTACTAACCATCGATGCAGCCCGCCCTGATGATTACCAAAATCAACTCAAAGCATTGGAAGAATGCACTCAACGAGGTGCTCGGGTTGTGGCATTGACAATGCCGGTACTCGTTGGCATGAATATGAGTTTCCTTACGTACTGTGGATTAAATATGATGCCTGACTGGGGTCCGATACTTAGCCTTCCATTGGACGAACGTATGGCGAAACTTCACGATCCGGATGTTCGAAAATTTATGGAAGAACGAGCGGCTTCTCCAGATGCTGGTGTATTTAGCCGACTTACCGGATGGGGACTATACATCATCGGCGATACCTACTCAGACGAGAATGCAGGGTTGAAGGGACGAACCGTAGGAGATATAGCTAGAGAACGAGGGGTTCGAGATTTCTATTGTCTTCTTGATATCGTTCTTGCCGATAACCTCCAAACAGTTCTATGGCCAGGCCCAACCGATAATGACCCTGCAAGTTGGCTTATGCGAGCACAAGCATGGCAGCACCCAGATGTGATGATCGGGGGTTCCGACGCTGGTGCTCACCTTGACCGGATGTCAGGAGCCCCATATACGACAAGTTGGCTGCATGATTGTCTTCACGGAAAGGCTCTGACAACCTTGGAAGACGCTATTCGTCATATTACCCAAGTCCCTGCCGAGCTCTTTGGATTACTTGAACGAGGAGTGTTACGTGAGGGATGGTATGCCGATGTCGTTGTCTTTGACCCTGAAACTATCAACGCTGGCGAAGTTATCCTCCTCAATGATCTCCCTGGAGGCGCCGGTCGACTCTATGCGGATTCAATAGGTATGCGCCGTGTTTTTGTCAATGGAACACCTACAGTTATCGACAATCAACCTACGGAATCTCTTCCTGGGACTGTTTTAAAAAGCGGCCAAGACACATACACCGTTAAGATCCCTGCTACTTCTTAAGCTTAGAGAACCCGTAACTTACTCTGGAACTGATAAAGAACAGGAAAAGTCACTACTTTATTAGTCCGCCAAGGCATGTTCAACAGTAATTTGTCCAAAGCAAAGAGCTTCAGAAAGGTTACTTCCGTCTCCCGGATACAGTAAACCTGAGGCTTGACCCAATTCACCCGCAGCGTAAAGTCCCTGAATGGGTCTACCAAATGGGTCAATCACTTGTCCATGTTGGTTTCGTTGAGGGCCTCCAGTCGTATTAGATCCCCCAGGGTAGAGAGGGACACAATAATACGGAGGCTCAGCTATTGGGATCATAGTGTCTGGCGGACGATCAAAAGGGTCAGATTCTTGTGTTCTACAGAGTTGATTGTATTGCTCAACTGTTGCCGCTGCTGTTTCCGGATCGTCCATTCCAGCTGCTCGCGCAACATCTTCTATGCTGTCACCCTTTTTAATCCAACCACGGAGAATCTCTTCTTGATTATCTTCTGTCCAGTCATAAATTCCAACAGCGGGTGCGCCAATATGCGTAAGCGTTAATGGACCAGCTCTACGGCGAGTCTCATCAAAAAACCAGTAACAAGGAACACGAGGACGTATGTTTCTTTTGGGGTCATATAAGAGAAGGTCATAGTAAAAGTCATGACGGAGAAGAGCTTGATCTTCTTCATTTGCGAAACGTTGACCAAAACGGTCAGTGATCACATACCCAGGAGGCCCGATGCTAATGAGGAAATTCACGTCCGACCCATCGTCAAGTTCAAAATGGCCGATGGCTCGTCCAATCATCTGATTCATATGCCACATCGAAGCTCCAACAGCTTGGGCCATACGGACACCATCACCAGTGTTGTTAGGATTTCCATAAAAATAGACCGGATAGGTCCGAAGGTTGTCTCGCTTGAGGTCTTCATCGTATTCGTAACCACCGCAGGTGAGAATGACAGCTTTCTCTGCATAGATATCGACGTTCACCCCATGGGCATCAACGGTGCGGACACCCACAACTGCGTTCACATCATCTGTGATAAGTTCTTGTGCTGGGTGTTCCCATCTAACATCAACATCCCTCCGTTGCATAGCCGCATCTAATCCGGCAAAGAGGGCCGGACCGCCACCAGCATCAGAGGACAATCGATCGCTACTACCCCCTGGTTGTATAGAAACAATAGCTTCTGATCCGGAAAATTCTGTGTGCTCAGCTCCAGCGGCAGCAGTCATATTTAAACCGCCGATAGATTCTGCTAACCAAAGTTCAAGTCCTTCTGCCCGTTCAGCCCAAGCTCGGGTGACTTCAATGGGAATCATGCCACTAGCGCACGCATCAAGATAGGTTGTTGCAGCATTGGCGTCAGTGGCAACCATAACCATTCCTCCAGACATTCTGGTACTTGGAGTATGGCGGTCATGCGGATTTTTTTCGACAACTATTACCGAAGCACCAGCATCTCTAGCGGTAACCGCTGCTGCTGTGCCAGCAGCGCCATATCCAACAACAACAATATCTGCAACATTAGATTCTTTCACGCTGAAATTATAGCCACACTATCTTCTCTATTATCATAAAATCTTAGATACATGGCTGGACAGTAACATGAGAGCAGGTATCCAGAACTACATTCATAACATGCTGTTCACCGTTGAGACGGAGAGTTATCCTGATTACAAGATTTTTAAATTCTGCTTTTAGTAAATTTATTGCGTTTCAGAGAAGGCCGCTCTGGAGGTCAATTGAAGCAACTCTTATCGGAGGAGCCTTCATAGCAGTTGGATTCAATCACTTTACAGACCCTCATTTTTTCGAAGCAATTGTCCCAAAGTGGTTTTGGAGTCCATCATTCGCGAATCAGGTATCTGGGGCAGCAGAAATTTTTCTAGGGGCAACACTTATACCTATATGGACCCGGCGATATTCCGCTTGGGGGCTACTCATTCTCCTTGTCCTTGTCTATCCGGCGAACATAGATATGTTCATCAACGACGTGGGCTTTGCTACAGATGAATTTGGGAACACCATGCGTGTTGAGAATATGTCTGGGGTCTTTGTTCGTAACCTGATACGACTCCCGTTCCAGTTTGTCTTTGCGTGGCTTATCTGGAGGCACACTCGTAAAATATCATCCCGTCATAGCGAAAGATAACTGGAAGGAACTACTTCAGCCAGAAAACTACATGAAAGTACTTGATGGCCTTCATCGACCAGAGAAACCCTTATAAATCCTTGGTCAGGTGAAGTCACCCATTGGGCGGTGGTAGTCAGTGGGCCGGAACGTCCACCAACCATGTATCGTGCGTCAAGGGCTGTGACTGAGCATGGTTCGCCAAAATGGTTTTCTCCGAAGCTTTGTGCACTTATCTCACCAAGAAGTGTCATGATCGCTCCTTGCACAAAACCGCCAGGGCGCCGCACTGCATCATCTGGGAAAAGGACTGCTCTACCAATAGACGGATCCTCGACTCTGATGCCTGAGAGGTCCCCAATCGGTTGGTCTAAAGCTGGGATTTCATTTTTAGCCATACGCATCCTTATATCACTTATATCTGGTTTCGATTCTCCTTTCCGTAATGGCGTTCGAAGAAAAGTAATTTGTGCGTAACCTAATGAATCCCCGTTTTCGTCAAGATAATCAAGCTCCTCTACGAATATTCTTTTCCCATGCCGGAGAATTCGGCTTCTAGCTTCAATGATTCTCCCCTTAGACGGAAGACCCCGTCGAAAAGAAAAATCGGTTGTGAAAGTCCAATCTTTAACTGTGGATTCTAACTCCATTCCGACAATCACGTCAGCGAGAAGCATTAGCGGAGCTACTCTGACAACACCATGGCTTTCGAGTCCTTCACTGACTATCAAAGAACCTTTCTTAGGATCGATAAGGTCTGGTCGAACTCCCATACGGGCCATAACAGTAAGAAATTCTGGATTCAATGGATCAGCAGACATCAGAAATCAACATAGATCCAGTAGAAGAAAAACAGCACGTTTTACTCTCTCTGGCTAAGGAAAAGACTATTCGGATCTTGGACATGGAATCCTCAGGTCATGTATGCGATTACGTCGGTAACACTCCAGAGAGAATAATTAGCATCCATGATCACTCTTTTACAGTTATCTCAGCTCGGGTTAACTTTTGATCCTGGTGTCCATACGACGGGAAGACGTTTTATCCCCCCTATGAAATTGGAACGAAGGTAATCTGGCTCCCCTGCCAATCGCATGTCAGGTATACGCTCGATGATCTCACGGAAGATAAGACGAAGTTCTGCACGAGCTAAATTTGCTCCCAGACAATAGTGGGCTCCCCCACCGCCGAACGCTATATGGTCATTTGGTGACCTCGTGATATCAAAAGAGAATGGGTCATCGAAAACTTCTTCGTCACGATTGGCTGAAATATACCATATGACAACCCGACTCCCTTTTTGGATTTCCGTTCCAAGGAGTTCTGTGGGAGCGGTTGTGGTCCTTCTGAAATGCAAGACTGGACTCGCCCAACGAATAATTTCATCAACTGCCGAATCAATATATGTATCAATATCGCTTTGAAGGAGCGCTAACTGTTCAGGATGTGTCAACAGGGCATACATCCCATGAGAGGTTGCGTTTCTCGTTGTTTCATTTCCCGCTACCGCCAATAACATCATGAAAAGATCTAACTCGATTTCTGTTAAGCGATCCCCCTCGATCTCTGCGTTGATAAGTTTCGTAATGATGTCATCCTGTGGATCAACCCCACGTTGGGCTGCGAGCTCATGGGTGTATGAGTAGAGTTCCATAGCAGCTACTAGTGGGTCTCCCTCATACTCAGGGTCATCGTTACCTATTAAATCATTTGACCATTTAAAGAGAAGATGACGATCTTCTTGAGGCACTCCCATGATCTCGGCAATTGCCTGTAGAGGAAGTTCCGCAGCAAGATCCCCTACAAAATCTGCTTCACCTCGTTCAATCACATTATCGACAATTAGTGTCGTACGGTGGGCAAGAAATTGCTCGAGTAAGCCGACCATCCTAGGCGTGAAACCTTTATTGACCAGTCGCCGATACCTAGTATGTTTCGGCGGGTCGGTGTACAGCATATTCAAACCCCGCTGGTCAACATGTGCACCGTTATCTGGTTGCTCATCATAATTCTCGATACTGATACCACCAGCTTCACTGGAGAATAACTCATTGTCACGGTTTACGTGTCGGACATCAGCATGCTTGACGACATTCCAAAATCCGAAACCATCCGGATGGTCATGCCAAAATAACGGCGCTTTTTCACGAAGGACAGTAAACATTTCATGATGCTCCATACGTACGAAACGATCAGCATCAAGCAGGTCGATGTCTTTAAGGTTCATATCCCTCCCCGGAAAAAAATCGGAGGCTTTCTCTTAGTTGATTTTTCTTGATAAAAGCAACTTGGCCCATTTGCCGTAAAAACCGAATCTATAAATCAGAATCTTGGGTTATTGAGACTTTTACATTTCATTGAATAGCACTAAAGTCGTTGCTAACAACTATTTAATGAATTACATTAACTTATAATTGTCCAGTTGGCAATTAGGGGAACAAACGTGAAATCTGAAATCAATACGAGCAACGACCCATACATAATTGTTTCTTCAGATACCCATGCTGGGCTCCAATGCGAAGAGTACCGACCGTATCTTGATTCTTCCCTCCATGCTGAATTTGATGATTATGTTGCTGAACGGCACGAACATCGGCGATTGACCGAAGAAATCAACGGTGAATACGTACAAGAGTGGGAAGGAGATAATGCTGAAGGCCTCCAAGGAGCGTATGACCCTGAAGTTCGGGACAAAACACTTGATGCTGATGGTATATCGGGTGAAATTATTTTTGCCGATGGAGATGCTGTAACTGGTATGGAGTCTCCCCCTTTCGGTGCGGGATTAGCTGCCGGGCAGATCACCGATTCTCGTCAAGCATGGGGTGGAGCCCGCGCCCACAACCGATGGCTCGAAGAATTCTGTGCCACAAATCCACCACGTCGAGCCGGAGTTGCTCTTCTTCCCATCACCCATGGAGTAGATGAAGCAGTGAAAGAAGTAGAAATTCTTGCAGGCAAGCCTGGAATCAAAGGAGTAATGATCCCTACCCTCTGGCATGATGCTCCACCCTACGGGAGCGACCATTACGATAAATTCTGGGCAGCATGCGCTGAAACCGGACTAGTGGTCCATACCCACTCTGGAGAAGCAGATTTCCCAAGCTACGGAGAAAATATTGCCATGTACATATCTGAAGTCGCATTTTGGACTCACAGAGCCTTGTGGCAGCTCCTCTTCGGGGGAAAGTTTGACAAGTTTCCTGGACTGAAATACGCCGTAGTTGAATGTGGAAGTTGGTGGGTCGGCGACCTTCTCTGGAAAGCTGATGTTAATTTCGGTGCAAGCTGGAAAATCAAAAAAATGAGCAGCCGTATGAAGGGCTTACTTTCACAGCTGCCCTCCCAGTATTTCGGCGAGAGTGTCTTCATTGGCGCATCTACAATGAGTCGCTACGAAATCCGTGAACGACAACGGCTTGGAATTGAAGCTCTGATGTGGGGAACAGACTACCCACACCCTGAAGGGTCATGGCCAAATACAGTGCATCGTCTAGAAAGTGACTTCCAAGATGTCTCAATCGAAGACACTCGCCGTCTACTTGGCTTAAACGCTATTGAGTGTTACGACCTCGATGTTTCGGGGCTTACCGAAGTTGCAAATAGGATTGGACCTACCCCAGCGAAACTCAACCAAGACCCTGATCTCCGAACAAGTCCAAAAGCGAAACGTGAAGCGCGCTGGTGGTTTGATGAATATGGGATTGAGTGGAGTGGCTCTGAAAGCGGATTTTAAATGACATCGCTTAATATCTCTGCCGCTGTGAAAGAACCTAACAATGGACTCTAACCTTCCAGAGACTGATCATCATATTGTCATTTCTGCTGACAGCCATTGCGGAGCTGACCTCCGTGGTTACAAACCGTATCTTGAAAAAAAATTCCACTCTGATTTCGATGAGTGGGCGGACGCAACGGAAGAATCAGCTGAAAAACAGGAAGCTCTTTTTGCGGGTAAAGGACGTTCGCCACGCAATGTAGGGATTGATGGAGACCCAATCCTTGATGCCAGCCGTAATTTTTCATCTGAACGCCGTCTCGAAGAACAGCAAGCCGATGGTGTAATCGCCTCCGTGCTATTCCCAAATACACAACCACCTTTTGCTCCTCAAGCTGCTACACAATTTGAGGCCCCACCCTATAGTGACAACTTCGAGCACCGCTGGGCCGGCCTAAGAGCACATAACCGTTGGTTGAAGGATTTTGTTGACCAAGCCCCAATACAACGTGCCGGTATTGCCCAAATTTTCCTCGGTGATGTCGAAGGATCTGTCGCTGAAATAGAATGGGCTGCAAACAATGGCCTTCGTGGAGGCATTCTTGTTCCAGGGGCACCCCCTGACTCCCCCTTTGAACCTCTCTATTCATCAAGTTATGAACCAATTTGGGCTGCTGCTGCTGAGAATAACATGACCTTGAACCACCACGCAGGCGGAGCAACGCCGAACTTTGGTAATCATTTCCCATCATCGTTGGCGGTTTTCATGCTAGAGGTTTCCTGGTGGTCCCAACGCGCATTATGGCACCTTATGTTTTCTGGAGTTTTTGAACGTTACCCTTCCCTGAAGTGGATAAACACTGAAACCGGAACCGCTTGGGTCCCAGACACGTTAGAGAAACTTGATTCTTTCTACCATCGGATGAAATATTCAAAATATGGATCTGAATCTATCTTCGGTGGAATGGCTGTCGAGGATTTAACCTTAACCCCAAGCGAATATTGGAAACGGCAATGTTATGTCGGTGCAAGTTTTCTCCGACCTACCGAAGTATCGCTTTGTTCAAATGTCGGCGTTGACAATATTCTTTGGGGGTCTGACTACCCTCATATCGAAGGATCCCATCCTCATACCCGTGAACATCTTCGATTAACTTTCGCCCATTTACCTGAAGATCATGTTACGAAATTGCTGACGACGAACGTCGCTAAAGTCTACGATTTCGACCTTGACGCACTCAAACCGCTTGCAGAGAAGTACTGCCCAACGAAGGAAGAAGTCGCGACCCACATACCTTATTCAGATATTCCTGAGACAGCTAAGGGCTGTCCAGGCATGAATCCCTTAAACCAGATTGAGAAGGTTGCCTGATGGAAACCGGCCCTTTAAATATCAGCACCGAAGGATCGGTAGCGGTCGTCACCGGCGGAGCGAATGGTATTGGAAAGGGAATTGTCAAGGCGTTACTCGCCGGTGGGGCTTCCGTGGTGATTGCCGACATTGAAGAAGACGTCGTCAATGCAACAGTTGAGGAATTATCTCCATTAGGGCCTGTCGATAGTTTTATTACCGATGTAGCGAATGAAGCTTCTGTTGAAGATTTATCTACATATGTTTTCAAGGCTCATGGAAAATGCAACTTTCTTTTTAATAATGCAGGGGTTGGTTCCGGAGGCGGGGGCAAAGCATGGCAGAACGAACCAAATGACTGGAAATGGTGCTTTAGTGTCAATGTGTTTGGGACAGCTCACGGAGTGATTTCTTTTGTACCAAAAATGCTTGAATCTGGAGAACCCGGTCATGTAATCAATACGTCATCGGGGGATGGAGGTTTCGCGCCGGTACCTATGGCATCGGTGTACGCATCGAGTAAAGCAGCCGTAAGTTGTTACACGGAAGCACTCAACCACCAGCTTCTAAGCGAAACAGACAATATGGGTGCATCCGTGTTTTACCCCTCTGGTGGGCTAATGAATACTGGCCTTTTCACTTCACAGCGAAACCGCCCAGAGGAACTGCAACGTATCCGTGGCGGGACGGGTCGCAAATCAATGACTTTTGAAGAATTGAAGGGCCTATTGGAAAAAGCCGGTCGTGATGTAAAAGTAGCGGACCTTGATGAACTGGGTGCCTACGTCGTTCAGGCAGTAAGAGAACGGCGCTTCATCATTGGACGCGACCTTGAGGAAACAGTTGACCTTCTGCACCGACGCGCTGACGCTATCGGAGAGTTTCGATGCCCTCCTCATCACGATATGGGAATATAAAAATCTGGCAGGTAAAAGTTTACAGTTAAGTGACTCTGGCGTCCACCGTCGCCTGTTCGCGACCGAAACTATCTTTTCCTCCACCCTCATCAACCATTACCAAGGGACGGTTTCTCGCAACCATCCATCCACACACACCAAGTATCGCTCCAACAAAGATATCTAACCACCAATGATTGGCAGTAACAACTACCACAATGGTGGTAATAATCGGATGCAGTAAAATGAACCAACGGTATCTGGTTTTACAAATCGACAACACTGCTAACGCAACAAGAAGTGCCCATCCAACATGTAACGAAGGCATCGCTGCGTATTGATTCGCTGCCTTAGCTATCCCAAGTCTGTACGGATCAGGTCCGAAAACTTTCGCAGTGTCGACGAACCCAGAAAATTCGGTCAGGCGAGGGGGGGCAAGTGGAAAAATCAGATGGATGACCAAACCAATAGCCGTTGAACTAATCAAGGCTAAGCGGATTCTTGCCATCCACTCTCTTTTCCGTAACATAGCCCAAAGCAGGAAGACGATCATCGAAGGGAAATGCATGACAAAGTAAAAAGTATTCGCCAGCTGTATGACCCATTCCATATTAAGGATATGTTTTTGGAGGATTATCTCGCTTGGGAGGCCTACTCGCTCCTGGAAATCAACAAGACGCACAGCATTTTCCTGGGCTACTTGAAATGAACCTGAAGTGATACGACGGACAGTCGAGTAGCCAAACCAAAGTAATACAAATGTCAGCATGTTGAAGAAAACTGACATTGTTAAACTTGGTTTCTTCAAAGATGACATCAATTTATTAAATTTTGGCATCACAGCCTGCATCAACTGCTCCATAGATAGCCCCCAGCAATCTCTATCCTTTATCCTAAATGATCAGACTAGAAAAATGAACTTTCGATTGAATTTCATCAGATATTGAGAAGAAGGATCTTTGGAATGGTGCTACTACCGTCTCACAAGTAATCTCTTCTAGAGGTCCTATGGCATTTACTCCAGATATTCTTCCAGTCCTCGAGTCAGACGACGAGATTACATCTATTCTCTCTGATGCTGGAACGGAACTTCCTCCTCTCCTTCCTGCGCTCGCTTATGCACTGGGTGATCTGTCACTTCTTGATAAGGATCTTTGGCTGAATCCAACGAAATCGCTTGAAGAGCAGGGAGGGTGGACTCATGAGGAGCAGGATCATTGCCGTAGCATTGCTTTGAGAGCTATTCAACGCTTACGAGATGGTGAAGAACGCACTTCAGTACCGACAAGCGAAGAGTTACGTTCTCTCATGTCATGGGCGTGCGGGACTGAACTTGATGGATCATTTCTAGAGATGCTCCGTGAAGAACTTGCTCCGGAAAATATAGATTTACGGGCACCGGATTGGTCAAAAAATACGTTAGACCCAGATCGTGATTTTACTGTAGCAATTATTGGTGCTGGCATGTCAGGCATTTTGGCTGCATACCGACTTAAACAAGCCGGAATTGAGTTTGTCATCTTTGAAAAAAATGAGGCAATCGGCGGTACGTGGCTAGATAACACATATCCTGGCTGCCGAGTTGACGTTTCAAATCACGTTTATTGCTATTCGTTTATGCAAAAGCATGACTGGCCACATTTCCATTCAACACAGGAGGTTCTCCTAGAGTATTTCAACGACTGTGTAGATATGTTCGGTATCCGTGACAACATACGTTTCACGACTGAAGTTTCCTCGTCCGTATGGGATGAAGATACCAGTACCTGGAATTTAGAGCTTGTATCAAACGATGGTGAGAAAACTTTTTCTTGTCATAGTATTATCAGCGCTGTCGGTCAACTAAACCGCCCTTCATTCCCTGATATCGCTGGACGAGACTCGTTCGACGGGCCATCCTGGCATTCTGCACGTTGGAACCATGAGGAAGAATTAGAAGGAAAACATGTTGCCGTGATCGGGACCGGGTGTAGTGCTGTCCAGTTCATTCCTCGAATTGCGGAGATTGCAGCATCCACGACCGTGTTTCAACGAACCCCTAACTGGTTAATGCCGAGACCTCAATATCAAAAAGAGTTACCAGAAAGTTTACTTTGGTGTTTTAACCACCTTCCTTATTACAACAACTGGTTTCGTCTGCACCTTTTCTGGCGGAGCCATGAAGGCCTGCTACCCCGACTGGAAGTAGATCCGCTTTGGGGTGACCATGATGACAATTCCGTGAGTGCGAGTAACCATGAATTGGGGTTGATGTTACGTTTGTATCTGCAAAGCGAATTCTCAGAACGACCTGATCTACTGGAGAAAGTCACCCCGAATTACACTACGGGTGCTAAGAGATTTGTGATCGATGACGGTTTATGGGCTACAACCCTGCAACGTCCTAATGTGACCTTGTGTACGGATCCGATTGCAAGTATTACCGACGAAGGTTTGATCACTGAAGACGGGGCTTTCCATGACGTTGATGTAATCATCTATGGGACCGGTTTTAAGGCTTCAGAGTTTCTAACACCAATGAAGGTCATTGGAAAAGATGGAGTGAGCCTCCACGAACAGTGGGATGGTGATGCTCAAGCCTATTTAGGGATAGTGAGTCCGAACTTCCCCAACTTGTTCTTCCTATATGGTCCGAACACAAATATCGTAATCAATGGAAGCATTATTTATTTCTCTGAACGTGAAGTGCATTACGTCACCCGCTATATCCGTCACCTCCTAAAGAACAAAATCACAGCTCTCGATGTGAAATCTAATGTGCATGATGAATACAACATTAAAATCGATGAAGGAAATGAAAAAATGGCATGGGGGATATCCACGGTCAACAGTTGGTATAAGAATACAAATGGACGGGTATCCCAGAACTGGCCGTTCTCACTGTTGGAGTACTGGGATCAAACACAAGAACTCAACCCAGATGACTATATAGAGTTACAATGACGCTCTATCGAGCGAACTTGAAACCCGCTGAAGGTTATATATGAACGATAAACAGGTATTGCTAGATGTATACGAACAGGGCGAAGGGATTCCTGCCATATACACGCATGGATGGGCTGATGACCGCACAGCATGGGATGGAGTGATTGGCTCACTCGGAGATCATGTACGAAATATTTCTTGGAGTCTCCGCGGCCATGGGAAGTCAGATGCTCCTCCCCCAGGGAACTACACACGAGACCACACCTTGGACGATTTAGCTCAAATTGTCGATATGAGCGACGATCCTGTTGTCCTTATTGGTCATTCACTTGGTGGATACCTTTCTCTTGCCTATTCTCTTCAACATCCAGACCGTGTCCGTGCATTGGTTTTGATAGCAGCAGGGCCAGGATTCCGAAAGGAAGAAACTCGAGAACAGTGGAACGCATCCGTTCAAGCTTCTTCCAAAAAAATGGACATCCCTACAGGAAGTGAAGAAGCAGCTTTACATGTTGATTCATGGGTGATTGATTCACTTGAGGATATTACTGTTCCCGTACTTGTTATCGTGGGAGAAAACGACAAACGGTTCGCTGCATCCATGGCTGTATTTGAAAAATATCTGGACGTCAAAGCTTCTGTTATTGTCCCTGGAGCAGGCCATTCGGTACATAGAAAACATTTCAAACCAGTTGCTACAGCAATTCAGGACTTCTTGTCTAAGATCTGACCTGAACCCGTTGGATAATCTATCAAACTGGTTTAGATAATTCTTAGCTTGTAAGGTCACGAATATGTATGAATCTGGAAGTGACAGGAGAATCTAATGCCGGGACCACTAGACGGAATCAAAGTTATTGACATGTCAGCTGTGATTTCTGGCCCCATGGCATGTCAGGTCCTTGCCGACCAGGGAGCTGACGTGATCAAAATAGAGCCATTGGGAATAGGCGATATAACAAGGATTGGGGGATTTCGTGTAGGTGATATTTCTGCCATGTTCGCGACAGTGAATCGGGGGAAACGGTCGGTCGCTCTCGACCTTTCACGAGAAGAAGGGGTATCTATCCTGAAGAAAATGGTGGCAACGGCAGATGTACTGGTTCAAAATTTCCGACCCGGTGCTGTTGATCGGATGGGAGTCGGGCCTGACACAATGCTAGAAATCAATCCAGAACTGATTTATGTATCTATTTCTGGATTTGGGGCAGAAGGTCCATATAGAGATTGGCGAGTATACGATCCGATTATCCAATCAATTTCTGGGGTTGTTTCGATCCAACAGAGTCCAGAAATTCCCATTCCTGATCTTGTTCGAACAATTGTGTGCGATAAAACCACAGCTTTAACTGCAGCTAATGCAATTAGTTCCGCTCTTTTCGCTCGGGCATCAGGAAAATCATCCGGTCAACATATTGAAATTCCCATGCTTGACGCTGCCATTTATTGGTTATGGCCAGACGTGTTCATGGGACATACCCTGTGGGATGATGAAGTTGTTCCTGGGGCACTCATATACCAGATCTACAGACTGCAACAGACTGCTGACGGACACCTCGTTTATTTTTCCGCTTCTGATAAGGAATTCGCCGGACTCAGTAAAGCTCTCGAACATCCGGAATGGTTAGAAGACCCTCGGTTTTCCACGCCTGCGAAACGTCAGGAGTCTGAAAATTTCGAGGCGTTGGGAGGGCTCCTCCACAACGCGTTCCTCGAGTTTGCAACCGATGATATTATGGAGCGTCTCCGGACAGAAGAGGTCCCTGCAGCTCAAGTAAATACTGTAGATGAAGTTTTTACTGATCCTCAGGTTGTAAACAACGAAATTATCGTCGAGTGGGAACACCCTGATGCGGGACTAATGAAAATGGCAAAACCTCCTGTCCGGTGGGGGACAACCAAACCTGATCTAACGTGGTCAACTGACCATGTCGGGCAAAGCACCGTAGAAGTTTTAAACGAATATGGTTTCGATCAAGAGGAAATTAGCACACTTAGAAGGAAGGGGATTATCCCAGAAACCTGAATTCTTTAGTTCTGTTGCTCAGGGCTGGACTCGTCCATTCCATCCGATGGTTCTTCGCGGAGGCCAGTTTTAAACTCATTTAGAGACCTCCCGAGGGAACGTGCCACTCCAGGGATTTTCTTCCCACCGAACAAAGCAAGGAGAACAATCAAAATGATAATGAGTTCGGGGGTACCGACGCTGCCCATAGTTTTCTTCCTTTTTTTCGCCCAGTCGTTCCTTTAAGGATACCCCAAAGAGGGCATACTCACTTTCTATAAATCATTAGGAATAGCTTTTAGCGAGATAGCCTCGTCAATAATATCCATCGGATGCCGGATATCGATGCCTCCTTGTTGGAGGTGCATTGAACATCCGGGGTTTGCACTAGCAACTATGTCACACTGCTTTTCGTTAATCACAGCTATTTTTCGATCGCGTGCCTGTGATGCAAGATCGGGTTGGAAGATAGAAAAAGCGCCTCCGGCGCCACAACATAATCCATCATCGTCCAGTTCGATGACCTCATCGACAAACGGTTCAAGAACTTTTCGAACTGCTATATGCGATCGTTGAACATGACGTAAATGGCACGGGTCTTGAATAGCAACTCGGAGAGAAAGCTTCCGCGATACTGAAAAATTATCAAGATGCTTTTCAACCCATTCATGGATATCAAAGATTCGGGAACTGAACGACAAAGCTTCATCCGTTCCTAGTAGATGCCCGTAATCTTTGAGAGCTGCTCCACATCCAGCTGAATCTACTAAAATCGGACGCTCATTCTCAGATAATGACTGGATAACGTTTTCTGCTATTTCTCGCGCCTTGGTTCCAAGCCCAGCATGAGTATGGAGAGCTCCGCAACAAGGGACTCTGTCTCCTGTTGGTGTAACACCAAATCCTAGGTGTTCAAGAACCCTTTTCCCAGCTTGGTGTGTCTCTCGTTGCCATGCATCCATGACACATCCGGTGAAAAGATACACGTCGGTCCCAGAAGAGATAAGGGGCTTATTGAAGAAAGGAATGTTCTTTGGGATAGCAAACCGTTTCGGAATCAGGTTCACCTTATTAGCTATAGTCAACAACCGAGTCAGAAGACGAAGAAGGCGAGGTCGGGTGAGCACATGGAAGGGAATCCGTTGCCACCTAGGAAGAATCCGATTCTCTTGGACGAGCGTTTTTCTAGTTTGCTCTATCAACGACCCGTATGGAACTCCACTAGGACATGCAGGTTCACAACCACGGCATTGGATACAGGTTTCAAAGGATGCCAACGCTTCTTTCGTGACTATCTGATCGTTTGTTTGAATTTCCTGCATAAGCCGTATCCGCCCACGAGGAGAAAGCGCTTCTTCTCCGGTGATGCGAAAGGTAGGGCAATGCGGGAGGCAGAGACCACAGTGAACGCACGTATTAAGTTCCTCTGAATCGATTTTTAGATCCATGTTTAACTCCAGTTGCCTAAGTTACGGCCAGGGTTCAGGCGGCTTGTTGGATCAAATTGCTTTTTCATCCGTTCTGTAATCGTTAGCGTCGCTCTGTCAAGCTTTCTCGGTTCCTGTGGTTGTTCAGCCCAGACTGTCCCAACCCCGATTGAAGCAACAAATCGTCCAATTGAGGTCTTTTCCAGGCGAAAGATCTCTGCCGGCGGTAATGACCATCGATGGGCAGGAAATGAGGGTCCGGTTCCACTCTCATTCACTGCTCCAAATTTAGTGAGTAAGGCGTATTGTGCGTCGACATCGGGTGGGTGGCCTTCTAGATGAACCCATGTCGTTGCACCATCCCAAAGAATTGCTGATGGTCTGAGCAAGGTATCAAAAATTATTTTAGGATCCATAGATGTTTGGATCCATAGTTGCCGTAATGGTATCGGATTTGTTCTCAGAGTTACTTCTGCAATAAACCCTAATGTTCCAAAGGACCCAACCATAAGTTTATGAAGGTTGAATCCGGAAACGTTCTTTACGACTGGGCCTCCGCAAGTGATGACCTGGCCTTCTGCGGATACATATCGGAGTTGAAGGACGGCATCACGAACAGACCCTTTCCCTAATTTGTGGAGGTCATTATGACCGACAGCGATTGCTCCACCAACGGTTCCTCCCCGATCAGGAAGACTGGTTCGTTGTCGGTGGTCAGCAAGGCATGTGTTCAACTCCTGAACAGTAGTTCCGGCTCTGACTGTCACGATCATTTCTTCCGGCTTGTATTCTACTAGGCCAGAGGGAGCGGAAATGACTGATGTATCTGGTTTTAATACCCCGTTGAGGTCCCACCGTGTTCTATTACCTTCTATAGCTATGGGCAGGGAGGGACCAACCGCCTGGGCAAAGCGATTGAGAGCTGCATCTATTTTGAGAGTTGCCTTCATCCCCAAACCCCCTGAGGAACATTTTTCAATGACTGTATATCAGCGCATGAATGGCCGGCTGGAAGTATTTTTCCTGGGTTTGACCTGCATTGAGGATCAAATGCATATCGCAACCGGTTTTGGTGGTTGAGGTCTTCTGTGGTGAAAAGCTCATCCATGTATGCCTGTTTCTCTATACCGATACCGTGTTCTCCAGATAAGACACCTCCTGCGTCGAGAGAGATCCTCATAATTTCGGCTCCAGCGGCGTGTACTTTTTCTAACATGCCCTCTTCTCTTGCATCAAACAAAAGCAACGGGTGGAGATTCCCGTCGCCAGCGTGGAAGACGTTCATGACAATAAGGTCGTATCTTTCAGCGACTTCGTTAACTTTCTCTAAAACATCAGCAAGGGCTGATCGGGGGACAACAGTATCGTGAAGATAGTAGTCTGGGGCAATCTGGGCAATAGCTCCAAATGCTGTTTTTCGTCCCTTCCAGAGCAATTCTCGTTCGTGATCAGTTTCAGCTACACGAACATTTGTTGCCCCATGTTTAAAACCAATTTTTCGGATATTAGAAGCGTCTATTTGGACTCCATCAACTAATCCTTCTACTTCAACAAGGAGTACTGCAGCTGCATCAGTTGGATATCCGGCACCAACGAAGTTCTCAACCGCTGTAGTGATACGCTGATCCATCACTTCCATGGCAGCAGGGACAATACCAGCTGCTATGACAGCGCTGACCGTCTCAGCGGCGGTACGCATCGAAGAGAACGAGAGGAGTAAGGTACGGACTGTTGGAGGATTTTTAGTAATACGGACAGCAATTTTGGTTGCTATTCCTAACGTTCCTTCGCTACCGATGAACGCTCCGCGAAGATCGAGGCCAATGGGTTCTGGGTCAAGACCGCCGATGGTAGCGACTTCTCCATCAGGCAGGACTATTTCGAGAGCCAGCACATGGGCGTCGGTCACTCCATAGGCGAGACAGTGGGGACCTCCGGAATTATTGGCGACGTTACCGCCGATAGTGCAAACTTGCTGGCTTGAAGGGTCAGGGGCAAAATGAAATCCAAAGGGTTTTAGGTAGCTACTTAGATCAAGGTTGATCACGCCAGGCTCAACCCAAGCAATTCGATTATCAATATCTATTTCGAGGATTTTGTTCATTTTAGTCATTACCACCACTACAGGTGCTCCCAATGGGATAGCTCCTCCAGCAAGTCCGGTTCCTGCACCACGGGCAACAATGGGACGTCCATGTTTTTCTGAGATACGCATGATTATTTGGACTTCTTGGGTTGTTATAGGAAAACAGATTGGACCGGCATTCCCTTCATCGAAGACGGAAGAGTCGTGGGAGTGAAGAAATCGTTCTGTTGCATCGAAACGTACTCGATCTGGGGATAGAGCTGCCACGAGTTCAGCTACAAATACATCTTCAGAGGCTGATGGTTTAATAACGTTTTTAATTTTATCTATGAATGACACGAAGCATCCTTAGTTGTTCTTCCTCTTTCAGGGTAGTCATCTTGACGGGCAGGCCGGTGCAGGACAGCATCAAACCCTGATACGTTTTTTCTTCTCTATTTGACACAGCGGCAGAGGGTTGAGAATGTAGGGCAAATTCATTAATTGGAGACTTGCATGGATATTCCTTTATTGCCTTCTGAAATAACCCCAGACTGGCTAACGGCCGCTTTGCGTTCTAATGAACGTTTCGGTGATGTAGAAGTTGCTTCAATAGTGACTCAAGACATCGGTGCAGGAACTGGCATCTTCGGAGAAATCGGCCTCTTGAACGTCAACTATGTGGTGCAAGGGGACGCACCAGATTCATTAGTTATAAAAATGCCATGTGTTGAACCTGAGAACCTGGCTGTTGCACATGCCTTAGGTATCTACCAAAGGGAATTAAACTTTTTTTCACATATTGCCCCATCCGCAAGTTTGCGTGTACCAGATTGCTACTACTCCTATATGGATTCTGCTGGCTGTTTTGTTCTGCTCTTAGAGGATTTATCCGTAGATTACGTTGTAGGGGACCAGGTCGTAGGAGCAACCGATGAACAGGTCATGAATGCTGTTGAAACGCTAGCGCAATTCCACATTGACTGGTGGGAAAAGGAAGACTTGTCATCTTTATCGTGGTTACCTGTCCCTGATGATCCGGCATACATGGCTGCGGTTCCAAATATTTATCGTGCGGGTTTACCGGTCCTCATCCAAGACTGGTCTGATCGTGTTCCTGCAGAAAGCATCTTAATTGCTCAAGAGATCGAACCCCATTTCGAGAAATTGATGCTGATGTTTGCTGGAGGTCCACATACGTTTAGTCATTCTGATACAAGGTTAGACAACTTATTCTTTGCCCGCGATAAATCATCTGACGTAGCTTTTATAGACTTTCAACTATGTCTGAAAGCCCGTGGAGTAAACGACATAGCGTATTTGGTCGGAAACAGTGTACCGAAAGAACTAGCGGCAGAACATTGGGAACGGTATCTACGAAAATGGCTTGACCTTATTCAAGCTGCAGGCATTTTGTATTCTTGGGAGGATGCAATTTCCCACTATCGGCAGGCAGTTTTATATTATACGGTCGGTGCAATGTCATTAATAGGTTCATTTGATACTGGAAATGAACGTGGGGCTGCCATGGCGGAAGCATACGTGACACGAATCTTTAATCATGTCGTTGACATTGATGCAGGGAGAGTTTTTCGATAATTTATCTTTACCCTGAAACCGTATCCTGTGATCAGAATGGGAGAAAAGGTTCCATAGTCTTTGCAGCCCTGCCCCTCTTTTAGGAAGACACCCGGTAATGTTTCCCCTCTTTTGTGTGGTTCAGTTCGATGATTGTCCCAGCATTGCGGAAACAATATGCCATTTGTTGGGCGATCCCCCGCGAGACATTGCTAAGTGTTGCAATATCAGCAGTTGTGAAAACTTCTGGAAGTCCTTTAGGAAGAAGTCTCATAAAATCCTCGATACCTGCGAAAGTATGACTCGAGTAAACTTCAATAAGTTCAGTATTGATGGTCCGGTACCCACCACGTCGCCTCCGCAACGATGGATCATATTCCTGAATTTTTTTTACAGACACACAGACAACTTCAAAGCTTAAATTGGGATGTGTAAGAAATTCGGGGATGGAAACAAGCTCCTCAAAAATGGTGTAGATGGTTCCCTTCTTTGGCGATTTCCGACGTTTCTGATCAGGTTTGACTAGAAATATCTCTACAGGAACGGGATAGATAACATGAATCTGGTAGTCGTTAAGAAGGTGGGAAAGTTTCTTCCGCATTGCTGCGAAAGATGTTGTTTGGACTTCAAACAACATCTTTTTCTTCCCTGAACTACGAACAATATCAATAACGTACCCATCAATCGTGACCTCGAATGCGTCTCCCGATTCAGCAATAAGATGTTTCATTGCTAAATGTAATGATCCCTCATTAAGTGTCCCGATATTGATTTCTTTACTTTAATCTGAAAGCGCCTTTACATGTGTCAAACCTATAACTCACGATTGTGCTTTAGAGATGTATCTGGCAATCTAGTCAAGAGCGCTATCGGGGGGTTATGACAAAGAAGGAGACACCGTTTATCCCACAAAACGGAGAAGATTTCACGGCTGAATGGTTCACTGACTGCCTGCAAGAACAATTCGGAGCTGCTGTCCTAGAGGTCAACCGAGAAATCATTGGAACTGGGATTGGTTTTATTGGTGAAATACACCGATGCCATCTTTTCTGGGATGCTAAACGCCATGACCTTCCGGAGTCGGTGATTGTAAAAGTTCCATCCAAAATACCTTCCAACCGAGGTTTAGGTGAGGGACTTCAGCTTTATGAAAGGGAAACTATTGCCTATCGTGAACTCGGTGACACGATGGGCTTACCTATGCCCAAGATGTTCTTTTCAGCAATGGATGATGATCCAGCACCTTGGTTGGATAAAGTCATCGATTTCCTCGTCACTAGTCTTCCTATTGGAGGTGTGAACTGGATCACCGTGAAGTTCTTAAAACTCGCAGCCAAAAATCCCCGTCTGCGCCGGCATCTGCTTATGATCGAAGATATCACTGATGCCCGTCCGCCGAGTCAAGTAGCCGGCGGATCATTGGACGATGCCTTGATTGCTCTTACTGCATTGGCTAAATTCCATGCGGCTCATTGGATGCGGGAAGAGTCCGTGGATATCTCTCCTCGGATATGGTCATTAGATCGACTCCCCAAAGTCTGGCAGGCAAGCTACCAGCGAAACCGTGATGAATTCCTTGACCGCTTCGGAGGAGTAATTGGCGAAGAGAAAATCCGTCAACTTGACCAGGCGCAAGTAGATATGCCCAACCTACTCCGCCCTCTCGGCGAAGCCCCGTGGACCCTTCTACATGGAGATTACCGGCTTGATAACATCATGTACCGTCCAGATGGCAGCCTCGTCATCATAGATTACCAGATCCTATCGAAAGGTCGTCCAGGCTGGGATGCCGCTTATTTTATCACTACAGCTCTTAATCCTGAGCACAAAACAGAAGAGGACCGACTTCTACAGCACTACCACCAAGTTCTTTGCGCATCAGGGGTTTCAGATTACCCCTACATCATGTTCCTGGAAGACGTTCGCTTAACAAAATTATTGCTCGCTCATCGTCTGGTCGGTGGGAGGGATTCCTTTGAAACTGAACTACAGGACAACGATGAAACCTTTGTTGATGTACTGGTTAAAAGGGTTGTCGGCTGGATCGAATAGTACCCGAGGGGTCAGAGCCTTATTGCCTTCTATAAGATTCTGAGCAGTAAGGAGGTACTGAGGTCCGTCAACGCTTATTTTATCTCAATATGTGGCTTGTATATTTATCACCACCATGGCGAATACAAAGGTGTAATAGTTACAAGGACGATCTTCAACCGTAAGGGACAGCTCATAGGTGATCCGCCTTGCGGATGACTAGAAACCAGGTAAGAAGTGAGGATAATCCTACGAGAATAATTGCAAGTATGCCTGCCTCAGATATGAAGGCTTCTTCAAATGATGAAAACATTCGAGTAGCTAACGTTGAAAAACCAAGTGGTGAGATTAAAAGCGTTATCGGAAGCTCCTTCATGGTTGAGAGGATAACTAAACCCGCTGCAGCTCCTAATCCGGGTGCCATTAATGGGAGATCAACCCTAATGAATCTTGAAATTCTTGATGCCCCTAACGTTTGCCCGACGTCCTGAAGGTTTTTCGGAACAGCCATCACTGAAAGCAACACAACACCCATTGCTAGCGATCCGAACCTGACAACATAGGAGAATACCAATAGTGCTTTTGTATTATTAAATAAGTTGTAGGCCCAATCACTTTGCAGCGACCAAAAACGCATTGATAACGCAATGAGAATTCCGGGGACCGCAAATGTGGCAACCACCAGCGAATGAGCTAAATTTCCGGCTTTGCTTTTATATTTTGAAATCAAAATAGCTATTGGTAGGACCGCAAGGATAGCGACAATACCTGCTATGACACTTATTGAAAGAGTATTCCATGTTGACTCCCAAATCTGTTGACCATTCAACGTCAATGGCTGCCCGCTCCCCGACCCGCGCCGCAGACCATCAAGTGCCCACTTCGACAATGTGAACAGTGGAGCGCCTAGAGAAAGAAGGGTGATCAAAGATACGGCAATAAAAGATGGAATTTTCCATGTGCCAAGACTGTATTCGAGTGGTGGTCCTATTGATTTTTGATCTGAACTTGATCTCGAGCGTGAGACCATGCGTTCAGTGAATACAATAGTTCCGGCAATGATCAACAGGAAAAGGCTTAATGCAAGTGAAAGCGATTTATTTGCCAACTGCGATGTTGCGATACTTCTTGTGAGTGTGTCATAGCGGAGAAGTTGAACGGCACCAAAATCACTGATCGTATAAAGGAAAACTAGAAGAGTCCCCGCACAGAGAACCGGAGCGACTTGCGGTAACACGACATGGTTGAACGTCCTTCGGGGGGAATAACCCAACACTCTTGAGGTTTCCTCCAATGAGGAAGGAAGATGCCGTAGTTTGGCAGCTACAGGTAAGTAGACATATGGGTAACAAAACAGGGTAAGGACAAACCAAGCTCCGAAGAAACCTCGTATTTCTATTACATTCTCAACTCCGATTTTGTTCAGTAAGCCATTGAGGAAACCCCCAGGATTCATTGTTCTAATGAACGCTGCAGCCCCAATGAAACTCGGGAAGACGAGTGGAATAGGAAGAATTATTTTCCAGAACCGTTTGCCGGGAAGGTCACACCTTGTAGTCAGCCATGCCAATACCATCCCTATCATTGCAGTTGTCATTGAAACCGATACAGATAGAACTAAGGAGCGCTGGAGAGGAGACAGAACTTCACTTTTGTTCAGTAGCTTTAGTGACGATATGTCTCCCGAAAAGTTTCTCCATAGTAGATATCCAGCTGGGAAACTAAAAAGAAAAGCGATCCCCAGTACTCCTATTTTCAGGGGTACTGGGGATCGAATTGATGCTCTAGTCCCAATCGTATTGGCCATCACTGATTCAATATTCCGCTGGATTCAATTATTTTGTTTGCGTTTTCGAATCCCTGACCTAAGGAGTCAAAATTTATTGACCCTATTTCGATTGCTTCAAGTTTTGGTAGGGATGAATTTGGTTGAACCCCAGCAGCGATGGGATATTCGTAGGTTGTTTCGGTGAAATAGGTTTGTACTTGTGGTGAGAGCAAGTACGTGAGGAATTCCTCTGCATCCGAGACCTTGTCGGAGGATCCCGTTATTGCAGCTGCAGAGATGATTAACGTTCCTCCTATGTCATTATCTTTGAATACGTAGTTGTTTGCCTTGTGTTCTGGTCCAGTTGCTGCTGAGATCTTGTAGTTGTAGTAATGGTTAACAAGGCCCATAGTTATTTCGCCTCGACCGACAGCTTCAACGATTGCTCGGTTGTTCGGGTAGTATCGTGCTCCGTTATCAACCATTTGGTTGATCCACGATTCAGCTGTTTTATCCCCATATTGGTCGACTAGTATCGTGAACCAGTCAATGAAAGATCCATTTGACCCTGGGATAGCTACCTTTCCCTTGAAATCTACGCCTGTGAGATCAAAAATCGAGGACGGTAGCATTCCTTCGCTGAATTCATCTGTGTTATATACGAGAACTCTTTGTCTCCCTGAGAAGCCAATCCAAGTATCATTTTGTGACCGCATTTGTTCTTCAACTAGTCCAAGAATATTTGAACTTATTGGAGCAAGGTATCCTTTGCCATCCAGGTAACCCACAGGCCCTGGAGATCGGGAGAGAAATATATCTGCTTGGGTTTTATTACCTTCTTCGTCAATTAATAGCGCCATTTCTGTAGAAGACCCCCATCTGGTATCTACTTTGATCCCTTTTTCACATTCAAATGCTTCTATAACTGGAAGAACTAGATTTTCTGAACGTCCGGAATAGATCACAATAGATGTATCTATTTCATTTATGCATTCCCCGCTGAAGATATCCTTTGCTGCACCTTCGAGTCCTTTTTTTTCACCGCCGCATGAGGATAGTAAAAATCCGATGCTTACAATCAGGGCAATTTTGAAAATATACGAAACTATTTTCTTCGTTTCAGTCAAGGGGT
>Ga0302127_10000385_pt1 | contig 23944 bp, 8 predicted proteins | sample CB4_SCM_MG_FD_204452 | JGI IMG/M metagenome (GOLD analysis project Ga0302127, IMG submission 204452) | Marine microbial communities from Western Arctic Ocean, Canada - CB4_SCM | ecosystem: Environmental > Aquatic > Marine > Oceanic | place: Canada: Western Arctic Ocean | collected 2017-09-24
TAACGCAGGATTGTGCATCTTTAGTTGGCGTAGATATTCCTGGTTCAGGAGGTGCTGGAGATATATTAAGGCAATATAGCTTAGATACAATATCATTACTACCTGGTTGTAAAAGAGAGGGCGCCACGACAGTTTCAGGAGATACTTATGAGGCGTATGATCCAACTTTAGAATGTGGTAATGATGAAGCCACAGGCATAAGGATAGAGACAAACTGGTCATCAAGTGTGCTTGGAAGTGGAGATCATATATGTCTTTTGCAAAATGAATGTACAACTATGAATAAAGCTGTAACTCATACCGGTATAGACCATGATATTTTAACTTGCGCTTATGAAGTAGATGATATGGTTTGTGCGGAGGGTGTGTTTTGTAGCATGGGCCTTATAGGCGTTGAGTATGCAGAGGCCACGGGTACATTTTTCGATGCCGTAGCTAATATTGGTTCAAATTGTATAGATTTTTCTGCAATTCCTGGGTCTGTTGGTGATGGTATAGATGATTATAGTGGGGATGCCGACCCTCAACTTGATTCATGTGCTGATATATGTGATGTTAATAGCAGTGGGGAAGCTAGCTATAAGTCTGGTGTATCTGGAGACTCTGATGACTGTCTAGCAGATCATCCAAGATGTACTGTATGTAGAGATGTTACTAATTGCATAGATGAAGTAAATGTTGAGAGAATAGAAGGTTGTGACCCTGCTGAGGTAGGAGATTATAAAATTTGCGGTTATGAGTATAATAAAAGATATTTAGCTCATTGCGTACCTAAGAAATTACTTAGTTATAGAAGTGAGTATAGTATTCCTCATGCTGTTTCACCATATTGCGCAAGGGATGCTTTAATACAAAATTACGAAGGTGATGAGGTGCCATCCTTTTCTGGTAGAGCTATGCGTTGTGTTGACCAGACAATTAGAAATATGTTTTATGGTGGATATGTAAGTGTGGATGCAGATACGCATGCACCAGATGATTTTAAATGTCTTGCAGATGATAGAGTGGTTTCAAGAATTTCCGAATGTGATGGAGGGTTGTTGATTAGATTTCAACAATTCTCAGAAGGAATTGTAACTGTATTAATGGTTTTATCTATTTTTATGGTTGGTATTTTTACTTTGTTTGGTTTGTTTGAAACTATGAAGCAAGGAGTAAAATATTTATTCACTTTTTCTATAGTATTATATTTCGTAAATGGTGATGCATGGAGAGATGGTTATTATGATTTTCTAGTAGATGGTGGGGCTGAAATAGGGGCTATTGCTTTTGAGCAAATGGAGTTTGGTGTGGTTAGTTCTGAAGAAGGTGGTGTTTTAACAACATTTGAGTTGCCGGGGAATACCGGTTGTAGGCCAGCCGCTATTAAGGACATAACCTTATATGCAGGTACTTCTGAGGAGGTGGTTATAACTCAATATGGTGGTCCAAATAATATCCAGTATTTTCTTGACGAAAGAAAATATATGATTTGGGATATGTATGATTGTAGATGGCAGGAATTTTTTGGAGTAAGCGATATTGCTGGAAGCCAAGATATACTAAGCTTTTTATCGTCTGGTCTTTTTGCGATATTGGCCTTTGCATTTATTTTTGCAATAGTTTGTCCTCTTACTATCTTTATGTTTGTAATAGTAATGCTTAAAAGTATGTTTATTGCTATTTCATCATTGATAGTAATATCTCTATTAGTTTTCTTGTCTCCGCTTGCTATACCGTTGGTATTGTTTAACCATCCAAAAATTAAGGGAATATTCAACGCTTGGTTAAAGCACTTAATTGGTTATAGCTTGGTGCCGGTGATTTTGTTCATAGTTCTAGCTGTATTCTTTAAGGGCTTAGATCATGCCATGTATGGTAGTGCGGTGGATGAGGTATATACCATAGATAGTGATGGAAATGCAGCGATATCTGATGAATGTAAAACTGTGTATCTACCGTGTTTTATGCATAAACTAAATGAGGGGCATTATACAACTAGCGAGAAAAATATTTTAGGAGTAACGGTTGACTGGTTTTCAAGAGAAGTATTAATGGATGCTATGTATGCAATCTTCCGCTTATTCTTTGTATTTGCAGTAATGTATATGGTATTTAGCGCGCTTACGAAATCTATTATTTCTGGAGTATTGCAAGTGTCGGTAATGGAGGATGATATTGTTAAGAATGCTATGAGCGCGGTACAAGGGGCTGGAAAACTTGCAATGAAGGCGGGAGGAAAAGGAGCTAGTGATGCTAAAAAAGGAGTGAATAAGATGCGTGGTAAAAATGATCAAGGTTATGGAACGAAGTAAATGAAAACTGTGTATAAAAAAATACAGATCCTACTTATAGTTATAGTTTTAACGTTAAAGTTAATTCCAGAAGCTAATGCCAATAATGCTGGTGTTGCAGATAATAGATTTACAGAGGCAGCTCTTGCTTCAGACTATAGCCAATGTGCTTCATTATGGGCTGTATATATAGCTACAAGGGTTGCAACATACATTGCTTGCAATATGTCTTGTGCTGGTACCGCTACCGCAATGGCGGCTAGTGTAGCTGCGGCCCCATTTGCTCCTGCTTTTCTAACTGGTTGTCTAGCTTCTTGTCCTATGATTTCGGATGCCGCTGCTTTGGGTGCTTTATATGGTGTGTATACAGGATATTCTATGTGGGCAGAGGAGATTAGGCAAAACACTAAGATAGTAAATACGATTGATCCAGAAAGACCTCAATGTGGTAATACTAGCAATCTTGATAAGGAGGGAAATTTTGCGTTTGATGGTGGTCAGGAGTATAACCAGGGTGACGGTACTCCAGGTGATGGTAGTTGGTCAAAAAGAGGTCCACTTAATAATTATTGTTACAATGAAGACTGGGATCATAAGGTGGATACCAATCCAGGCGTTTATAATGGGGGTGAAGGAAAAATAGGTGTTAGCTATATGGGCGAGAGTCCTGTATGGATTGAATCTGAAGATTGTAGTACAATAGAGACTAGTGATTTTGGAATAATGCTAGGGTCGGAAAGAATATTTTGTGCTTGGACTGAGGGAGATGAAATTTGCGTTGAAGCAGTATTTTGTACAAGTCTTGGAATAGGTGATTTTGCGCCTATTTATGGTTTTGTAGGAGACCCGACTAGGATAACTTCTGAGGCGCGCAGAAGCTGTGGTAATGATCCATATTCTAATAGTACCATAGATGATTTTAAGGCCAATAAGCGTTGTGAGTGTTTTTGTTGTAATGGAAGTGAAGATTATGACGTATGTGACGATATAGGGCAGGGACGTGCTTGTAAGACTTATAATGAAAGATATTATGCACATTGTGTAAAAAGAGCTATTCCGGAGACAGATCTAGACAATGTCGTTGCTCCTCCTAAAACTCTTTCTGCTCATTGTAGTCTAGATGTTAATGCTGGTTATAAGGAATTCTCTTTTGTTGGGAAATCAGTAAGATGTTTTTCTAATACAATCTCTAATATGTATTTTGGTAAAGAGGATGTATATCAATTTGATGCAGATGGTGAAAAGCTAATTGATGGCACAACTGGAAATCCAATTTTTACTTCACGTTGTATAGACGGTGCGGAAGCTTCTGACGGCGGCTGTACTTTTGCGATGTATCGTATAGTGCAAGAGAAAATTTCAAATATCGTGCTGATTATTCTTACATTTTGGGCATTTTTCTTAGGTGTGCAATTTGCTATGGGGCAAGCATCTTCTAAAGGAGAGATGTTAGTTCATTTTCTTAAATTTGGAATAGTCATGTATTTTGTAGCCGGCTCTGGTTGGAGGGATGGTTATTATGACTTCTTAATGAGGGGGGCATATGAATTATCTGCTGACTTCTATCAGGTAACAGCAGATGGAGCCTCAAATACAGATATATTAGATTTAATAGATCCAATAGATATAACTATGGATGATGATAGTGCGGCCGCTTTAGCAAGCTGTAGCTTTGTTGATTTGCCAATAGCATCCGATGAGGCATGGGAGAAAATACAAGAATGTAATTTCTTTGATGGTCTTAATTCATATGGTGTTGCATATGCACCTGAAGATAATTATTTAGCAGTGTTAGATAGTATAGATTGTAAATTTGCCTCTTATATCGGCTTTAGTCGCAATGGTTATTACCCAGAAATCATTAAAGTAGCTACAGCGGTATTATTTGACACGGCTTCAGGATTCTTCTTTTTCATAGCAGCGATGGTATTTCTTTATGTGTCAATTATACTTCTACTGAAGATTACGTTCATGTTGGTTGTTTCTGTGATTATGATTAATTTTATGATTTACGTATCGCCAATTATGATTCCGCTCATGATGTTAAAGCGTACTAAACCCATTTTTGATAAATGGTTGGCAACGGTTTTAGGGTTTAGTTTACAGCCATTTTTAATTTTAGTATTGCTATCATTAGTTATTCTTTTAATGGATGCGTTTTTTGTAATATATTTGCAAGGTTTATATGATTTGGGCGTAGAGTATAAAACTGGGTTTCTGGGAATTTCAGTTCCAACCATTAGTGCAAATTATAATGACGCTGCAATTATTTCTAACATGTTAAAATTTATGTTTTTGCTAGTAATAGTAATGCATATGTTTGAAGCATTTGAAAAAGTATTAAGTCAATTAAGTGGAGCTGATTCAGTATCAAGCTTTATTAAATCTCCTGACTTTAATGCAGCTGGGAAGAACGCTGGGTCATTTGCAGCCAAGAAAGGTAAAGCGGCTGGTAAATATGCTGCTACAAAAGGACGGAAGGGACTTGAGGCGGGAGGTAAGGCCGCAGGTAAGGCCGCAAGTGCTGCAAAAGGAGCCGCTAGTTCTGCAATTAGTTCTATGCGGGGTGGAGGCGGCGATAAAGGCGGCGATTCCGCTAAGGGATCTGGTGGAGATAAAGGCGGATCTAGCGATAAGGGAGGTGATGCATGATGAAATTAGTTGCTAAGATATATATATTATTATCATTGCTTCTAATAAATGCTTGTGACTTTGGTTGTGTATCCAGTGAGCAATTTGGTACAATTACCTTAAAAAGTTTTGAAATGTATTCTAATCCATTTGGCTCTTTTAGGCTTAGGGATAATGTTATTGCAAAATGTAAGCCTGGTTGCGGTAGTGACGATAGTAGCTGCACTAGTTATAGTTATTGGACCAGCATGAGTGAGTCATTTAATTCTAGTTATACTTATCAGGCTAGCACAATTGGTTATGTAAGTTTTTGTTCCTCAGCTACTGTTGATAACACAGTAATTACTAGTGGAACATTATATGCTAATTTAACAGCCAAGATGTTAGATCTTCATGCTGCAACTTCTCCGGCTACAAGCTATACAAATAATCAGGCCCTGGCTAGATGGAATGATGATGGAGTGAATGATAGGTCCGCAGTACAAGAGGGGCTTTCTGGAGTTCCTTTTTTTACTTGTGCTGGAAAGTCCGTGGTTTTGTTAGGTAATGACGGTGGGACTCAGCACAGAATGTCCCTAGCTTTAAATGCTAATAATTATCCGAATCTTAGCACATTAGCAACAGATGCTGGGGTTGCAAATAAGGTATATACAGAGGTTGATGAACTAACGGTTCCTTATGGATGTATGGCAAGGCTGTATCTTCACGATAATTTTCAAGGGGACTATCATGATTTTTATGGTGGTGACCATAATACAAGGACAGCAGAAGTTTTTACTAATACATGTGATCAGAATGTTATTGTATATTATGGTAATAGTTATGGAACTCAGGCGTCAGTTGGGAAGCTTCGTAGTTGTTATTTGCAGGGTGATGAAGGGATTGCGAATGATACAATAGATGGCTATTACGTTCCAGCTGGTTGTTTTGTAGAAGAATATTTACATGATACCTGTTCTAATAGTTTGGGTGTTCATCAGCCGGGACAAGACGCAATGGAACCGGGTACAAATATTATACAATCATATGATCAAAATCAGGTCACTGGACTTGAGATAACAGATTCTGGGACTGTCTATGGTTGGAAGGATAATATTAGGTCAGCTCAAGTTTTTTCTGATACTAGCAATGCTTTATTTACAGACACCTCAAATATGGAGCCCATTATTCAAGAAGATATTTTTGGAGATAATCCTGGGATATATTTTGATGGTGTTAATGACTTTTTTGATTATGCAGCTTTAAAAGCTGCCTTACAGACTAGTCACACTATTTTTATAGTAACAGATAATCCAAGTGGAACTATTTTTGGTGCAGTTAGTAGCACTATAACATTAAAAGAACGGTTGTATGTTGGCGCAAGTGACATATTAAAATATGACACCATAAGTGGCACATATAACTTAACCTCTTCAGCACTACCTGTAACCTCTTTGATAACATTGGTCAGAGACGGGTCGGACCTCACAGCTAGAGTTAATGGTCAAGAAACAATGGTATCAACTACTGTAGGGGCGTTATCAACAGGTTTAGATATAGCTACTATAGGGCAGTATTGGAATACCAGTTATGAACCTCAAGATTTTTTTAGCGGGCATATGGGAGCATTTGTCATATATCAGGGGAAATTATCTGGATCTGATATTGATATTATCGAAAAGAATTTAATGATTAGTTGGGGAATTAGAAATTGCAGCTTAGCAAAGCATCTAAGCAGGATAAGGTTACGTATAGGTGATTATGAGTCTGAAGAAGAGGTTTTTGATGCGTCAGGTAATTTTGTTATACCTAGCTCTTATGATAGTGCATCAGGCAATATGATGACGCGTTATTCTGATCCTGATGTAGATGGAGGCTCTTGTTTAGCGACGGCTGCTGCAGAAGTACTTTATGCGGATAATCTAAATTATATAGATTTAAATTTTAAAATTACTAAAGATGCTAGCTTTATTGGTAAGATATATGATTTTTTCATTTTACCCATAGAATCATATATAGTAGGTAATGATAGTACTCAAGGTATCCAAGAAGCTTTCTTTGAAGATGTAATATTTAGTGATAATAGTTTAATTCCAAAATTAGTTACTACGGCTCTTACTTTCTACGTAATTATGACGGCGATTGGATATTTAATGGGGTTAACGCAGTTTTCTCATTGGGAGTTTATAGGACGTATTATAAAATCTGGAATTATTATCACCTTAATATCAGGAGGTAGTTGGGAATTCTTTAGTACTTTCATAATTGAGTTTTTTAGAGATGGCTCATTAAATTTAGCTGGGAATATATCGGCCGTAATTAGCTCCGAGACAGGGCTTATTTCCAATAAACATGAAGCAGGGATAGCCAATATATTTGAAGATTTGGATACAGTGCTAGCAATGTTCTTATCAGGGGATATTAACGCTAAAATCTTAGGCTTATTATTCGACCCTCCATTTACTGGAGCTTTGATGGTGATGATGTTTTATATGTCATTTTATTTCTATGTTGAAATCATCGCTAAGGTTCTCATTTTATATGTCTCAATCTTTATCATGATGACCTTTACCTTTATTGTGGCCCCAGTCTTTTTGATCTTTATATTATTTAAACAAACACAGACTTATTTTAATAAATGGCTAGATTTATTAACAGGTTACTTTCTTCAATATATATTTTTAGCGGCTGTAATAGGAATATTTAGTTGGATTATTATAGGTATGTTTGTTGATCTCATGGGATATTCTGTATGCTGGAAACCAGTATTTTATTGCTGTGATGGATTGCCATTTCATTTTACAGTATTGGAGTTTTTTAGGCCATCTACTTTTGATTATAGAAGGTTTAACTTAGAGGTAAAAGCAAGTTATACACCAGATTTTTGGAGTGTAGCTCTCTTTCTATTTATGGTTAGCTTTTTTAAACAATTTTTAGGATTTGCTATGGATTTAGCTGCAACTATTGCAGGAGGTATTTCAGCATCAGGTATGGCAAATGCAATAGGTGAGACTTTAGGTACAAATAATATGGCCAAAACAGCTATGAGTGCTGGGAAAATGGCTGATCAAGGGATGACTATGGCGGGTGGAGCCGTTGCAAGTGCCTCTAGAATGGCTGGTGCTGCGACCGGTGGTGCGGTCGGGGCTGCAGTAGGTGCTATGACAGGAAATAAGGCCTTAGGTGATAGAGTTAGTGGTGCAATGAAGGGGGGAGTTTCAAACCCATATACGGCTGCTAAGGGTATGGTTAAAAGAAATACAGTGGGTGCTTTAAATAGAGCTGTAGGTCAAATGACCAGTGATGAGAAGGGCTTGGTTGCTGATATTAAGGAAGCGGCGCAAGAGGGGCGTATGAGCGCAGCTCAAACTGGTGGTGACAAAGAAGAGGCAATGAAATCATCTGTTAAAGCTATGTTACAGAAAAAAGGCATGAGTACGAAGCAGGTTGATAAGGTTCTTGATTCTAAACAATTAAATAAAGATATTAAAGATTCAAAACTTAGCACTAGTGATGCTAAAGGTCTGCTGACTAGTACATTTAATGAAACATATGATGCAAAGATAAAGGGGGGTGCTACTGATGCTGAAGCAAAGGCTGCTGGTAGAGCTTCGGTTGATGAGGCTAAGAAAGGAATTGGTAAGACGCTTAGAACAGAAGATGGGGTGGCAAGTCAGAAAAAAGGAGTTTTTGGAGGAGCTGCTGCTTTGGCTGGATCTGTCAGTAGAGGGGATAGTATGAATGCAGCTAAGGATAAATGGAAGAAGGGTGGCCTTGGAACTAGAGCTGGTATGGTTGTAAAGGGGGTTAGCAAGGTTGGTCCTATGGGACTTGCGCAAGGTGTATCTGGAGCGGTTAGCGGGGTAACAGGAGCTATAGGTAACAGTGCAAGTAGTGCTTATAATAAAGTTACTGGTGGTGGTGCCGCTGCTCGCCATAAGAAGATGGCAAGGATGGCTGAGCATTTAGATAAAGAGTTTGATAAAAGAGGGAAAGAAGCTCCTACTGGTATGGTATCTGGTGCAATTGCTAGTGTTTCAGATGGAGCTAGCAATGCTTATGATAGGATGAGTCAATCTATTGAGTCGATGACTCCTGACTCTATGTCATCTAAAGACCGTATGGATACAGTCCGAGGAGAGCGTGATAAATTTGAATATGAGTATGATGAAGTTGCTGGAAGCTATAATGATGCCGCTTTGGTCTCAGATTCTTTTGAAGAAGAAGTTGTTGTTCCAAGCAATGACCCTGAAGAAAGCCAAGCATTAGCATTAGGCAATGGAGAAGGAGAAGAGGTGTTGGCATTAGATAATGGTGATGAGGTGCAGGCTCTGGAAAATGGAGGTGATGAAGAAGGTGGTGTTGAGTTATTAGAAGAAGGTGATGAAGAAGATGGTGGTTTGGCAATAGAAGATGTTGACGTAGAAGTGGAAGAAGAAGTGTTAACAATAGAAGATGGTCCAGCAGAGGAATCTTCAAGCTCAAGCGCAGTGGCTGATAATGCTATGGCAACTAAAATGCAGACGGCATATAGAGGTATGAAAGCAAGGAAGGAAATGGCTGTGAAAAAGGCTGGCGATTATAAAGCGAAGCGTGTAGAACAAGGGGCAGCTGCACCTACTGTATCGGCTCCACCATTACAGGCGCCAGTATCAGTGAAGCAGACAGTTGTTGTAACAAAGGAGGTAACGCAAACAGCTCCACAATTACAGGAGCCAGTAGTAGTAAAACAAGATGTAATAACGACAGTAATAGATGAAGAGGTCGTAACAGAATATGTAGATTCGGATGCACCTGGGCAACAAGCGGACGAGGCGGAGCATAAGGCGCAAAAAGAAACTGCAAAAGAAGCTGCAATAAAAGAGCAAAAAAATAGAGAGGAGGAAGCATTTAGGAAACATGTTGCGAGAATTAGAGGGAATAAGAAATAATGATAGTTAATACGTTTTTAAACATTACCCCAATATTTAGGGACTCCGTAAGGTGTTTAAAGAAGGCTGTATGTTTGATGCTATTATTTTTATTTGCAGCCTGTGATGGAAGTGATTGTATTCACCCAGCTGATTTTGGTAATATGGGTGTTTATAACTTTAAAGTTCCATCTAACCCTTTTGATGGAGATGATTATAATTTCGTGGATGTTGAAGTATCGGGTGCTAATGCTGTTAATGCTTCATATGAAGCTGCAGAGAAAGATTGTGGTTCTGCGGGAGTTATACCTGCTTCAGGAAAAGAATATCACTGGCTCGATACTGGTATAGACATAGTGTCTGCTGACAGGACGATGGTTCTAAGTGTTTCTGGTACATCAAATCATTGCGCTCCTCTAATCGCATCAAGTACAAATTCTGATGGTGATACGACATATTCCGAGGCAGTTACAGAATGTAACAAGGCTCAGACCACAGTCATTGCACATGCATTATCAGAGGTTGCATATGCGGGACTAGGTTTTGATGATCGCTTTGCTGCAAGATATTGGCAACCATATTTTGCTTCAGGTACGGATGCAGAATATGAATGCTCTGCTAATTATGCAACTGCTACCTCAGCTTTTTATGTTGATGATAGTGATGATTTTTTGATTATGGTTCCAAGAGCCGGTGAAAATGTGTATGATGATACAACAATATTGTTAGATGATGATGGGAATTCAACTGGTTATACAGAATTAGGGCAAGCGGTTGAAGATCAGTATAATATTATGGTTACTGCTGTGACAGATTCTGGGGGCTCTGCTTCTTCAGTAGATAGGGGGAACGTAGAAGATGAGCTAAAGAAACTTAACAGTCATTCTTTGTCTGGAGAACATACAACATTAGAATATGCTCGTTTTATTGAGGCAATGCATAGTAGTTGCGGTACGGACTCTTATGGTCAAGATATATTGGGGGAAGGTTCTTCAAGAGCATGGAAGAGTGAAGGTGATGGGCTAAAAGTAGGTTTATTTGCTACTTACGATAGTGATTCACCGACAAGCAATTGGATCTTAAAGAGTGGTTCAATGACTCAAACAGAAATTGTTGAGGCGGCAAGACAATCTGAGCAAGCAACGCAGGCTATAATTATGGCAGATTCTATTGCTGATGCTACTGCAATTGCAGATAATACAGCAGCAGACGCGATAGCGGCAGTAGTTTATGATGTATTCTCGGGCTCTTTGATAGCCCAGGACGCAAGAGTAAATGCTTCTGAGGTAAATGCTGAAAATGCTTATAAAGCTGTTCTTATAGGTGACAATCCAGGTCTAAGTAGTGCAGAAATAACGGCGTTATTTGCAGCTAATGATGATGATATACAAGCTGCAGGTGAGGCAGCTTTAACTGCAGCTGAAGCGGAAAAAGCTATAGGCTTAGAAGATTTTTATACTAGAATACAACCATTCATCGATGCAGCCGAGTTGGCGGAAACTTTTGCTGGTGGAACTTCAGCAGAAGTTACCGCAGCAGGTGTTGAGGCCGGTGAGGAGGAAGGTTATGTTATAGAAGTTGAAATTGGGTTGGAAGCCGATGCTGCAGAGATATCTGAGACTGCAAATCAGCAATCAACTATAGATGCGGCCATAGCAGCAGCAACAACCGCCGCTCAAGCAGTTTATGATACTGCGGTAGCACTTGCGGTTGCTAATGCTAGTGCCCAAGGTGCAACTGAAATTTTTATACAAAACCCAGCTCCTCCTGCAGATGTAATAGCGGTTGCTAAGTCATGTGGTAGTGGCACTTCCAGAGTTTTTTATCAGATTGATTATGAGGCATCAGAGCTTTTAGATGGCGGAGGAGGAGCTGCTGATATTGATGAAGATGTATATAATTTTTGCGATAAGGATGTATTTGTTTATAATGGCGCTAGGATTACAGGTTATGTAAAGTTTAAAATTGAAGAAACTTGGAGAGAGGATCCTCATTGTTGTTCTGGTGATTATTATAGTAAAAACCGTTCACCATCTTGTGAGTGTAGGTGTACTGGCCATAAAGGAGGAACTTGGGGTGGAAATGCGCATGATGCATCGACAGGACAGTGCGGTTCACCAACTGAATCAGCTCCTGAAGTTTGGGCTGCAGGATGTTGGTCTGAGCAGGAAAAGTGTGATTCGTTTTCATGCTGGGGAAGTGTTTGTAGTCAGGCAAACTCCAGTAGTTGCAAAACAAAAATCTTGGGAATAACTTTTAAAGGGGTTCTTTATAAGGGCTATAAATGGAAAGGCGAGAACGAGATTTACACTAATTTACATGATAATTATGGTACTTATAACATTACTACCCGTACGAATAAAACATGCATGAGATCTTTTGAATCTCTTGAATGGAGAATTGGTGACGATATAGCTGCAAATCGTCAATTTATGACGGAGAAGACTTATTCAGGTTTGCCATGGAATACAGGTCGTCTATATGTAAGGTCGGTTGATCTGAGGATTATGGAGGAGACTGATTTAGAATGTTATTGGCAAGAAAATAGTATATTAAGCAATATTAAGCCTCTTTATGAAAACAATGCTGGAACTTTCAGTATATCAGTACTTACAGTAGAGGAAGATGATGATATCATGGCGCTTAAAAACGGCTTGTATGAGTTGTTTGATGAGATTTTCTCTGAGGAATTTAGAGAAAATTATTACAATGCTTTAGTAGGAGAGGGATCAGATTTTCAACGTTTACTTCTGATCATGATGACTCTATATGTTGTCGTAACTGCGGCTATGTTCTTGCTAGGAATGGTAAATATCACTCAGACCGATTTGCTACATAGAATTATTAAAATTGGTTTAATTTATACAGTTCTAGCACCAGGATCTTGGGAGTTCTTTAGTTTCTTTATAAAAATATTTGAAGAAGGCTCTCTAGAAATAGCAACCTTAATGGCAAGTTCGTTTATTGATTTAGGGGAGGCTGTTGAGGTAAGTCCAGAAGATAGTATTTATAGTTTGATAGATGAAATCATATATGTGTTATTTCAGCCTGTAATTCACTTGAAGATAGCTTCTGTATTTTTCTCTCCTATTTTAGTTGGAATCATTTTATTCTTCTTAATCTATTATTCTATTTTCTTGTTGCTGCATGCCATTGGGAAGTCAATTATTCTTTATTTTGTAATTAAAATAATGTTCACCATGCTCTTTATGGTTGGTCCTATTTTTATCATGTTTGCTCTTTTTGAAAAAAGTAAGGGGATGTTTGATAATTGGCTAAATATGGTCATTAGTTATGCTGTACAATTTTTATTCTTATTTATCACAATTGCATTTTTCTCATATTTAATTATCAATGTTTTCTATCAAATGTTTGCTTTTGGAGTTTGTTGGAAGCCAGTTTGGATTATTAAATTCGGTATATTGCCAGAGTTTGAGTTTTTTAGTTTTTGGCGTTACCAGGGTTTTGATGGTAGATATTCAGAAGCTTATAATGTCTCAAACGGACCAGATTTCACTACAGTATTATTCTTCCTAACAATATCTTATGCATTTAGGGAGATGATAGAAAAAGGAACAGAGCTTGGTAATAAGTTAGCCGGTGGTGGTGGTGTTGGTGCAGGTACTATGGCGCAAAGTATGATGAAAGATGCAGCTGGTGCAATTGGTGATGCTGTTAAAGGTGTTGGAGGGGGAGTCGTAGCACCTATAGTTGGAAGGGCGCTATATGGAGCTTATCGTGCTGCAAGACCAATTGTTGGAGCTATTAGTCCTAGAGGGGCATCCAACAAAGCAATGTCTGGTATGGGAATGGGTAAGAAAAGCACCCTTCAAAATGCTCAGGCTAGGATGACAACAGCAGCTAAAGATGCAGGTACTGATTCAGGTAAGGACTTTGAAAAAGGTATGGCAAAAATGAGTGCTAAGATTGACAAAATGCCTGATGACGGCAAAACTTTTGGTAAGTCTCTTAATGATAAAGTAGGGTCTATGCAGAGCGGCATGGCCAAAGGTGCCGCTGCTATAGGTGGCATGAAAAATATGACTCGCGCTGAGATGGGGAAAGGTGCCTGGGATGGTTTAAAAGGTGCAGGTAATAGTCTAAAAGGCGCAGCAAGTATGAAAAATCTATTAAGAGCCAAAGATGGTATAGGTAAGGTCTTTGATGCTTTGGATAGGCTTGACGACGATTATCTTGAAGCAAGTGATGTTAAGCATAACTTTAAATCTGCAATTGGTGCTCATACAGTTCAATTTAAGGATGGTCAGAAACCAGGTCATGACCAAAGAGTACAAGATGGTTATCATGATGGTTTGAGAGAGGGCTTTGTAGAGGCACAAGCCCGAGGTATGAACGACAAAGAGGCTAGAGCCTTTGTTCAAGACCGTATGGATAAGGTTATAAAAGATTTTGATTTGCCACCATCAGCAAAAGAAGCTATGCAAGATCGTGCAGCAGCATCTATAGCAAGCCATGGTTATAATAGAGAGAGAGCAAATTCTTCTGACTATTCACCTTTTTCATCAGATAGAAAAGAAATTGCAAAAAATAAAAAGGAAATTAATAGCTTAAGTACAAAAAGGGATGAAGCAACGGCAAAATATAATGATCTTAAAAAACAATTGTTTAACTCTGAGCCAGGGAAGCAAAAAGGTATAAGAGCTGCGATGAATTTTCAGAAAGGCATCAAGGATAAAACGCGTCAGAAAATAGCTAAATTAAAAGCAAATAATGTTAGGAGAATTGGAGACCAAACTAAAAACAGTTCTAATAAAAGCCATAACGCCAGGCAGGAGAGTGCAGATAATGAGTTAATGGATACAAATGAAGGTATAGATTTTAGAGATGCTGCTAAAGACGGCAATGAGCAAGAATATGATAAATTAGTAGAAGCAAAAGCAGCAAGTTATGAAGAAGCTGTAAATCAAGAAATTGCAAAAGAAGAAGCTGATCTTGAAATAGAGATTATACAGAAAACTGTAGATAACCAAGATAAGGCTATAGCAAGTAGTGCAGTGGAGATAAATAATGTAGAGGTAAAAATTAAAAGACTGCGATATGAAAAAATTCAGTTGGAAAAAGCTAGAAAATCTGCAGCGGCTGGTATCGATACAACTACAGCAGATGGAGCTGCGAAGCAAGAATTTATGCAAGAATTTATGCAAGAATTTATGCAAGAATTTATGCAAGATGACTTTTCTGAAACAAGGGCCGGAAAAGAGATGGATGCAAAAATAAAGTCGGCAGAAAAAGATTTGTCGAAGGCTTTAGATGAATCTGCAAAACGTAAAAAAGACACTGTAGAGACACTCAAAAAACAATTGACAGCAAAAGCAAAAATAGATCCTGGTATGATGGGCGCTGTAGAGAAAGCTAGGGCAGCAAGGTTTAAAGGTAAATCTGAAACTCAAGCAAAAGACGAAGCTGCAACAAAACTACAAGCTTTATTTAGAGCAAGAAGAGCTAGAAAGGCTACGGATGAGAAGTTAGCAGCAGAGGCAAAACTTGTAACTCCAGAAAGTATTACATCAGAGAAAGAAAAACTAGCAGTGTCTAAAACGCAGATAGAGGAGAAGAAGGCTGTATTAGAGGATGGTAAGAAAGAGCTTGAAAGACTTAGGGAGGCAAGAAAAGCTGCTAAATCTACAATTGACCCTGCTGCTAAGCCAGCAGATGGGAAATCTACCTCTATGAGTGAGGAAGATGCAGCAGTGAAAATTCAGGCGGCTTTTAGAGGAAATAAGGTAAGAAAGGAAGAAGAGAAAGCTGCTGAAGCTAAGTTTAAGTCTGAAGATAAGGCTCTAGCGGATAAAGCTAAAGAAATAAGTGATTTAGAAAAAGCTGCTAGCGATCATGCTCACCAGATAGAGAATGCAGAAAAGCTTGAGGGTCGGATAAAAACTTTGGAAACACTTAGAGAGAGAGAGGATGAAGCCGGTAAGATAAAAGATGAGCAAATTAGAGCTGGAAGAGAAGCTGACAAAGACATCTATAAAGCAGAAATGGCATCAGAAGCAGCTGATAAGGCTGCCTACAATGCCTCAGATGAAGCTCAAAAAGACGAGCTAGAGAAGTTTGAGAAAGAGAAGCGCGTGGCAGAAGAGAAGCTGCTACTAGAGAAAACAGCTGATGGTGATGCATCTATAGCAATGTCATCAGGAGATATGGGTTCAGTGCAAGGAGCTTTAAACAATCCTAATATATCTGATGCTATGAAAGGCCAGCTTCTGGCTCAACTTGATGCGTTAAGGACAGAAGATAATGCACAGAAACAGGAACAAGCACGCCAGCAAGAGCAAGCACGCGAGAAAGAAGAGCAAGAGCGCTCGAGCCAAGAGCAACAGAATGCAGCTATAGTTACAGAAGATGCTTTGGTAAATGCTCCTCAAGATCAAACACCTACAGAGAGTAGTGTTGAGGACACGGTAGCATTGCATAAACCTCATGGAGGGTCATCAGAAGAAAGTGATGCTGCAGAGGGGCGTTCAAACTCTCCTGCTAGTATTGTAAGTGGAGTAGATGTTGGGGATATCGAAGTTGATCTTCCAGAAGATAAACAAGCTGTTTCTAGTGCAGCTAGCGAGTCAGCAGAGAATTTAGAAGAATCTTTGTCTACTGACTTTAATAACAAAGGAGCAGATGAAGGTCTAGATAAAGAATTCGCAGAACAAGCAGCATCTCAATTGGCTGCAGATAAAGAGGCTGCAGAGCGTGTTGCTCAAACAGAAGCTCCGGTTGAGGTTGTAGTGAAAGCTAAAGGCCATTATGGTGCATTAGGTTTGGAGCATGAGGATGCATCGGCAGAGGAGATTAAGGCAGCATATAGGAAAAGCATACTTAAGGCACATCCAGACAAAGGTGGTAGTCCAGAAGAATTTAGGGCCGTAAAACAGGCGTTTGATGTATTAAAAGATAATACTGAAAAAGCACGATATGATAAGCAGCTTGAGAAAGATAGGGTTCAAAGTGAGGCTGCTGCAGCAAAAGAGGCATCTGCAACGGAAGCTGCTAATAAAGTGGTGATAGATAGTGCAGTAGCATCAGATAAGGTTAGTGAAGTAGTAGTTGATCAAGCTGCCAAGGCGGCAAGTGATGCATTGGCTAAAGAAGTATCGGATCAAGCTGCTATGGAGAAAATAATAGCTGGAAGGGCAGACAGATTAGAGGCGCGTTTAGCTAAAGAAGCTGAAGCAGCAGCTGAAGTTAAGGCTACAAAAGATGCTGCAGAGCTTGCAACTGAAATTGAGCGCGCTAGGAAAGAAGAAGTTGCAGCAAACGATAAATTTACTGCGGAGCAGAGGGCTGCAGACAAGGCTGTAGATGAAGCTACTGTTAGCAACAAAGGAACAGGAGAATCAGCAGCAGATAAGGCAAAAATGGCAGCTAAGAAGGCTCACTTAGTGGGAATCAGAGGGAGAGCTCGTGGTGCCTTAAATGCAGCTAAGAACGCTCTTGCAACTGCAGCTCCGTCAGAGAAGGAGGCTGCAAAAAAGCTTGTGACGACCTGCCAAGAGGCATATGTACAAGCAGATAATGATGTTAGGAATATATGATCATGAAATATATAATTTTTCTAATAACATTATTATTAATCAGTTCATGCGACACTAGTCCTAGATGTATTGATGCATCTGACTTTGGCCAGCCTCAAGCTTTAGCTGCGGTTCAAGGGGAAGATGTAGAAGCTCGTTTTGGTGAGGATTCGGACTATAGTTTTTTTCAGAAAACTTGGTCTAGCTATACTGGCTATACTCTAACAGGTAGTGATTTAGTTATAAGAATCCAGGGTGCTTGGTCACCTTGGCCAGAGATATTATTAGAAGATGCTACTAACAGTTGTGGAAGAGTACATAAGGTATGTACGTTAGGTGATTCAAATGCTTATGATTTTGTTGCAGTTGGTGATGGTTATAGGTTTGCGCAAAATACCACTCTTAGCTGCACAGATGCAAGTGAGCCCAATATTTGTTGGTTTCCAAATGGCATAGGAGTTTATGTAGGCTTGTCCTATAGCCCACGTACTGGATTAGAGGTTCTATATCATTTGGCTGATCCAGTATATGCTTCTCAATCAGGAGGTTCTTGGAGATTTACGCTGCCGGGCTCTGAATTGGAGGAGATTAAAGATGCTATAGGAGTGAATAACTTCAGTTCTGTTAAGGTTTATATAAGGGTGCATGATAATGATTACGATGATAATATTAATGGTTGTATTGCTACGTCTTCAGATGGTGTATCTATTGCTAATCCGGTTGACGGAGATATTAGTCTCTGTGAGACACCTATGGATTTATTTTTTGAAAGCGGTGCTAGAAGAGAAGACCCTGGTTTCTTAGAGAATGCGGCAAGAATTTTTATGGATCCTGCAAAGGGTATAATAGAGACTTCTTATAAGGCCTATATAGAATCTCCTACATATCAAAATATTTTTTATTCAGTTCAGCTTCTATTCATAGTATTTACTGCAATTGGATATTTTACAGCATTTCTACAATTATCAATACATGCTATTTGGGGATTGTTCTTTAGGTTTGCTATCATTTCAACTTTATTACATCCAAATGGTTGGGAATTCTTTAATGAATATGTGGTTACCTTATTTTGGGATGGCTCGGCACATCTGGCCAACATAGTTCTAAATGCATTTGGGGAGTCTATAAGCAATCAGGATTTTATTACTAATTTTAGTATAGGAGAGACAATTGATGCATCAATTTTACAGAATGTGGATAATTCTATAGGGATGTTCGTTTCTTATGCTGTTAATAGTAAAATAATGGCTTTGTTATTTTCTGATGCTTTAGGGTGGCTATTAATTGTAGCCTTATATTTTGCATTTTATATTTTCATATTTGCTATGTTAAAGCTAACAGTGATTTTTATTTTTATATTCATAACAATCACAATTCTGCTTTCAATGGCTCCTGTTTTTATACTCTTTGCCTTTTTTAAATATACAAGGGAGGCCTATTTTGAAAAATGGTTGCAGTCCTTAATTTCGGTGTCAATTCAGCCAATGATGTTGTTTGTTTTTATCGGTATTTTCCTTTCAATAATAAATTATTTCCTCATGGATATGCTTTATTTTAAGGCTTGTTGGGAAAATGTTTTTTCTCTTATATTCTTCGATGTGGGCTTTTGGGAAGTAGGGACGGTATATAATTATAATGATGGAAGTCCTGAAGTTTCTGATGATGGGTTGCAAATTGCATTTGTAGATATATTTATGCTGTTCTTAGGAGCTATGATTATTCGTTATGTTACAGAGCAAGTGCCGCAAGTTGCTGAAAAAATAGGTGGTGGTTTCTCTATGGCAGAAATTAGCCAAGGTGTAATGGCTATTGGTAAAACAATGGAATATCTTGGTGAAGAGATGGTTAAAACTACGGCAGGTTCAGCTTGGAAAAGAACAGGAGGAGCAGCACTTTCAGCTGGAGTTAATAAGTTTGCACCTAAGATAGTTAGTAAATATGCTCATAAATTATCAGGTGGCTTAATTAATAAAACAGATACTGCCAGAATGGCCAAGGCGAAGAAAGCTGTGCGAGCAGATCTTGCAAGTAAAGGTTGGAAAGATAAAGAAATTAAGGATGCTTTGAAAAGTGGTAAGCTTAAAGGGAAGTTAAAAGAACAGATGAAAAATGAGGTGGCTAAAGATGATAGGTATGGAAGAAAAAGCCTTAACCCTCTTAAGATTGCTGAAGGTATACGAAATGAAATAATGGATAATGTACGCTTAAGTATGGAGAAAGCTCAGAAGAGAGCTGCAGGTAAGAAATTTACTAAGGACGATAAGCGTAAGTTAAGAAAAGGATTTATTAAGGGCGAGCTTAAAAAAGCGAACTCTGATCCAAAAACAGCTGAGAAGCTTGAGAAAAGAGCCGATGCTGCTTTTAATAACAAATTTGGTAAAGAGGATTTAAGAGATTCTGTAAGGGAGCTTAAAGATAGTGGTAAGAATGTTCAGACTTCAGGTGAGTTAAATTCTGCTCTACTCGATAAAATGAAAGATAAAGGTTACGATGAGAAATCAGCTCAGGGTCTTATAGATGCAGATACTGGTAAAGGTAAGGGCAATGAGGCAGGTAGTGTAGAAAATGCTGTTGATAAGGCTGCAGGTGGAACTTCTGATAAACCGCTTAGTTCTCGTATTAGAGCAGAGTTTGGTGATCTGCCAGATAAAGCTCCAGAATCAAGCGCAAGTGCACCACCACCACCGCCAGAACCATCAGCACCAGAAGAGAGTGCTTTTGTGCCAAGCCATAATGATGGTGAAAGTGGTGAAGATAGTGGTGGTATTGATCTGGATGGAGCTGGTAATGTTGATGATTTAGTCGAGCAGGCTGATGAGGAGGCGGAAGATCTTGCAGAGGCAATAGGTGATGCAGAAGATCAAGAGGAAGCAGAGGAAGCAGAAGAGGCTCTAACTCCAGCAGATGATGAGTCTGATGATTCGTAAGGTGTATTATTTATAGTTATTTATGCTTTTAAAATCATATTCCAAAATTAATCTGTATTTAAATTTGATATCAAGGGATAAGCAGGGTTATCACATTCTTGATAGTCTGTTTAGCTATATTGATTTATATGATGAATTGGAGATAAATAGCATTTCAGCTGAAGATCATAAGATAGATGCTAATTACAAGTTAGATCTTGATGATAACATTATCTATAAGGCTTTAGTTAAGTTTGGAGAGGTTTATAAGACTAAAAATAAATTTTTGGTTAATCATAAAAAGAATATACCTATGGGAGCTGGTTTAGGAGGGGGGTCATCCAATGCAGCTGTAACTTTAAATTACCTATATGATTTTTTTGCTATAGATGAGACATTAGAAAATAAGATTAATTTAGCAAAATCTTTAGGTGCAGACGTACCATTCTTCTTAACTAATAAGACTAAATATATTTCTGGCATTGGAGAAATATTAGGTGAAGATTGCAATGTCTGTGAATTACCAATCATTATTATTAAGCCAACGACAAGCCTAGATACAGCTTTAGTATTTTCTAAAGTAACCAAAGAGAATTTCTCTATTCCTCTAAAAGAACATCCTGTGGATTTACTAGACAAAGATAAATTGTGGAATTTCTTAGAAAGAACAAATAATGATTTGTTAAATGTATCTCAAAACATCTCGAAAGATATATCCCGGATATTCAGTCTATTAGCTCACAGTAATAAAGTGATAGTTAAGATGTCTGGAACTGGTCCAACCTGTTTTGTAATATGCAAAAATAAAAAAGATAGTGCAGAAATTTTAAAAAAACTGAGGAATAACTTCCCTGATTATTTCATTAGAGAAAGTAAGCTATTAAGCTCTACTTAACACTTGTCATTCCGGAGTAGTTATGGGGTGATTAGAGATAGATCCTGAATCAAGTTCAGGATGACAAGGTGGATGGTTCAGGATGACAAGGTGGATGGTTCAGGATGACAAGGTGGATGGTTCAGGATGACATAATACAAATGTCATTCCGGACTTGATCCGGAATCTTGGTTAAGCTTGTTGAGTTATGTCTCTAGTATAAACTAACCAAGCTAAATCTACTTAGTGGCAATGATGACTCTCTTTTCCCGTAAAAGAGAGGACCAAAATACCATAAATGCAGAACCCCTGGTTACTTACCTAAAGATCTCATGTAAGAAGACAATAATCGTTATTATTTGCATTAATTGTTCAATAATTATTGAAATATTTTATTGACTATAAAAACATATTGTAATTATATATGCTTTTGTATTTTGAATGATCTTAGCAATTATTATCTAAAATAAAAAATATGTTTAAAACAAAAGAAAATAGAGCTAATACCGATGAAGAAAATGCTAAAATAGAAAGTATTAAACGCGATGAAAGAGCCTATAGGATTGATCGTTATAAAATAGAGGCCCTTCCTACAATGGCTTTTATAGTTGCTTTTGCCCTTATGGCATATGGATTTAATGTTTTGTTCCTAAGTGCTGGTTTTGGTGCGCTTGCTTCTTTATCTTTGTCATTAACTGTATCAGCTTTTATTGATATCCCTATTGCTAAAGCACTCAAAACCTATGCAGCAACTGAAGCTCGTGGTGAGGCAGCTCAAAGGCAATTGAATAAAGAGAGGGAGAGAGAAGACGCAGTAGTTGCAAAAGAATATGATGTTGAGCCCAATAGATGGGAAAAGGAAGTTTCTGATAAGAAAACATTAAATGATCCATACATTAAATGATCCATACATTAGAGGTTAGGTAATATTAATAATGAAAAACATTTTATTCCTTTGCACGGGTAACTCATGTCGTTCAATTATGGCAGAGTGTTTATTAAGAGTTCATGGAGGAAATAAATTTCTTTCATATAGTGCTGGAAGCAACCCAACCGGAAAAATTCACCCCATGACTCTAAAAACCTTGGAAAATGAGGGGGTTGGCGCCCAGTCGTTACATAGTAAAGCAATTGATGAATTTAAGGGTAAAGAAATAGATATTGTTATCACTGTCTGCAATAATGCTGCAAATGAATATTGTCCCACGTTTCTAGGTAATGCTGTCAAAAAACATTGGGATATATCAGATCCCTCACTTTGTGATGGTAGTGAAGAAGAAATGTTAATAAAATTTAAACAAACATATGACATATTGAAGGGGCGTATAATAAAATTATGCTCTTCTAATATACTAGATTTACGGGGTAATTATGACAAATAAGAAATGCCCTTTGGGTATGTTTGAATATTATTTATCAATATGGGTAGGAGTTTGTATTATAGCTGGAGTAACCTTAGGGTATTATATTCCTGGAGCATTCTCTTTTATAGCCTCTCTTACATTTGCTAATGTTAATCTAGTTATTGCCGTTTTAATTTGGATGATGATTTACCCTATGATGGTAAATGTTGATTTTTCATCCATAAAAGATGTAGCTAGACAACCAAAAGGATTATTCATAACTTTAGTTGTAAATTGGTTAATAAAACCATTCACTATGGCTGGAATAGCCATATTGTTTTTTGAACATATGTTTGCAAATTTTATAGATCATAATCTAGCAAAAGAATATATAGCAGGCATGATATTGCTTGGTGTTGCGCCATGCACTGCAATGGTATTTATTTGGAGCCAACTTACAAAAGGTGATGCTAATTATACACTGTTTCAAGTGTCCATCAATGACATTATAATGGTATTTGCTTTTGCCCCAATTACAGCACTTTTACTTAGAGTTACTAATATTGTTATACCTTGGGAAACCTTGTTATTATCTGTTGTTTTATATGTAATTATCCCTTTGATAGCCGGATATTTTACAAGGCAAAGATAAATTATGGAATTTCTTAGAAAGAACAAATAATGATTTGTTAAATGTATCTCAAAACATCTCGAAAGATATGTCCCGGATATTCAGTCTATTAGCTCACAATAATAAAGTGATAGTTAAGATGTCTGGAACTGGTCCAACCTGTTTTATAATATGCAAAAATAAAAAAGATAGTGCAGAAATTTTAAAAAAACTGAGGAATAACTTCCCTGATTATTTCATTAGAGAAAGTAAGCTATTAAGCTCTACTTAACACTTGTCATTCCGGAGTAGTTATGGGGTGATTAGAGATAGATCCTGAATCAAGTTCAGGATGACATAATGCAAATGTCATTCCGGACTTGATCCGGAATCTTGGTTAAGCTTGGTTGAGTTATGTCTCTAGTATAAGATAGGAGGCTTGTTTTGGTGTTGGTGCAAGTTTACTATTAACATCCACTAAGTTTAAGAATCGCAAGACGCGAGTACAGCGAGCGTTGAGGAGCAAGTGCTCCGATAGCCTTAGTGGCGCTTGAACGATCTATATATAAAACTCCTATCTTATATAAATCTTTTTAAATCTGCCGCTAAATGAGGTCAAAATCTCATAAGCGATAGTTCCGGCTTGATGAGCTAAGTCAGATAAATCTATGTGTTCTCCGATAATTTCTATTTCGTCACCAACTTTAATCTCACCTTTTTTAAAGATGCTAATGTCGACCATTGTCATATCCATAGATATTTTTCCAAGGGTAGGGATGATTTTGCCATTCAAGTAGCAATAACCGCAATTTGTTAAAGAGCGTAAATAACCATCTGCGTAACCAATTGGAATAGTAGCTAGTCTCATACCTTTTGTGATAGGGCA
>Ga0302127_10000386_pt1 | contig 23938 bp, 20 predicted proteins | sample CB4_SCM_MG_FD_204452 | JGI IMG/M metagenome (GOLD analysis project Ga0302127, IMG submission 204452) | Marine microbial communities from Western Arctic Ocean, Canada - CB4_SCM | ecosystem: Environmental > Aquatic > Marine > Oceanic | place: Canada: Western Arctic Ocean | collected 2017-09-24
ATAGCATTCCAAACCTTGACTTGGAAAGTAGTCCCGTGAAACGGTGGGTGCTCAACCATAATATACGGTAGGAACAATTCCCTTATTACTTTGCTCGAATTGATTCAATGGGTATTCGGATAGACCATGTGAATAAAATTAATGTTTACAAGGGCTTTCAGTGGGTGCTATTCGTCGCTACCCATTGCCAAACCCCCTTGACAGAGAGCCCCTCCGAAAATTAATATCAAATTACAAAATCCATCTTTGAATTATTTAGGGCTCGTACCCATAGTTTAACCTCATGTTTAGCCAAATTTTCGTAATGTAGCCTTGGCTGTTTTTTTGACGAATAATCCGCTCTTCTTGATTTATCCTTAATCTGATTCGATGTTCTTCATCCAACTTTTCTAGCTCAATTTTTATGCTCTCTATTTGTGGCGCATAAGCCGTTATTGCTTGGCGAATTATTTCAGACCTCTGACCATTTGGTATGACATCAAGAGGCCGCTTTAATTCATAGTGTCACAATTACTACATCAAATACCTTGAAAGCGAATCCCGCCGCGAAGGATGGGTATGCCGGTGCGACCACCAATAGTTTTCGTCCACGGAATCAAGGGGGGGAATCTCAGGGGGCCGGATGGCGATCTGCGGTGGATGAGAGTGCGCGACCTCTTCGTAAATCGTGATTGTGGCCTCACATCTCCGTTGGAATGGAAAAGCGGGGAACAGGCTCAAGATGGAGTTTACAGCGACGGGCCGCTGCGCGGTGTGATGTGGAAGCCAATCTATCGCCGTTTCCTCGACGGGATGGAACGCCTCGGCTGGAATATTTTCAGTTACCGACATGACTGGAGGCGTAGCCAGTCAGAACTCTCCGCTGGATTGATCGAGTTCCTTGGTGAGATCCGTGAGGAGTATGCTGCTCCATTGTTAGTTAGCCACAGCAATGGCGGAATGATTGTAGATCTCGCTCTGCGGACCAAAGGAGTAGGTGAGGTTGCCGGCGTGCTTCATGCTGGCGTTCCCTTTGGAGACGGTGTCAGTTTCCTTCCCGACATGACTAATGGAGAGGTAGTCATTCGAAATACCCATCTGGCCGGACCATTTGTGCATTTGAGTTGGGCATCTCCATGGGCTTATTTTCCTATAGGTGACCAATCTAGGCTTCTCGACGAGAATGGCGGGCACGTCCCCCATGACTGGACTGATGTAGTTTCATGGAGGGAGTTAGGGCTTGGGCCATTCTCACTAGATGCCGAACTATCTGAAATACAGATTGAACATCTCCGCTGCGCAATGCAAGCAGCAGCCATAGTTCGCGCTAACATCGAAGCAGGCTGGCCAAATGACCAACCGCGCCCCCCGATAGCAGTGCTACGTAGCCGTTCTCAAGATACCCCATCCGCCTATCAGCGTAGAGGAGATGGCGTGTGGGAACTCGACTCACCAGTATGCGAAGCTGGTGATGGCCGCATTCTATTCGATTCTGCAATTCCGCCCTTTGATATTGAAGCCGATTATGAGACAAAGTTTGGGCACGGTTCACTACTCGACGATATCCACGTAGTAGATGCTGCATTACGCGAACTGCTCACTCTTCCTCAGATGCCGGCTTCGCTTTGAGGAACATGGCGAAGGTTGCTGCAAGTTCCTCGGCCTCCTCTGTACGAAGGGCTACGGTTTCTACTACGCTCTGAGTGCGCACGGTGAAGAGTGCTACGCCATCTCCCGTATTATGGCCGATGATATCACCTGGGCCGAGTGTTTTGATCACATCGGGCACACCATCACCATCAATGTCTCGGCTCACTACTGCCGAGCCGCTTGTAATCAACTGTAATGTGTTCCCTACTCTCCCCTGATCAACAATGGTCTCATCTGGTTGGAATCGCATCTTTTTAATCTCAAAGTCATCAAGGTCATCCAGACTGAGGTCGATGATGTCACGACCGAAAAATGGAGAGATAATCCAGTCGGAGAGTAGGCGCAACTTACCTTCGACCGAAGGGAAGTAGTAGAATAGGAATATTCGCCACGTCACCCAGGCGGTGAATCCCTTCAGTGGAATGCCTTTTAGTTCAGCACATGCCTTTTGGTTGCCGATAGATACCGCTTGACCGAGACCCTTCAATTTGAATGGCTTTGGTGGTTTGCCCTTCAATTTCCGTAAGATATTTTTCGCTACATGATCTCCTGCTTTCATTGCCCACCATGCCGTAGGAGGTATATCGCCTCCCCTAGGATGGGGGATTGCAGCGCAATCCCCAGCGGCGTAGATGTCAGAGCAACCTTCGACCAATCCTGAAGAGTCTACAGCTAGCCGTCCCGATTTTGCTAGCGGCAAGCCGCTTTCAAATAGGACTGCTTGAGGCTTTGTCCCGACAGCGCTGATAACCGTCCTAGTATTGATCACTTGACCATCATCTAGAGTCACGGCAGTAGGTGAAACTGCTTTGATGCGTCGTTCTGTCATTACCTCGACGCCGGAGCGAGCGAGTTGTTTCTCAGCATAACGTACTAGTTTGGGATATTCCTTTACTTGGTTGGTTTGGACACGAGGTCCGTAGAGTTCTGGAAGAATTGTCTTGCCTGGATGCACTAGAACAACTCTCACCTCAGAAAAGTCTATCTCTGCGTAATCTCTCTTGGTAATTTTTTTCGCTAGAACTCCCAGTTCGCCAGCGACCTCTGTTCCAGAGAAGCCACCACCGGCGATGAAAAAGGTTAACATCGCCTTTCGTTCTTCAGCGTCAGAGGTTGAACTTGCGAGTTCAAACATGCGTGGTATATGATTGCGCAATTGGAAGCAGTGCTCCCATTCCTTTAATTTGTAACCATGTTGTTCAAGTCCTGGAAATGAGCCTGTATTTTGACGAGTTCCAATGCTGATGATCAGGTCGTCATACTCTATATCATCGGGTAGCCCATCTACCTCGCGTGTGAAGTGGATCAGTTTTTTCCCCCTGTCAATCCTGTTGATTATTCCTAAAATTACTTTGGCTGGAGCAAAGACACGCCTCGCAGGAGTTAGAATATTCCGAGGGGAAATTTTACCCGCAATCATCTCACCAATGAATCCGTGCCAGATGTGAAAATTCTCTTTGGTGACAACAGTCAATTCGATTTTCCCTCTTCTTACTGCACGTCGAAATCTCGAACAAGCATATAGTGCGCAATAACCCCCCCCTAGGACCACAACCCGCCTCGCCATCATCGGTACTACCTGTCAAACCACTCCGAAATGAAGGTTTCTCTTAATATAGCCACAAGAGATAAAAACACCCCGTGGTATTAGCAATCGTGTTCAACGCGCGAAAGTACGAAATTCTATTACTTCTCACGGGAATTGTATATGTGGCGATATACTGGTTTTTCTTTGATTTCCTCGGGGAGGGGACCGGAGTTTCATGGATGGATTCAGCCATACAGCATAAAGTTCAGTTTATGGGATTTGTTGGATTGTCATTACTCCTTAACGCCTACATTATTTTTTACCATTGGACCCAACCACCGCATCCAAAATACCTCATGCTGCCGAAGCGGAAACTTTCTATTGTGGTTCATATCATCGGCGGTACTTCGGAAGTAATCGTTGGTGCATTGGCATGGTATTGCCTATACACTGGTCAAAGTATCCTGCTTGATGGTGCTAGTTGGGCGCTGATAATGGCAGCCTGTGTGATTGTAGCACATGGCCCAAGCTCTCTCTTTCAGACACCGGGCGTATTCGGTGCAAAAGGCATCATGGTACCTGCATACATCGGTATTTCAACCCTGCATATTTACTCTGCCGTGCACGTCGCACTAGATCCAACCAACCTCATATGGGTAGAGCGAACTTGGATTACGCTTCAGGCATACGCGTTCGTACGAATATATGGTCGGGCTCTTTGGGTCAATAAAGCCATTCCAGAGTCCACCTATACAGTAGGAACTATGGCTGGCGGTGCTACAATAATTCACTTCGTGGTAGGTCCTGCCGGGCTTCTATTATTTTGCGTTGGAATAATTGTCCACATCAAACTGTACAAGTTTATTATGCAACCAACAGAGAACGAATACCGCACATTTATGGAAGAACGTACACATTCAGCAACGATAAATAACGATGCTCGCGCTTTGTGGTTACAATCCAATACCGAAGAAGATACATCAGAATACAATGAGATCGACGCTGCAAAGGCAGCGTTCAAATCACTCGATCGTGATGAGTCAGGCACCCTTGATGTCGAGGAAATCGAGAGTTTACTCACCTCATGGCATGCCACACCTCACGTAATGCAAGCCTTTCTTGATCGCTGTGATGGAAACGATGGTATTGATTTCGACACCTTCCGTAAGAGCGTTTGGGCACTAGGGAATGTGGAGTCTCGGGTGATGGGTGTGAAGACCTCTGGCACTATGGACGATGATGACAAAACAAAGGCGCAAAGAATATTCGAATTCCTCGATATCGACAAATCGAATTATATCGAACTGATGGAAATGGAATTGCTACTTGTCGAGTGGGGCATGACGTCGTACGAAGCGATGTCCTACATGAAACGATTCGGCGGAGAAGACGGGAGGATATCCTTGGAAGAATTTTACGAACAGATGGCACCGTTGTGGAAGTTTGCCTACAAGCGAGCGTTTAGAGCCGATGCTGCCCAACCTCTACATTGAACTCACCTTCAACGGAAATTCCAACGGCAGCTCAAATGTGGCTAGCACATAGGCACTAATGATAGAGGTAATGCTGGCGCTGGTACCATTCACAGTCTTAGATGGTGTTTGGTTCTGGCACTTTTACTTCTATTACCCACAGCACTTGCAGATGATGATCATGGTGATGAGCAAAAGATCCTTGATAAGGACGGCGAAGATTGATTACTCGAAAATCAAAGGGTGTATCCAAATACCCATTGCGAAATTGAGTTGTAATCAATGGGTTACCAGTTGGTCTTTTCATACGGTAGCGTTAGCAGCGACCCACTGCAAGCCCTTCGTATTCTCATATGATTGCTAAGAATAATCGGATGGGCCCTTCGTATTGAGCGCTTGGAAACGGATCATCTCGGCCTCTTGTTTTGTTGAATGGCATAAGTCACTATTGCACCAAGAAGCAATACGCCGGATAATATCAAACACATTTGTGAGAGCGCAAATCCCGCAGATTTGCCAACCCCTTCCGCTATACCTTGCCCTATACCTTCACCAATACTCTCTTCCCAACTGCAGTTATCGCATTCCTCATATTCGCTAGTAGCAGTACTGGTATCGTAGTAAATTATTCCAGCACCTATTGCGAACAAAAAAGAGAATACCAGTAGTATGGTTACTCCTTTTTTTGGCCTATCTGAAATGTTGATGTTGGTTGAATCATCTTCGAACTCAAATTCGTTATTGCAATGGGGGCAATCAAACAATCCTAAGGCTCCGCCCTCTAATTCAACATCCCCTTCACAATGAGGGCATTGAATCTCGACCATGTTTGTTCCAGTCATTGCGGTTGAATAATGTTTGAGCCGGTTTCTAATTCAAAGATCCCCATTATTACTCAATAACTTTGCAATTGGTGATAGTCACCAGCCCCTCAATGAGGCTACTAGGTGCGATATAGAATCACGTGAGGACTTCGAGCAAGCGATCTTGTTCCGCAGCCATCCGTAATTCCATGGCGATTCGACGTCCACTGGACATCTGTTTTCTCCAAGTTGCATTGCCATATGGGTGGCCAACACTGGCGTGAACGTTTGTTCCACCGCCTAAACGAGGTGCAACATCATAGATGTAGTAATTCATATCCTTGTCAATACAAGTTTGTAAGCAGAACGGACCAATGATTCCAGGGTCATAGTGCTCCTTACTTGCGGTAATGAATCGTTCTCCCAGTTCAAATGCTTTCTCAAGCAAGGACTCTCGAATAGTCGCTGTGTTGTGACCAACGACTGTCATCTCTGGAATTTGTTGGTGAGCAGGCATGGTCATTTGTTGCGGTGCAGGTAATCGAACATGACCATCAAGTGAGGACTCAAACCGCCAATCTACGCCGAGTAATTCGAGTTTTTCACCCTCTTCAGCAAGCGGACTATAGAAAAAGTTGAGATTAAAAACAGGTCCAATGACATAGCGTTCAATACGGGCGCCAGCCAATGATTCTTCATCGATGACTCCTTCAGCGAGAAGTGTTTGAGATTTTTCTTGATATTCAGCATATGAAGCACAGGTGAAGAATCCACGTTCCAGTTTCTTCTGAGCATGATGTAATTTGACAATAACCAAACAGTCAATATCCTGTGGGTCTGGAATCGCTTCTGGATACGGAAGACCAGCTTTGTCAAGGATCCAATAGTAATCTTGTTCTTCGGTTCTCTCTTCCATTCGGAGCATGTTTCGTGAACCGAACAAAGGCACTTTGAAATTAGTTTCAACATCTTCAATCGATGAATAAGAAGTGAAGGAACGGTTTGGAATATAAATCACATTTCTTTTTCGCATCTCCTCTTGCATTTCTGGTTTCATAACATCGTTAAACGATGGCATGACAATGGCCTTGTCAACCATTCCTCGAATGACACGTCCCGATTGAGAACGGTGGGCCTTGAAGTAATTTGCATAGGTTTTATGGCGCCCTTCTTTACAATAGGCGACGGTAGGAAATCCTTCTTCAATTGCACCATCACAAATATCCAGTGCCGAGTGGGAAGCAGTCATTCCAATACGAAGTTTCATTCTGTCGTAATCATCAACTATGGCCGAGATTTCTTCTTTCGACAACATTGGATTCCCTCAGTAATGGTTGTGTAGAAGGGGGGGTCTTTCATCTCATCGGACTGACGAACATCAGTCATAACGCTGAAGTTGCATCAATTCATCTGTAGTGAGTGTTGCGCCCGACATCAACTTGCTCATCAAATCTTGAACTTCAACACGAGCGGAAGGTCGTTGTCCTGCGCCGGCATTTGCTCCACGCATTGCACGGAGAATATCTTGAATCGAGTGTAAGCAACGAAGTGATACAATGTATCCACGGTGGTTTTTATCGGCATCTTTCTTCGACCCACGGAGTTTTCGGTGAGCAGACTCAGCCTTCTCTCGTTGGTTGTCAACTTCTTTGTTCCATTGGAGCATCAAATCGTGAGCCTCTTGTGCGGCTTCTGCAGCTTGTTCAACTGCACTATGTGCAGTTTCTTGAGTCTCCATAGCCATTCTCAGAGTTTCTCGAGAATCTTTGAGATCAGTATTCGAATCTTCAGAGATTTTCATCTTCTTAATTTGAGCACTGATTTCTTTCATCCGCTTCATGACTTTGGTTTCGTTTTTTCCAGTGTGGCGTCCCATCTCGAATTCATTTTCCAAGCGGATTAATTCACGGCGGAGTGAATGAATGGTATCTGGTCGGTCACGACGGCCTCGACGACCATCGTCACGCTGTTCTTGAACGGCATCTGGGCCCTTTGCTAGATTCAAAGCATCTTTTGCTGCACGAACCAACTTGTTTGCATCTTGACGAACAGCCTTCTTATCTCGAACAATTTCATTCATTTGTTCCCGAATTTCTCGCTGTTCTCGAACTTGAACAATCAATTCACGGACTTCGCCATTCATTTCGTTTCGAGTGATGGTGAACTTCTTCGAGTTGTCATTACACTCATCACGTAGAATTCGGTATTCTGTGGCTTTTTGATCGACCATCTTTCGTCGTTCTTCGAGTTGAATCTTTAGTTCATCCATTCGTATCTCGCCTGGTCAGTGGAAGATTCCCATCTTCTCACCGGACTTGCGACCGACCCTTCCCATTTAATCTCTTCACAGGACGGTTTAGATTCTCCACATATGATAATGGGGGCGTTAGCGACTGAGATGGGCCACTCAGGGCTGGAGGGCATTCAATTGAGATGTAGCAGTATCGAGAACTTGACGGATGCGGCCAAGGTTTGATGAAACTTCACAGCGGAGTACCAAAACTTTCTGACCAAATAATTCTTGAACCAACACAGTGCCATTTTCGCCGTTTAGGGTTACACGTCCAGTCGAAAATTTCGGGTCCAGTAAAGCAATTGCCTTCCCAAGGTTTTGAACAGAATCGTCATGTTGAGGTGCTGTGAACAAAACGAAACCATCACCGTCGAGTAAGGCAACACCGGTAACACCGCGCTGTGCTGCTATTTCACCAAGCAAACGTTGTTCCACATGCTCTGCTAGAGATGGGGGAGCATAACCTTTGACCTTTACCAGTACCAAAATATGTATGGCTCAAACATTCACAATGGCCCTTTCATTTCATATCCAATTCCAGATTTGTAATAATGTGGCAGATGACGAACAACCCCTAAGCCTCTTGATTTATAGAATCCTTGAGCGCGAATATTTTCGGCTTTTACTTCTAATTGAATGGTAGTTTTTCCTGCTAAACGAGAAATTTCAATCAAATGTTCCCAAGCTTTTCCACCCCAGCCACATGATTGGTGATTTGCATCGAGGACAAAGGCTGCAACCCGAACACCGCTTATTTCATGTGGTAAGGCCCATAAAATACCCAAAATTGATTTTGGTGTTGGATATTCTTCTTGGTCGATGAGTATCATATTTCCACTCCACTGAGGAATCGGCAGATTAGAAAGTGAGTCGAGGCTATATTCCTCACCTGTCTCTTTGAGAAACATGGTTCGAATTTTCTCTTTCCAGTCATCTGGTAGATTTTTCGGCTCATCACCATACATCCACTGGATGTTACTCATGCAATCGCCTCATTCTTTGCGTCCCTTTTTCGATTGGGAACGCTCACCGCGTTGGGCGGTAAGTGTACGAACAGAATTTTGTTTCTTTTTTCTTTCAGCACGCCGACTTGTTTTAGGAGTTGGCTTTGATTTGCTAACCGATGCCAAACCCCCACTGTTCAATAATACATCTAGATCAGAAAGTGAGAGTGTGCCTCCCGCAGCTGCACGTTGTTGAACCTCTTCTGGTTTTGGTCCTTTGTTACGTGGCGCCCAATCGGCTTGACCGGATTTTGATTTCCGGTCTTTACTGCCACCTCTTGATTTTGAATCTCGCGGTGGAGTGCTACGTGTAGAAACACGGACCCAAGCCTCAATACGCCCCTTTTCTCTACGCAAACGACGAAGTTCTTTGCGTCGTTCTTGAATAACTTTGTTTAGCGAGTGCGCGTTTTGATCAAATTGCCTTGCTTCGCTGAATTCAGTTGTGATGTTTGCAAGAATCGGTTCTGATTCAATCATTTCAGCCCGGACTTGAGTTTGTTTGCTCTCAGTGATTTTCAAATCCTTAACCGCCTTCTTTTGTTCACGGACTAGAACGATGAATTCTTTGTGTGCAGTATCTGCTTTTAGGGCCACAGCATGCATAGCTTGTAATTCGAAGAACCAAGAGAATTGTTCATCTTCTCTTTGCAACGATGGAACATGGAAGAAATCAATATCACCAGTGAGATTAGTGTAGACTTCGACCAGTAATTCACGAATACGATACAATGGGATACCGATTTTTTGGTTATATCCGTCACGTTCTTTTTGCAAGTTGTCCATCTTTTCGCTTCGAGGCCGTAGGCTTCGGACGAGAGTCCTGTGTTCATTACGAAGCCCACTTGTTTCTTCAAATAGACCACGAAGCGCTTGTGAAATCTTAATGTTGTTCTGTCTTTCTTGGTGAAGTACCTCAATTCGTTCCTCTAAATCTGAGTGTTGAACCTCATTTTCCTTGAGCAATGTATCAATTGCAGACTTTGAGAGTTTCCTTAAATCTTCAAACAAGTCTTTTTCTTCAATCACTTGAATCCGTTCAGGGTTTTTCAGTTCACATAACTGGTCCAGTGATTTACCTTCATTTAGCCCAATCCAAAACCGAAACAATTCTTCTTGAATATCCAAAGCACCTTCTGGGCGTATGACTCGACTGAGGTCATGGTCATGATTGAAAGGGTCCTCTACAGGGAATGAGTGCAATCCCAAACGGTTCTTTCCTTTCATTACCACAGCCTTTGATGCATGTGGCTTGGCGTATTTCCATTTCTTCTCTTTGCGAGTCATTGGTTTTCCATTACGAATCGAAAGAACATGTTCGTCCCATGGTCGTTCAAGGACTAATTGGCGGAAGAAATGTGTCATCAATTCTCCGAGTGGTTGATTGTTGGCCTCTGTTAGGAGTTTTTGAGGTTCATCCGCCATGGTGAGGTCGTATTCGATTCCATCAACTTTTAGTTGAGTACGTTTCTTTCCAGACTGGATATTTGGTGCAACGCTCGGTGTTGTGGTTTGTAATGCTTGAAGCATGATGATACTCCATGCGTACGATGAGAATGTACCTTTTGCAGCATCGCATACATCTCTTTGAGATGCCCAATATTTTATCGCCAAAATACACTGCCGAATCCGGTCATCGGTCTCAGCATAGCGCTTCAATAATGTAGTATTATGTAGGGCTAAGGTATTGTTAATTGAAATATCAACGGGTATTTTAGTCCGTTCATCAACAAATTTGATAATCGGAACTTTGGCTGAAGTAATCACCTGAATATCTTCCATTTCTTGGAATCTAAGCGTGCTTGAAATTGAGCGAAGCACTTTTTTAGGTTTTTGACCGTCAAACAAGAGACATAAATCTAAATCACCTTGCGCAAGTGAAAGACCAGATTCAGATGAACCAAATCGGCGAAGTGAACTACCTTTGAATCTTTTTTCAATGCTACGTTTAAGATGTTCATAGAGTCCATTTCTCTTTTTGAGTGCAGATTTATTAGGACTTTGGGTTTTTAGAACATTTTCTAAATCCAGTGATAATTGCTGTAACGCTTCTGCTGGAATATCATCACCATTCGGCAATTCAAGTTGCTCACACAGATACTGATGTACTAAAGGCCAACGAAGTTGTTGTTGAGGATTGAATCCTGTGATTTCACATTCATCGCTCATTCCTCCTCACCTCGCGCTTGTTGTTTTTTCTTATTTTGATTTGATGAAGTGGATTTCTTATTTTGATTTGATGAAGTGGATTTCTTATTTCGATTTGATGAAGTAGATTTCTTATCTTTAGGAGGATTATTGAGGCGCCTTCTAGCATGGCTTGAAGGTTCTCCGTTTTGAACCCGTTTTGAATTTTCTAATAATGCGTCAAATCCTTCAGTAATGTGCTTTTGCCAGTGTTCGATGCCTCTTTGGCTGCTATCAAGAGCCTGGGCAAGGCGCTTGGTTCTTGCATCTGCACGACGCCGATGCGCTTCTTGTTCGAGATAGGTATTGTGGAAATATTCGTTTTCTGAAGCATGATCGAGAAGCGCTTTATGTGCCTTTTCAGCGACTTCAAGAAACTTTCTTGCCTCGGCGTATTTTTCCTTCATAAGCGCATGCTCTTCTTGGTTATTGCTTCTTTTCTCGACCCATTCTTCATGCTGACGGATTTGAGATTTCATTTCAGTGAGATACTTTTGCTCAGTTTTGTGATCTCCCCAATTCGTTTCTAGTTCATGTTCAATTGCTTTCAGTTTATCAGTGAGTTTATTTTGAGCCCATTCTGGGTTGGCCTCTTGAACGCCACCCGTCGAAGAGATTTTCTCTCTGAGTTCTCCGCCTTCTTGAAACAGTTTTTGAGCAGCCATTCGTGCTGTATTCCGTTCCTTTTTCAGATTCGCAACTTTAGCGTTTATTCCATCACGCTGTTCCTTTGCACTGCGAGCAAGAGGTTCGGCTGCTCGTAGTTCTTCTTGCCGAGCGTCGAGTTGCTCAGGAATGGTTTCAGCAAGTCGTTCGCGACGATGCAAAATTGACTTTGCCAGTAAGGCAGGAGTCATTTCAAGCAACTCTTCCGGACGCATACAAGGTGCGCCACCCTGCAACCTTGAATAAACATGGCGTAGTGACTTCTTTCGGCGTGAAAGTGAAGAACCCCCATGTAGAGGGGTTTGTATGGGCAGGGGTATGGCAGGCAATTCCAAGGTCTCCGCCTTCTGTATATCGGCCTTGTTTCTCACCTTCCTTTTACCCTTGGCGAGTGCGAGTGGCGGTGGAGCAGTTATTGATGTAAGCACATTCTCACTTCAAGATTTCACCATGATTGAGCAATCATCGTATGACTTGGAATTCACGATTGACGAATTACTTTCGAGTGATGCAGATGTCGAAGCCATTGTTGAACTTTCAACCCTTGATGGCACAGTATTCGATACGATGAGCCAAAACTTGACCCTTGCTGCGGATTCAAGCCAACTGCTGCAGTTTAGCTTGACATCACTTCCTTTTGGATATACGGTCGTCGGTGTCGAATTGGTCGGTGAACTTGGTTCGCCAAATTCAACCCAAACCCTTTCTTTGAACAGAACGATTCATCGCTTGCAACCGATTGAAATTTCTTTGGCCACCGAAGGCCAAGTTATACTGAATGGTCTTACGCCAGAAGGCGTACTTACAGGAAACGTCTCGATTCATGACGGCGATTATTTGCAAACCGAAATGGCGGTTATCAACGATGGTGATTTCTCATGGTCTGGCCACCTCACATCATCCCTTTTTTCAAATGGAGTTTTTGACAATCAAACATCATCGCTGGTGACAGTCCCCCCTCGCTCAAGCACGGTCGTTCAAGTGAACAGTACCATCGCTCTTTATGAAGGAACTACAACTCTTGTGTTGGAGTTAAACAACTCAGGTGATGGCGATACAGCCGATGAGATACGTCAAATAACGTTTGAAGTCTCTCCGCCGCCTTTGCCATTACTCTCTCTTTCAGTTGAACTCCTCACTCCAGATGTACTTGCTGGAGATGACATCTCTTGGAATCTGAACGTTTCAAATTCCGGTTCACTCAACTATAGTGGGCTCCTAGTTTGCTCTTTTGGTAGCCAAATTATATTCGAATCACAAATCCAAGTACCTATAGAATCCTCAGTTATGGAATCTCTTGCCTCAACCTCTCGACCGGATCTTCTCACATGTTCGGTGAGTGGTATGCGAATTAACGATAATTCCATTGCAACTCTTTCCTTAGCGTATGATGTCGAATCCGCTGCTTTTGAATCTGCAGGTTCTAGCACTCCTGCACTTCTCAATGGACCTTGGCACAAAGGAGACATAGCCGTCTTTTCGATGTTGATTCGAAACCATGGTGAATTATCTGGTACTGTGGTACTTGTATGTGAATCAAACGGTATTTCCTATAGCAGTAATGGGCTGATGCTCGACATCGATGCTGCCGGTGAAGCAACCGTCGAAGTACCACTAGCGATTGAAGGTCAACAAGAGGTGAACTGGTCGCTCATTTCTTCTGATGGTTCAATTGATTCAGGCCTTAATGGTACGCTCATTGTCCCAGTTGCGACGCAACAAACACTTACTCCAAAAGTAACATCGGTCACTTGGGATGCGGAACTTGGCATTCAATTTTCATGGGCTCTTGAGATGAGCGAAGGTGTTGACCGGCCCGTTAGAATCCGTCTTGGATACACTGACTCGGGGCTGGACACCTATCCATTCGATTATTTGGTGACACTCTCACCGGGATTGTCCACGGGCACACACACGCTTGGTTTTGTTGATGCTGATCGTATTTCAATTCGGGCGACCGCGGTAAATTGGTCTACCGGCTTCGGCCTTTCTAGTCATAGCCTAAGCGTGCCAGATGAGCGTCCATCTTATGCAATTCAATTCGATGCAATTTCGATTCCAAATCGCCCAATACCAGGTGATTCCGCTTCAATAACCGTACGTGTTAGTAATTCTGGTGATGTCGATGGAAGGTCCGGAAACATCGTGTTATCGACCCTTGGTGGAGCCTTTTTGGGCGAACAATCGACCCTTGCAGTCACCTCTAATTCACAGGAGGATTACCAATTTACATTTGTATGGCCCGATTATCAAACGGTTTCCTTCAAAGCAACATGGATTGTTGGTGATGAAAGTGTTGGGGCTACAAACACATTTCAATCAGGTGATGTAATCGTTGAAGATGTTTCCTTCTCCGTTCCTTGGGTCGGGCTCATTGGCGGAATAATGACTGCTGTGGCCATCGGTGCATTGATTATAATCTATCAAAATCGACAAATTAGCACTCCAATTATGAAGCCTGTAAAAGATAAATCAAATCCAAAACCGAGTGAAAAGATTCGTTCGGAGAATGTAGAAAAGATTCAGGTTAGTTGTCCAGAATGTGCTCGCCAATTACGAGTTCCTTCGGATTATGGGGGTCAAGTTCGTTGCCCAGATTGCTCCCATCGATTTGATGTCATTCCTCGCATCGATTCCTCTCGAGAACAAGTTGAGACAGAAGAAGAAACACAGGAAATAGTGAGTGATGGAAAAGTAGAACTCCTTTGCCCAGAATGTGAACAATCTCTTAGAATTCCTGAAAACTATACCGGTTCGGTACGTTGTCCCTCCTGTGAGGAAGTTTTTTCTGCTGAACAGATTAGTTCGGAATGATACCTGGAGGGAAATACATGAATGGTCATTTCCGAGAATTTGAGGATGAATATCTTGAAATGATGTATGAGTTTTTTGAGAAACAGCCATCGCAACGCGTGCGCAATGGTGATTTGGCCAATGCTTTAGGCGTCTCTCCAGCGTCTGCAACTGAAATGATTCAGCGATTAGCGGTAAAAGGCATGGTAGATTATGTCCCCTACAAAGGCGCATCATTGACCGATAAAGGAATGGCACATGGCCAGAAAATGAAACGTCGGCATCGATTGGCTGAAGTCTTTCTAGAAAGCATCTCGTTTCAAGGCAATACTCACGCCACAGCATGCCGCTTGGAACACGCTATTGATGATGATTTGGAAGTTTCTTTGTCACTCCTCCTTGGCCAACCTAAGCTGGATCCAAGCGGTCGTAACATCCCTCAAGCATCAACTGACATTTCATCGAGAATTGATTCATCTATTACTCAACTGATATCACTTGAGTGTTTAGAGAATGGCATTACTGGTACACTTGAAGCGATGTTTGCCGATGCCAGCGAGACTGATTTATTGAATCGTCATGGGATTCTAATCGGTACAGAAATCACTCGGACCTCTGATGGTTATTTGGTTGGAGGAATTTCCGAAGCTACTTTTTCCTCTGACTTAGCGTCAAAACTACTTGTTCGCATCTCTCGTGCCACTAATTGATGTAAGGCTTTAGTGTGAGTGATTATTGGACAATCCATGGTCGATGCCGAATCTGACGCTCAACAGAATCATAAAAGTGAGCAGAACCGGAATGAAAGCCTCTTGGGTTCTGAACGGTTTTGGTATGCCATAGACCGACAATTACTCGGTTCTGGCCTCCGATTGATTCTAATCCTACCGGCTTTTTCGATTCTAACTTCGTTTGGAGCTCTCGCGTTTTCATCGAAATCACCTCAATGGTGGGCCAAAATCGAACCGACGATTAACATGAGTTTTGCCATGGCATTGACGACTCTAACTTTCATCATCCTCCTCGGCTATATTGTGGTACAAATTTTTCATCGCCACCGAGTGGAATTATCGATCGCAAATTTCGAAAAGGAAGTTGAACGATTGAACCAAGAACACCTTTCAGTACAATCATTACATGGATATGAGAGTCTTGCTGATTTGTTGAACAATTCAAGAGCAAAACACTCGTGGTCACTTTCGTTTGCCATAATGTCGAGTTTGTTACTGAGTGGGATTTTTGTATTTGACATCGTTTCAATCAATGGTCGAATTCTTCTTCTTCTTTCTTTTTCAACACTCTCACTTTCGCTTGGACAGCATATTCCGACACGCTCTCGACCATTCAATATGGATGAACGTACTGGACTCTTGAAAGCGTATACTCCACCAATTCACCCCTCTACATTAGAAATGGTATTCAATGATTTGGTAAAAACGCATATGGACCCACTTCTTCGTTCTGAATACGAAGTGTACTCAAAGGAAATTGAAGAATGTTTCGAAAAGAAAATCGACCCCCAATTTGCTCGTGAAAAGATATTGATGACGCTCTATCGCCACTCCAAAGGGCTTGACTTCAAAACGATGGAGTCTGAGTTGTCTGAAGTTCTCACAAAACAAGGAATGCATCTAGTACAAAATCACCCAATTTTCACGATAGAAGAATGGCTTTCTATTCTCCATCATATCGAAGATTCTTGTCCAGCCTTCTTCCGAATGATTGGACGTATCGAAGAAGACCTCGGTGCTGGACGTTCAAGCACCACCGCCGGAATTGTGTTTGAAGTTGATATGGAAAACGTTGTTCACGAGCGAGCGAACCTGTTCACTCTTATTCACAATCTTTCGGAAACACCTAGAAACATTGTCCTGCGCGTACAATCTCCGGATTTCCGACCACATGATTTAGCCATGACCTACCGATTGAATCCCGGTGAACGCCATTGGTGGTCTTCAAAGGCCCTACCACTTGCCGCTGAAGGTGATGATGATGTCCTTGGTATGATGTCGGGCTTGTTGCGAGATGGAACGGTCGCGTGGCAATCGCTTCTTCCAGAACGCTTTGGTGAAGCGACGGTCTCCGTTCGTCTTGAAGAACAAAGTGGAGATTTGATTATTGGCCGTCAAATCAATGTTCGAGTTAGAACAAAGTATCTTGAACGGATACGTAACTTTAGTTCAGTCACTACCAGCCTCATCGGTATCCTTGGAGTTGCACTTGGAATTTTCATTAAAGTCAATAATATATTCGAAAATATTGGCGCTTAATTCACTTTTATCAATGGGTAGATTTGAAATGGATAACTATGTGCACGATGTATGCGCGGAAGACCTGATGAAGCGACCCCGAGTCAAGATTCTGAACTTAATGAAGAATTGCAGGGCATGGAAGCACGAGTCCGAAAGATGAGAAACACTAGAAATTCATTCAGTGATCAAGCACGAACGATTGCCGATAAGAGGAATGCAGTTCAAGGGCAATACAAGGAGCATCGCGAGAAGATTGACCTTGTTATGGCTGAAATGAAAGCAATTCGTTCAGAAATCAAAATGTTCAAAGAAAAGCGTAATGCTATGCAACAGCAACTCCGTGAAATTATCAATCAAGCGAAAGGTCGCCGTGATGAAAAAGGAGAAAAGAAATCTGCAACTGCAGAATATGCTAAACTTCGTCATGAAGTCCAATCACTCGAAACCACTTTTGAAACCACTTCTGTTAGTCAGAAGAAGGAAAAAGAAATGATTAAACAAATCAAGGAAATGAAACTTCGAATTAAAGAACTCGCCCCAGAAGTCACCCATTTCGAGATGATTAAAGTTGACCTCTCCGATATGGATTCAGCAATCAAAACCTTGCGTTCCGAAGCCGATGCTGCTCACCAAGAAATGCTTTTGGCAGTCGCACGAGCTGATGCGTTATCTCCCGAAGTTGATGAAGCCTTTTCACATAGAGACTTCTTGAAAGCAGAAGGAGACCGCCTCCACACTGAATTCCTTGAACTTCGTCAAAAGTCTGACGACATGCACAATAAAATCACCGAATTGATGGTTGATGTTAACAAAGTTCGTGACAAACTGAACATGGCCCGTGATGAAAGAAAATCATGGATGACTGACCACAATGCATCTGTCAAAGCGGAAATGAAAACTGGAGCTGAATCTCCCGAAGTGGCCGATGAATTGGTCTCGACACTCTTAGAATCTGGTGATATTACTTTTGGTGGCATTGGTAAAGATGACAACGCCTCTTCGAGTAAAAGAAAAGCGAAGTCTGGCAAGAAAAAAACGATGCGTAAAGTCGACATGACTGCGACACGTCGACGTTGAGGTGTTCTCTTGTTCGGCGTCATTATGGCAGGGGGCCAAGGCTCCCGACTTCGGCCATTGACACTCACTCGTCCAAAACCAATGGTGGAAGTTCTTGGTCGGCCAGTCATTGATTTTGTTAAAGATGCGATGCAGGATGCTTCAATAGATTCGATTGTAGTCACTACTGGGTACCGTGGTGAACAATTAGAACAACATGTCGAATCATGGAACGCCCTTCCAAATCCGATTGAAGCATGGGTGAATCAAGAATCGTCACCTATGGGTACTGCGGGAAGTGTAAGACTTTTGTCAGAGCATTTGACCGAGACCTTTGTTGTCGGCTCTGGAGATTCAGTCGCCTCTTTTGACATCGGTGCATTGCTGACAGCACATCGAGAAAGCGGTGCAAAAGTAACTATGGCACTCTGGGAGGTCGAAGACCCTACTGAATTTGGAATAGTTGGTCTTTCTTCCTCCCATCATGGAGAATTGGACGGTCAATTACGAGAAGGGTATATTTGCCGCTTCAAGGAAAAACCTACCCTTGATGAAGCCTTTAGCAATATCATTAATGCAGGTCTCTATATCATTGAGCCAGAAGTATTGGCACTTGTTCCGGAGGGCGTAAAATTCGATTTCAGTAAACAACTCTTCCCGCTGGTTCTAGAAAAAGGTTGGCCGATGTATGCAAAAGCTATCGATGGAGTTTGGTTCGATGTCGGTCATCCTTCGGAATTGATTCGAGCCCAACACACTCTCATCGCCCAGCGTCAATCTTTGCCATTCCCTTTACCAAAAGGAAACTTTGAGGGCAATAGTTTTGTTGCAGAAAGTGCGCAAATGAAAGGAACTTTGGAAGGTTCTGTAGTTTCATCACAGAGCGTGGTTGGCTTAGGAAGTCATCTGCAAGATGTGTTGGTAATGTCCGAATGTACGATTGGAGAGAAATGTTTATTGCAAAATACTGTGATTGGCCAAGGAGTTTCAATCGGTTCTGGCTCTATTCTAAACAATGTGATTCTCGGAGATGGAACTATTCTGGCTGAGAACAGTTCTTTCGAAAATTGCCGAATTCCATCAATTGAGTAATCGCGCCGGCGTTTGACTAAAATACTTAGGCAATACCCCACGATTGAAAATCATGTCATCTGATGGAACTCCTCACCGAAGTTATAACCGTTCTTGGGAAGAAATCGAACAAATGCTTAGCCGAGCAGAACTCAAACGCAAGGAGTGGAAAACTTGGTTTGAAGATTGTCGAAAAAATGATGACAGAGACGGCATGAAAGAGGCTGCTCGGAATCATAAGGCGCTTGACGGGGTCGTAAAAACTCTCAAGTGGACACTCGGAGAAGAAGGCGCTAACAATCCGTTGGATTGATTACTGGCCACGTTGGTCATACCGAATTTCAAGGGTTTCCAACTCATCGCCTTTCATTGGTTTGCCCATCATCATTGCCATTGCTTCAGTTACTTTCTCTGCATTATCAAAGTGCGCGGTGGCCAAAACAATTGCATCGGCCATCGTTTTTGGATCCGTTGACTTGAAAATACCTGAGCCAACAAAAATCCCATCCATACCCATGCGCATCATATGTGATGCATCGGCAGGTGTGGCAATTCCACCAGCAGAGAATGTGACTACAGGTAGGCGTCCCATCTCTTTGACTTCGAGAAGAATTGATTGTATTCCGCCTCTCATTGAATCATCGATAGGCCCGAAAGGAGTCATAGGGTGAAGTCCTGGAAGTTCTGAAGCATCAGCAAGAACCTGATATCGTTGTAAAATCATCTGGGTGACTTTTTCTATTCCTGCTAAATCAAGAGATTGAATTTGGCGGATTTCTTGGTCTATGATTCGAGCATGGGTCACTGCTGCGACAATATTCCCTGTGCCAGCCTCACCTTTTGTCCGAATCATCGATGCACCTTCATGAATACGACGAACCGCTTCACCTAATCCAGTAGCGCCACAGACAAATGGAATGGAGTAGTCGTTTTTATTGATGTGGAAAAACGGGTCGGCAGGGGTTAGAACTTCAGATTCATCAACCATGTCAACGCCCATTGATTCGAGAACACGCGCCTCGCCTTCATGGCCAATACGTGCTTTTGCCATAACTGGAATTGTGGTACAATCCAAAATGCCTTGAATCATGTCAGGATGGCTCATTCGTGCAACTCCGCCATCTCGGCGAATATCCGCAGGAACTCGTTCAAGAGCCATGACAGCAACAGCGCCAGCATCTTCTGCAATGGCTGCTTGGTCGGGGTTGACCACATCCATAATTACGCCACCTTGCTGCATACGAGCAAAGCCACGCTTAAGCAAATCACTGCCATTTCGGAGTTGAGTAAAGTCGGTTCGAACCATGCCAATCAAACACTCCAAGGACAAGCCCTTCAAGAACATTGGTTAGCATCAATACTAGCGAATAAAAGCAATTCTGAGTGTGTCAAAATTAGTCATCTGCAAGAACTGGTGATTCACCCTCTGCAATTTCAGCATCGACTGATTCATCGGCATTACGGTCAATCCATGCTTCTTCACCATCTGGAACATCAGTGTCAGCAAAAATAGCATCAACGGGGCATTCGGGAATACATGCGCCACAATCGATGCATTCATCTGGGTCAATGACCAGATAAGTATCGGCTTCTCGGAATGCTTCTACAGGGCAAACTGCAACGCACTCTTGGTATTTGTGATCGACGCAGGCTGTGGTAACGACGTGGGTCATGGTAATTCCTCAAACAACCCAAACAGTCGCTCTACATGAAGCCTTTGAATAATCGAATGATTATCTATGAGCGTCAAGCCACTGTTGGCCATAAAAATTCCACTGTTCCATAGTCCATCCTTCCGGCAACCCTTCAGCAGGTAATGGTGGCGTCGGGGCAACATTCGGTTGAATTAATGGTGTGGGGGCTTCAAAGGCGGGTAAATCAATCATAGTGCTGACTTGAGCAAACTGCGCAGTCGAATCTTGGATTCCTGATTCATGGAAGAAAACATCGCTTTTTATTTGTTCATCATGCTTCTCGGAGGTAAAAACACGTTGGATGAGCAAATAGAACAGCAGCCACGCACCAGAGAACATCAAAACAAACGACAGAACCAGTTGGGAAGTTATCGTTGAAGCACCCATATTCGATTGTACTTCATTTGATGATATATTCTCATTGAGGTCCGTGTCATCCGAATTATTGTTGTTGGATTGTGATGAATTATCAAGGCCGTTATCCGTCACATTATCCGAGTTGGCATCGGTTGTATTTGTTGTGTTCCCATTTCCATCTGGAGTTTCATCACACCCATCCGGGACTCCGTCAACATCACTGTCAATCAAATCATCAAAACCCTCACAGAGATCAATATCGTTTGCAATTCCATCGAGGTCATTGTCAACCAAGTTATCACAATCATCAGGAATCGAATCATTATCGACATCTAAGTTGTCATCAAATCCAGGGCATTGGTCAAGTACATCTGATACCATGTCAAAATCGCTATCACTAAGTGAATCACAATCATCAGGAATCGAATCATTATCGACATCTAAGTTGTCATCAAATCCAGGGCAGGAATCTATAGCATCGGCTACTCCATCCCCATCCGTGTCGATAAATGAATCGCACCCGTCAGGAATTGAGTCATTATCGTTGTCAATGGAATCATCGAATCCTTCACACGCATCATCAGGGTCATTGACGCTATCTCCATCCGAATCATCGATACACCCATCGCCATCTATATCCCATGGAATTGATTCTTCACTTGGACAAAGGTCCGACCAAGTTTCGAGATAGTCACCAGGTGTCATATCTTTGCCTGTGAAGGCTGAAAAGTCCTCAGCATATCTTCTTGACTTGAAGATTGCATTGGCCGCAGTTCCAGCATTGTTTCCATCAGGGATTTCAACGCCTTGAGTTAGCACACCTTGGTTCGTGATTGGATTGATGTATTTCCATACAATTTCACCATTCAAATCCACTTCATAAAGCGTACCTTGCGTGCCATAGGTGACTAGTGTATTCCCATTTGGTAAACGTTCTGCGCCAGAAATGGATTGTGCATACATCTGTTCACCAAGGTCCCAAGACCAACTTGGAGCATTTGGACCCCATGTTCCGTTTGCTTGGAGGGGGTAGTTCCCGTTGCTTAGAGGTGGCTGAATCACATCAACCGATGAATAACCCGGAAAACGCCCTACACCGTTATTGAACAGCAAAAGTTCTCCTGCTCCAACACGCCCCTGTTCAATCCATTGAACATCATGTTGGCCAAACAATTGTTGGTCACTTGAAAGTCCAGCATCATGGGTTTGCGGATTGCCCCACCGGTAGAGTAGGTCTCCACCTTTGCCGGAACTACCACCTGTATGCCCCGCCGCTTCAGCGGTTGTCGTACTGTGATCGATGATGTAAATCTCATTCATGTTTTTACACGATAGAACGATTTGGTCTAGGGTGGGATTGTAATCAATGCCGTTACAATGCATCCAATCTGCTCGTCCTGCTTGGTTTCCGGTTGCGCCAATAAAATTGATGTCGAGTAATTCAGGATGTTCTGCGACAACTCCAAAGTTGTCGACTGATGCATTGTAATCCTGAATCAAGTGGTCCCAAGCATTCCATTGCCAGACAATATTTGCTTGGTTGTTTGGCAGTGGTTCAATTTCGATGATGTGATCTGGCCAGACATTGCTACTACCGCCAGGGGCATCACTCGCAATAGCAGGATTTCGGCCTGCCTGTGTAGCTTCAGCCTCGGATTTATCTTCCCATGCAATCGCAAGAATGTTTCCATTCGGCATCGGTTCAATATCGTGATGGGTGATGAAATCTATTGAGGAATATTCCCAAGACCATTCCGGTGTCCCATCCCAACCGATTCGCTCTATTTTCCCAGCTGTGCCCCCACCGCTGAAATCTCCAACTGCCTGTTGAGCGATATTTGCTGCTCGCAGTAAATCACCGTCTTCGAGTATATACGAAGAAAGCCCAGGTCGATGCCCACCGGGAGATTCCCAAGAATGGATTTCTCTTCCCTGATTATCAATTAAGTAACTGAAAGTCGATGGGAGAGGGGAAAAAAGAGTATATCCTATGCTGGAAGAATTGCTACAAGAGACCAAACCCACCGTCCATGAACCATTCCGGTCTGCATGACAACTGGGAGGTTGATTGCTGCTCTTCCCTTCGGAAGTAGAGCCTGACGGAAGGATTGTCAAGCCCAGCATCATAATCATAGCGAGTATGATGGCGCGAAACTTTACATCCATATCGAATGCTCATTGCAATAGGATTTGAACTTAGTGCAGTGGCGTCTTTATCGAAAAATCACTCGGAAGCATTGGCCTTTTCCAAAGCCGCTAGTAGAACTTTTTTACATTCTGCAATCGGAACTTGACCAGGGTAAACTTCGATTTTCGTGTGACATTTGATGGTTGCAACTTGACCGGATGTTGCTAAAACAACTTCTCCATCGATGAATGCATCGAACTCTATGCGGAAATATAATGTGTTATTTTCATCAAAACGGACCTCTGCATCATCAAGTAAGGATTGAAGACACTCGGTCCCAATTCGTGCTAAGGATTTGATTGAATGCGCTTTCTTTTTACACACACCAGTAACAATATGAAGTTTTGAACCATGATAGGAGGTTGTAGGTTCAATTTCAACCAGTTCATGGTCTCCAACAAGCCATGCTATGGCATCAGCCACAACTGTTTCGTCAGCAACGCCGCTCGCCGTCGCTCGCCAGGTGATGTGATGGAGGCCCACGACCATGGGTTTCACTTCATGCTCATGAGTTTACCGAATCGATGCGTTGATATTAAGGCGAATTAAGGATGATGCCGAATTGGGCGAAGAGGCTTCTTCAAATAGGGGTGGTTAGTGGCCGAGTTGCAAGTGGGGTAGCCCCCGCAAGACAACACCCCGAGATGATACAATGGCAAAAAAAATCAGTGTAAAGGCACGTGCAGCAGCACGGAAGCAACGAGACAAGTGGAAGAACAAGATTTGGTACACCATTCGTGCGCCTCGAACACCATGGGATTTTAAGAAAATTGGAGAAACTTTGGGAGAGTCAGATGAACATATCCTCGGCCGTGTCTATGAAATGACACAACAAGAATTCAATGGCGATTTTACGAAGATGCACGTCATTCTTCGTTTCCGTGTCCATGAGTGCGTCGGTCAAGATGCACTTACGACCTTTATCGGTCACCACCACCAAACCGA
>Ga0302127_10000395_pt1 | contig 23689 bp, 21 predicted proteins | sample CB4_SCM_MG_FD_204452 | JGI IMG/M metagenome (GOLD analysis project Ga0302127, IMG submission 204452) | Marine microbial communities from Western Arctic Ocean, Canada - CB4_SCM | ecosystem: Environmental > Aquatic > Marine > Oceanic | place: Canada: Western Arctic Ocean | collected 2017-09-24
GCCGGCGTGATGGCCTGCAAGCCGGGGCTGACCCTGCCGCTCTGCCCAGCGACCGTTGCCGTCCATGATTATGGCGACGTGACGAGGAATCCTGTAGCCATGAGCGGGCTGCGTGGCGTTTTCGGCCTCGAGAGTCATCGAGTCTAAACCTCTGCCAGCTCGGCCTCTTTGCGCGCCGCCACGGCCGCTGCCGCAGCTACGTACTCGTCGGTGAGCTTTTGAAGATGGTCTTGATAGGTATGCAGTTCATCTTGGGAAATGCTTTTAGCTTTCTCAAGGCCGCGGAATTGCTCCACGATATCGCGGCGTACATTCCTTACAGCGACGTGCGCGTCTTCCTGCAAACGCTTGAGGCGCCGGACCATGGTCTGGCGCCGCTCCTGAGTCATGAGCGGTAAAGGTAAGCGGATGATGGTGCCATCAGAATTCGGAGAGAATCCGAGGTCTGATTTCCGAAGCTCGCGCTCAATAGCGCCAACGCTGCTCCTGTCGAAGGGTTGAACGGCTAGCAGTCGCGAATCGGGAGCGGTGATGGTCGCAACTTGGTTAAGCTGCATGGTGGTACCGTAGAGCTCAATCTTGACGGTCTCAAGCATGCTTGGGTCGGCGCGACCGGTACGGATGCCATCAACCTCGGTACGGAAGAAGGCAACAGACTTCTCCATCCGGTCTTCGGCATCCATGAATATAAGTTCTATGTCTTGTTCTTCTGCCATCACTGGCCTTCTCGTACTGAGCGAACCGTCTAGCCGTCAGTTGCAACTGCTGTGAGCGCTTCGCTAATCAAAGTTCCGGTGTCTGCGCCTTCGAGGATACGGCGGATAGCTCCGGGTTGGAACATGTCAAATACGCGAATCGGGAGATGATTGTCCATACACAGGGAGAGCGCGGTGGAATCCATGACATCTAGCCTACGGTTGAGGACATCAATATATTCAATACGTTCGAATTTTGTTGCATTTGGATTCTTTTGAGGGTCTGAATCGTAAACCCCGTCGACATTGTTCTTTGCCATCAAGAGAATAGTTGCGTTCATTTCGACCGCCCGCAGTGCCGCGGTGGTGTCTGTGGTCATATAAGGACTACCGGTGCCCGAGGCGAAAATGACAACACGGCCCTTTTCCATGTGGCGCATGGCACGTCGCTGAATGAAAGGTTCAGCAACGGCATGGATGTCAATAGCCGATTGGGTACGTGTCTCGACGCCCTGTTGTTCCAGCGCGTCCTGGAGCGCGAGAGCATTGATAACGGTTGCGAGCATTCCTGCGTAGTCAGCGGTGACGCGATCCATGCCTTGAGCTTCAGCCTCTGCACCGCGCCAGATGTTGCCACCACCGACAACGAGGCCAAGTTCAACGCCGGTAGAGGCGGCAGACTTGACCTCGCTAGCTAGGTAGCTCATGACGGACCAGTCGATGCCGAACTGCGACTCGCCACGCATTGACTCACCACTGAGTTTCAGCATCGCGCGCCGTGGATTTGCGGCAGTCATGCTTCTCCCTGAACCCGATTTATCCACCAAGACCAAATCGGATGAACCGACTAATCTTGATATTTTCCCCGACCCTGGCACGGACATCCATAATGAGGTCTTCGATGGACTTGGAAGATTCCTTAATGAATGATTGATTCAACAAGCAGACCTCCTCAGGACTACGAAGCTCATCTGCCGGCATGTCTTCCTTAGCGACGTAGACAGCGCCCATGGCAGCAACCTGCATGGCGATGTTGTGCGCTAGTTCAGCGAATTCAGGCGTACGCGCGACGAAATCGGTCTCACAATTGAGTTCGACGAGGGCGCCGATGCGCCCTCCGCCGTGAATGTAGGAATCTACTAGCCCTTCTGTTGTGCTTCGGTCGCCTTTACCGGCGGCCTTAGAGAGACCTTTGAGACGAAGGGCTGCTTCTGCTTTTTTCTGGTCACCGTCCGCGGCCTCAAGAGCGCGCTTGACATCCATAATGCCTGCGCCTGTTCGTTCTCGAAGCTCCCGGATTTCTTCAGTCGAGATTGCCACTTGGATACCTCTTTGGATTATTCGCGTTGTATTAGTTGCTGACTTCGCTAGCCGGTATGACCGATGCCGGAGTCTCCACCACTGCTGCTGATGTGACTTCGGCAACCGTTGCTTCCGCCACGGGCGATGGTGCGACAGCGAGAGGCGCCACTGTTTCAGCAACGACAGGCGCTGCTACTGGGGGCTCATCGGTCGGGGAGGCAACGGAAAATGATGCAAGGGTGATCGCGTCATCTCCGCCTTCAAGTTCTTCCTCACCCACATCACTGTAGCCGCCGCGAGTCGCAAGCCATTGGTTGTGGCCTTCGATGGCAGCGTTGGCAATGTGTCCACTGACGAGTCGGATGGAGCGAATCGCGTCATCGTTGCCCGGAATGGGCCAATCAATCAGGGTCGGGTCGCAGTCAGTGTCGGTGAGAGCAATGATCGGGATTCCTGCACGACGTGCCTCGGCAACGGCAATGTTCTCTCGAGCGACGTCAACGACAAAAATTGCACCAGGAAGGGCAGTCATTTCTTTGATACCACCAAGATAACGTTCCATTTTGCTCATCAGCGTTTCAAGTTTGAGCGCTTCCTTCTTGGGGAGGCGCTCAAACTGGCCATGGGCCTTGCGCTCTTCAAGGCTAATAAGATATTCGATGCGAGTCTGAATGGTGGAAAAATTGGTGATGGTCCCGCCCAGCCAACGTTGATTGATGTAGTACTGGCCACCACGGACCGCTTCTTCACGGACGGCGTCCTGGGCTTGCTTCTTAGTACCAACCATCAGGATTTTCTTGCCCGATGCGGCGACTTCACCGGCGAATTTGCAAGCCTGCTCTAGCAGGTCCATGGTTTGTTGGAGGTCGACGATGTGAATCCCGTTACGTTGAGCAAAAATGAAACGCCTCATGCGGGGGTTCCAACGGTGAGTTTGGTGACCAAAGTGCACTCCTGCTTCGAGAAGCGCTTTCATGGTCAAGGGCTCTGTACTGGGGTCATACGGTGGACGAACTGACGGCTGAGCTGGGACGCGAGGGTCGGTAGTTTGCTGAACCATGGCACCTGCCTTTCTGTTGGTCTAAGAGATTTCCGCCTGGCTCAACAGTCCTGGCGGCTTGATAGACATCTTGGCAAGGATAACACGGGATAAGGCACCAAGAATGAGACTCCCGAGGCTATGACGCGAGACAGGCGAGCAGGCGTGTCACGCGATTTGAGTGACTTATATAAAAATCCTGGACAGCAGATTCACCGGTTAACTTTAGCCAAGGACCTTCGCTTGCCGTGCTTACCGTGAATCCACTAAATCGAAAGGATGCCCCCCTCTGGGTTGCCATGTGCGGGGTGCTCCAATGGAATTATGGCTGCTACGCGGTGAATTACTGGACTTGTTGTTGCTTATGCCCAGAATTCAAAACCAAAGTGATCAGCGAGCTTCTCCCAAGAAAGCGATGACCGAACCGAAAACGGCGTCTAATTGGAGCGCGGTAAGCCGCCCCGTGTTGGTGTTGCGGGGACTGGGATGGTAACTAGCAAACAAGGTGGGCAATCCTTCACCAAGGTTGTACTGCCTGCCGTGCTTGAAATAATGGCGCAGAGGGAGCCCCGTGCGCTCCCTCATGGCGCGAAGGAAGTTGTCGAATGCAACACGCCCGAACGCGAGTGCAGCTTCGAGGTTGGGGAGGAGGTCGATTTCCTCGTGAAGGTAGGGACGGCAAGCCCGCTGCTCTGCCGACGTTGCTTTGTCATGTGGTGGAGCACAGCGGACAACTGCGACCTCGAAAGCGTCGAGGAGCGTAAGGCCATCGCCTCGGTTAAGTGAGGCTGGTTGAGATGCAAAACCGGCCCGGTAAAGCGCCCTAGTGAGGAAATCGGCGGTTGGGTCACCAGTGAACATCCGGCCCGTACGGTTTGCGCCGTGGGAGGCTGGCGCAAGGCCCACAAGGAGCAATCGAGCACTGGGGTCCCCGTGGCTAGGGACCGGTGCACCCCAGTAATCCCACTCCTTGAAGCTGGCTCGTCGCTCGTCGGTTGCCTTGCGTTCGCGAAATTCAACGAGGCGCGGGCAAGCACGGCAGGCGACAATACGCTGCTGGAGCTGCCGCATGGGGCCTTGGAGGGAGCCATCGTACGTTCGCATGATCATGATGGGCCTCGGCTGATCCGGTGGCAGGTTGGTAGGATTAGAGCATATCGCATCCCCTGCTCGTGAGGATTCACTATGGCAATCGACTACCGCTTCTTAATTAGAGACATTCCAGATTTCCCGCAGGCGGGGATCATGTTCAGGGACATTACGCCCCTATTGGGCGACGCTAAAGCATACAGAGCAACGATCCTGGCACTGGCTGAACCATTTCGAGACTTGGGAATCGACCGGGTCGTTGCAATCGAGGCACGTGGTTACGTGCTGGGGTGCCCCCTGGCGTTGGAACTGGGAGTGGGGTTCGTACCTGTGAGGAAGGTGGGTAAGTTGCCTTTTGATACCTACACCGCAGAGTACGCATTGGAATACGGCGAAGCCAAGATAGAGATGCACCGCGATGGACTTCTTGCTCACCACCGCGTACTGCTAATCGACGATGTGTTAGCGACGGGAGGAACAATGGCTGCAACGATCAACCTCGTCGAGCAATCAGGCGCGACGGTAGCGGGGGTAGCCGTACTGATTGAACTGGCGGCACTAGAGGGAAGGAAGGCGCTCGGCGGTCAGGATGTGTTCTCGCTGATGATGCTGTAGGCGCCTACAGACACGCACGCCCGTGCATGTCGAGAGATTACGGGCTGCTGTTGAAAGCCCCCTGCCTGTAAACCAGTTCCCTGACAACACAATTGAGTGTTTCGTAATTAAAAACGCTTACTATTGACGAGAATCGTCATCACGTGCTATCGTTTCTACTAAATGCTGTGATGGAGAACAGTAGACAGATTTCCCGACAAACAGCGAACCGGAATTGGTGTGAGCCCGGTACGTCGGCTCTAGTTGAAAATCCCTCCTGAGCCGTCAGCTGAAACCTCTCGTGTGAGCGTGCAAAGGGGAAGTAGACCTGACCGGGCTTGCCACCCGTTACCATCGGCAAGGGCGTGTTCGCGCTCTACAGAGTGCTCTCCAGTAACACGGGGGGAACGAGGGTGGTATCGCGGGTAATGACAACCCGTCCCTTCTTGGGGACGGGTTTTTTTGTTGGTCGTTTTCGCCGAACGATAGGAACAATCAGCCGGAAAGAGGACATGATGAGCGAGCTTACGCTGTACGACACTACGCTGCGCGATGGCACCCAGATGGAAGGCATTAGCTTGTCGGTAGAGGACAAGCTAAACATCTCAATTCGGCTGGACCAGCTGGGTATTCACTTCATCGAGGGCGGATGGCCGGGTTCCAATCCGAAGGACGAGGAATTTTTCCTGCGGGCAAAGGACCTCAAGTTGAACAACGCGAAAATCGTGGCTTTTGGATCGACAAGGCGCGCGAATACAAAGCCTGAGGAAGACCCAAACCTGCAGGCATTGCTTGATTGTGGTGCGCCAGTGGTGACATTGGTAGGCAAGACATCAGACGAGCAAGTGACGAAGGTGCTAGAGACGTCACTAGAGGAAAACCTGTCGATGATACGCGATTCAATCGAGTACTTGCGCTCGCAGGGACTGCGGGTTATTTTCGATGCTGAACACTTCTTCGACGGCTATAACGTGAATCAGGAATACTCGATGCAGTGCGTGAAGACTGCGTCTGATGCGGGGGCAGAGCAAGTGGTGCTTTGCGATACAAACGGCGGCACAATGCCGGTGGATGTGTTCTCCGTCGTGAGCGCTGTGCGAGACGTGATCGACGTGGGTATTGGCATTCATTGTCACAATGACTCTGATGTGGCGGTGGCCAATAGCATCGCGGCAGTGCAGGCGGGCGCAACGCAGGTGCAGGGGACGATCAACGGCTACGGAGAGCGCTGTGGTAATGCGAATCTCGTTTCAGTGATTGCGAACCTGAAGCTGAAGTTAGGCATGGATGTTGTTACCAATGAACAGCTCATGCACCTGACGGAAGTGCACCGGTTCGTGGCCGAACTCGCGAATATGCCGCGAAGCCGGTACCAACCGTATGTGGGTGACAGTGCGTTCGCCCACAAGGGAGGCTTGCATGCATCGGCGACGGCGAAGATGGATATGGCGTATCAGCACATCGAACCCGGGTTGGTAGGCAACGCGAAACGCGTGGTGGTTTCAGAGTTGGCGGGTCGAGCGAACATTGCAATCAAGTTGGAAGAAGCGGGGCTGACAGCGGACGTGCCAAAGGAACGATTGGGCGGCCTGTTGAAGCTGCTGAAAGATCAAGAGGCGCACGGTTTCCAGTACGAGGGTGCGGAGGCGTCGTTTCGGTTGTTGGTTCGGCGTACGCTTGATGGCTATTCTCGCCCGTTCGAGCTGGTTGATTACATGGTGGTTATGGAGAAAGGTCGACGCCAAAACAGCTCTCAAGACAACGGCGATGAGACGTTATGCGAGGCGATGGTGAAAGTGCGGGTGAATGGCGAGCTGATGCACACGGTTGCGGAGGGAAACGGACCTGTCAATGCAATCGATGCTGCGCTGCGCAAGGGGTTGATCCAGGCATACCCGGATGTGGCTAACGTGCAACTGACAGACTATAAGGTCCGTGTGGTGGAGCAAGGGCCCGATGGAACGGGAGCGGTGGTGCGTGTATTGGTGGAATCCACGGACGGTGAGCACTACTGGAGTACAGTGGGAGCGTCGACAAACATCATCGAAGCTTCATGGCAGGCGCTAACAGATAGCCTAGAGTACGCGCTACTGGCGAAGTAACCTATCCGTAATATGACAAATGAGCGCGTCTTTTACTCTGACTCTAATGATATACGTGTGGGTACGGCCGAAATGGTGTTTGCGAAACACCGATACAGGACACGGGATGTGACCTCAGCGAGCATCGAAACCGAAGGGCGGCGACGATGGCCAGGAATCACGATGATGGTGCTCGGTGCGGCAGTATTGGGTTCCGGCCTGTTAATGGACGCGCAGCAGACAAGCATTATGGGAGCGGCGGCATTCGCAGGAGGTACTTTCTACTTCTCGCGACGTAAGCCGACATATGGGCTGCGATTGAACACGGCGAAGGAGTCGGTGTTCGTGGTGGCTTCCCGCAATAAGCTGTTCTTGGGTCAAGTGAAAGAGGCGGTCGATCGGTCGATTGACGCTTACAGGGCCGCAGGCTAGCCACAATTTCTGCTAATTGCGATAGACCACGCTGGGCGAACTGCTTGTTGCGCCGGATTGAATGCAATCCAACGCCAGGAGAGAAGTGTGGAGTCAGTCGCTACGCAATGGCCATGTCGAGAGCTAGGGCTGACCGACCAAAGGACAGTGCTCCCATGCCCTGGCCACTGAGCGGGTTGTAGAACTCGTACAGGCCGTGCTTGGTGACGAGTTCTACTGTGCGAGCAGCAAGGTGTTCGGCGGTCTCGCTGTGGCCGTACCTTCGCATCCCTCGCCAGACGAGCCAGTTGGTGCTAATCCCGGTGGGCCCTCGTCCTATCAGCTTGTTCTCATGAGCATTAAATGCTCTTTCCGTGGCTGCGACAGAGGGGAGCGGGTACCGCAGCCAGAACTTGTCGCGCCGCAGGAGGTGCCTATCCATGATCTCGTCGACGACGTCCTGAGGGATGTTGGGCATCACGAGCGGAGCGATTGCTCCAACCGTGAGTGCGCGTGCTCGGCGCTCCTCTGTTCCTATCAGGCTCATGAATCCACCGTTGGCACGATCAAGCATTTTGGCGAGCATGGACGAAGTCACCTTTGCGGACATAACGTCGTATGCGGCGGCCGACCGGCTGTTTCCCTGGGCACGGTGCATGCGTGCCATGGTTGCGAGAGAGTCAGCGTAAAGCCCATTGACTAGGGCTTCCTTGACGTAGAAACGATGCCTGCTGAGCATCTTGGCGCTGTTGTAGGCAGCGAACCAATTCATAAGATCGATGCGCCGGTTCTTGAATCTGGCTCGCCACCGACTTGGGGCACTCTTGAATCCCAATGCTTCATCGAAGACGGGCGACTGGCCCGTGCCGGACTCGTAAGGGGAAATGATGACGATGAGTCCATCGTCGTCGGGGACGCGGTTGGTAGCCAGCCACTCGTGGTAAAGGTCAAGGGAGCGCATGAAGCGAGGTGGTATGGCGACGTCGCCGATGATCTGACCAACGCGCTCGACGGCTTGGGCAAGGATAGGAGGCTGGATGAGGCCGGAGCTGCGTAGGAGATCCCCCGGAGGGGCTTGGACGAATTCCCACGGACGGGAGAAACCGCCGAGTTTGATGCCCCAGAAGTGAACGTGCCCGATGAAGCCGTCGTCACGTTGAGTGGCGACAAGGGTATCAAGCTCACGAATGGATTGCTCGTGATCAACGTGGGCAATGGCGATGGCGTGGAAGCAGGAGTCCGTGAACCATTGCCACTTGTACTCGGTGGGGGACGGGCAGAGATACGAATATTCGAAATTTAAACTATGGTCGTGGCCTTGCTTGAGATTGGCTTTGGCCATGCGCTGAACGAGCGCACGAATCTGCTGGACGTCGAGTGTTTCCATGCGGGAAGTATGGGCTAAGAGGTCGTAAGGATGGAATGGGTTCTCGGCCCCTGAACCATGCAAGGTTGGGCCGCTCACCTCCAATCTCTCAAACTGGATAGACCTAAGTGACTGAGTATGCCGAGGCAATCCTAAACCCTGCGTTAGCGGCAATGTGAATGGAGACGTGCTATTTTGCCACCCACTCGTCTTGGCTGCGGCAGTGATGTTTGCTGACGAATGGCTCATTGCCTGGCCACAATGTGCGATTGCGCCGCGCACCGGTCTGTGTCCTCCCTCCCGCAAGTGAATAGCGCTATGATGGATCGTTAGAGTTTCGGCCGATTGCACCCGCCGTAGCCACCGGCTTCGCTGGAAATCACACCATTGAGCGTAGTACCTACCATATTCGATCACCGCAAGCACACGCGATCAGCAATTGGATGAGCTAATCTAGGTCGTCCAGTTGCTGGGTAAACCCTGCCAGTGAACGATAGGAGGCGAGCCTGTGGGTACCAAACAGGGTCTTCGAGAGCTCCGTCTCTACGGCGCATCCCCCTTCGGCATTGTGGCGGCAGTGGCGAATGCGACAGCGCTGCGATGCGGCGACGATCTCCGGGAAGCCAACGAGGAGATCGGCAGCGGCGATCGGACCTAGGCCAAACCCGCGAACCCCTGGGGAGTCGACGACGTAGGTGTCCGGTAGTGATAACGGGATGAGGCGCGCAGAGGTTGTGGTGTGCCGGCCCTTGCCCTCGCCTGCCGCGGCTTGCGTTACCGATCCTGTCTTAAGGGCGAGACCGGGCTCTATAGCATTGAGAAGAGAGCTTTTCCCGACGCCCGAATGGCCAGTTAAAAGGCTGATTTTCTTCTCTATGGACATTCTCAATAAATCGATACCATCGTTGGTCTGGGCGCTGGTACTGAAGATGGCGACGCCCGTGGATGCATAGCCGGCGAGCATAGATTCGACATTAGCGGTGACGCCCAGATCGTTCTTGTTAAGGCAAATGGCGAATGGGAGGTTTTCCAATGCAGCTGCTGTGAGATAGCGGTCGATCAGGCCGGGCCGGAACGGGGGTGAAGCGGGCGAGCAGACCAGCACGACGAGGTCGATGTTGGCCGCGATGGGGTCGAAGGAAGAGCGAGCGTTGGTCTTCCCGACGAAGCGCCCAAGAACAGAGCGTCGAGGCTCGAGGGCGTCTATACGCAGATGCCCACCTGGGAGTACGGTGACGCGGACTGTGTCACCGGCAACGATGGGTGATAGTGATTTCGCGGCTACTAGACGTGACGCGATTCTGGCGCTGCGCAGTTCTCCACCAATGGAGACAATGGTGTCATGCCCGCGGGCTTCGATTACAGTCGCAAGGGTGAGATTTTTGAGGTTGGCGCGCGCTCTGAAGGGGATGGATCGTTTCTGATATCGCTCGAAAGTGTCCGGGATGTCTTCTTCGTCCCAGTCGATAGCCCTGCCGCTTTCGTTGTTCATTTCTTTATCTGCCGGCGGAAAATGGGAAACTGCTTGCGCACCGAGGCTTGATTCTACTGATGCGCAAGCACAGAGCTACAGGTATAGCACACCGATAGGCTCCACTTGGAATGGTTGATGGGGTGGTGAGCAATTAGTACTTACCTTGCGATGCCCATGCGGCACCGTCGACGGGAAGGCCAATGCCTGAGATGAATTGAGCCTCGTCGGAATGGAGGAAAAGGGCGGCGTAGGCTACATCCCAAGCGGTGCCCATGCGGCCACCCAGAGGGACGCGGGCGTTGCGCATGGCGACAAGCTCTTCCCTTGGCATGCCTGCTGCAACGCGGGCTTCGATGGCCATTGGAGTGTTCATGAGGCCGGGGAGGATGGCATTGACACGGACTCCGCCTTCGGCGTGGGCCATCGCGAGATTTTGAGTAAGGGCGATGACTGCGGTTTTCATAGTTTTGTAGCCGATGTATGGGTAAGCCTCTAGGACGGCGAGGGATGAAATGTTGACGATGGAGCCACCGCCCTGTGCGCGCATGATGGGAATGGTGTGCTTACAGGCCATCCAGTGGCTCTTGAGGTTGACAGCGAAAGAACGGTCGAAGGCTTCTTCGGTCATGTCGACGGCGACGGCGTCACCGAGGGCAACGCTAGCGCCCACGTTGTTATGGAGGATGTCAATCGAGCCATACTGGCCGCTGATGTCAGTGATGAGCACTTTGACAGCGGCTTCGTTCGTGGCATCGAGTTGAACGGCCGTCGAGTCGCCGTGCTCAATGGAGATAAGGTCAACGGTGTCCTGGGCGGACTGGAGGTCACGGTCGGCGACGATGACGCGTGCACCTTCTCGTGCGAGAAGGATGGCGGTGGCTCTGCCGTTGCCGATGGTTTCGCCGGGGGTTTGCCCCCCCCCTATAATGATCGCTACTTTGCCTTCAATTCTTCCTGGCATGGTTTCCCTCCGCATTTTTTATTGGACTACGTATTCGGGGTCGGTGCAGGCCCTAATCCTCAGGCCTCTTGGTTTCGCCGCAGAGACGGTAGGCCACTTGGTGGCCCAGGGAAGGGGCATTCACTGTATTGAGCGCAGGATAAAATCATGACATTTCGTGGTTAGCGGGTGATTGCTCGAGGGCGAATCATCCTGCTGTGATCAAACTCCCAGTTGGCGGCCTTGACTCCCGCCCTGGAATCATTGCGATAGGAACCGTCCTAGAGGAAAGGATATGCCTTACGGCTCAGCTTCGCTCTCAGTCTGATTACCCTCCCTTGCACTGCCCAAGTAAGGCAGAATCATCAGCCACGAAGACTGCTTCGTGTAGTTGATTTTGATGATGCATCGGGTCTCCTCGCGGAGAACGAGATTTATGTACCTGAAGACTTGTTCAAAAATGGCGCGCCATTCCTGAGTTTCGCGGGCACCAGACGAAGTGAAGCGGCTATACCCTAACTCAGTTATCTTCTAGAAGAAGATGCTTTTAGGCGTGGCTCGCGGGCCCTGATATGCTTGGCCCGCGCTCGTTGAGGCGACCTAGGCTGTGCAATAGGAGCGTGCGAGATGGTCAAGGGTGATGCAAAAATCGATGCTCACGTTGCTGTGATTGCTCGAGAGGTGGGTGTTAGGCCGGGTCAGGTACGGGCGGTGGTGGAGTTGCTGGACGGGGGGGGTACGATGCCGTTCATCGCTCGCTATCGTAAGGAAGCGACAGGGGCGTTGGACGAGGTGGCGGTGCAGATAGTGCGGGACCGCGTGGGGCAGTTGCGGGAATTGAATAAGCGCCACGAGGCAATGGTGGCGTCGCTGATGGAACGCGGGCTTTTGACCGATGAATTGCGCGGGCAGCTTGATGCGGCGCCTTCTATGGCGACGCTTGAGGATCTCTACTTGCCTTACCGGCCGAAGCGGCGCACGAGGGCAATGATCGCTCGTGAGCGGGGTTTGGAGCCGCTAGCAGCGTTGCTGTGGGCGCAAGAATTCCGTACGGACGTTTCACGTGAGGCATCATCGTCTATCGATCCGAGGAACGGTGTCCCGGATGAGATGGCGGCGTTGGCTGGAGCGCGGGACATCATCGCTGAGTGGTTGAGCGAGGACGAGTGGGCAAGATCCACGTCGCGCGAATTATTTGAGCGACGTGGCCTGCTGCGCTCGCAGGCCGCGAAGGGCAAGGAAAAGGAGGGAGCGAAGTTCCGTGATTACTTCGACTCGCAGGAGTTGACATTGAACATGCCGTCGCATCGAGTGCTGGCCGCGTTCCGCGGGGAACAAGAGGGCGTGCTATCGGTGCAGGTAAGACCAGAGGAAGCGAAGACTATCGAGGTACTGACCGGCCATTTCGTGAGAGGCGCAGGCGCGGCATCGGCCCAGGTGGCGACGGCACTGGAGGACGCCTACAAACGATTGCTTGGGCCGTCGATGGAAACAGAGCTGCGGAATTCGTTGAAGCAACGGGCGGATGCGACAGCGATAGCCGTGTTCGCGGATAACTTGCGCAATCTGCTGTTGGCGGCACCGTTGGGACAGAAGGCGATTCTGGCTATCGACCCAGGATTCAGGACGGGGTGCAAGGTCGTTTGTCTCGATAAGCAGGGAACATTGCTTCACTCCGATACTGTGTACCTGCACCTTGGTGCAGAACGCGAGGCTAATGAATCCCCGCGAATCGTGGAGATGGTGAAGAAATACAATATCGAGGCTATAGCCATCGGTAATGGTACGGCGGGGCGCGAGACGGAGTCGGTGGTTCGCAACCTGAAATTACCTCGGCCTGTGTCGATAGTGATGGTCAACGAGAGCGGAGCATCGGTGTATTCGGCGTCGGTGCTGGCTCGCGAGGAATTCCCCGATCACGATCTGACTGTGCGTGGCGCAGTGTCTATCGGGCGGCGCTTGATGGACCCGCTGGCTGAGCTCGTTAAGATTGATCCGAAGGCAATCGGGGTGGGGCAGTATCAACATGACGTTGATCAGCCGGCTCTAGTGCAGCGCCTCCATGACGTGGTCGAGAGCTGCGTGAATCTGGTTGGGGTAGACGTGAACACCGCAAGCCCCAACCTGCTTGCGTTCGTGTCCGGCCTGGGGCCGTCATTGGCGAAATCGATCGTGCAGCGAAGGGATGCTAAGGGGGAGTTTAAGTCACGTGCCGATCTGTTGAAGGTGCCACGATTGGGGCCAAAGGCGTTCGAGCAGGCGGCGGGGTTCCTGCGGATACATGGGGCCGCCAATCCGCTGGATGCTAGCGGGGTACACCCTGAGAGTTACAGTGTGGTTCGTCAGATGGCAAAAAACTTGGGGTGCGATGTGCTGCAGTTGATGAGCGAGGAGGACGTACGGATGCTGCTGGACGTGAAGGACTATGTAACGGATCACGTGGGCTTGCCGACGCTGAACGACATCATGGTCGAGTTGGCCAAGCCAGGGCGAGACCCACGAGAGGCGTTCGAGGTGTTCAGTTTTTCTGAGGAGGTTCACTCGCTAGAGGACCTTCGACTAGGTATGGAGTTGGCTGGGCTGGTGACGAACGTGACCGCATTCGGTGCGTTCGTGGACGTAGGGGTGCATAGCGATGGCCTGGTGCACATTAGCAAGCTAGCGGATAAATTCGTGAACGACCCGAACGAGGTGGTATCGGTGGGCCAGCAAGTGATGGTGACTGTGGTGGAGGTGGACCTAGAGCGCAAACGGGTAGCACTGTCGATGGTGGGCCGCTAGCGGAGGATTAGGCAGTGGAGGCAGAACCGGTGGGTTAGGCATGGGCATTGCGCTCAGTCGGGATCGAAAGGCCGGAGCGCCTTGTTGGCCGAGCTCACGCAATCACACCTATTCACTTTACCTGAAAACATTGGCTTCATTGCCAACGCAAAGCGATCGAGCGGGAACCGGTGGTTGCCCGGTCCCCGCCCTCGTGTTGATCGTATGATGCTAACTGAGATTGCGTGTGCTGGAGGCGAAGAGGTCGTCGATATTTGGCATGGTGCTGATGACTCCCTGATCAACCGAGAATTGGGCAATCATTTCGAGCGCTTTCCGATTTGCCTCAATGCCGATCGGGAGCGGATCTCCTCCAATGATGTCGCTATAACGCTTGTCAGTTTCCTCATCGAGGGCCTTTGGACCTTGCCTAACAAGCCTCTGGAGGTAGAGCGACTTGGCCTGCTTATAGGCAGTGAAGAACGTTTCGGCAATTTCAGGGTTCGCCGCGAGTACTTCGTCCCGAATGACCATGCAGTTGTTAATGGGAAAGACGCCTGTCTTCGCGTACCAGTCAGCAGTGGCTTGCTCAATGTCGGCGATGAGGGGTTTGACTTCTGGGGAGTCGACGCCCTGAATGCCAATACCGGCGTCGATTTCACCTGAAATAATGAGCTCAGGGAGTTTGTCACCTTTGCGATTGATGGTATTGGAGGGATTAGGAATCGCACTTAGGTGCTCGATGTCCGTGAGAACCCAGGTGATCTTGGTGTGGTCGACACCGTACTCAGAGGAGAGCAAGCCGCGGGCCCAGACGCCGGCAGTGCCTGCGTAGGCACGGACGCCAATGTTCTTGCCTTCAAGGTCTTTGGGCGTGGTGATGCCGGAGTTGACGTTGTAGGTTATGGAGCCTTTATGGAATGCGCGCATGGGGAAAATCGGAAGCGCAGTGAAGGCCTGCCCCAACTGCTTCAGTTGGAAATAGGTGACGATGGCCATTTCAGAGATGTCGAACTCAAGGTCGACGATCATTCGGTCGAAGAGCGTGGGCATAGGGGCCACTTCGACGATCTCAAGCGATACACCTTGGGGCTTAACAATGCCTTCTTTGAGGGCAGCATATTGGGATCGTGCGACGATTCCCAGTTTTATGGTTTTCTCTGCGGTTGTCATAGAATAGGCCTCTCATCCCGCTGGATTTTTGATTCCTAGGCATTATGTACCTACTGGTACTGCCGCGCTCGCTTCTGAGGTGAGTAAAAGGAATCAGCCGTTCGCTTGACACATAAACCGACGCGGAGCCCTTGCACCCCACCGCTGTAGATGATTTCGCCCCACTTGCGCAACATGCTCTACCCTACTTCGAATCATCGCTGGATAGCCTAACCGACAGGCACGATCAAATGCCACACCTAACAGCTCCGCAGAAACCCCAGCGTCTCAGCCAGCCTGTCATGATAGGGCAACACTGGCCACCCAACGAGCCGAGCTTGCCGGCGTGCCCGCTAGGTGCGTGGCCCTAAGAGAGAGGCGCCGTTCATTGCGCGAGATGTTGCTTATGAGGGTAGAGATCTACCTGTTAGCGTAGGCGCTCAAAAATGGTGGAGACTCCTTGGCCGCCACCTACGCACATCGTCACCAATCCAAGCTGCTGATCGCGTCGCGCCATTTCCTCCATTAACTTCACGGTCATGATTGCGCCTGTCGCTCCTACCGGGTGCCCGAGCGAGATGCCAGAACCATTTACATTCACCTTCTCGATATCCATCCCCAACTCTCGGATTACGTAGAGCGCCTGCGAAGCGAAGGCCTCGTTCAGCTCGATTTGATCGAGATCATCGATGTCCATCCCTGTTTTTGCTAACACCTTCCGGGTCGATGGCACTGGCCCAATACCCATGATCGACGGATCAACGCCTGAGACGCCGCGGCCCACCCAGCGGAGGCGAGGCTTCAGGCCTTCGGCAGCCGCACGCTCAGCCGACATCACCACCACCGCAGCGGCAGCGTCATTGATCCCTGCGGAATTCCCCGCCGTCACCGTACCTCCATCTTTGAACACCGGCTTCAGCTTGCTCAAACCCTCCATGGTTGTACCGGGCCTTGGGTGCTCATCGCGACTCACCATCACCGGATCGCCACGCCGTTGTGGCACGGCCACCGGCACGATCTGCGAGTCGAAATAACCTGATTCCTGCGCCGCCAGCGCACGCTGATGACTGACTACGGCGAGCTCGTCCTGCTCTACCCGGGTCACCTCAAATCGCTCCGCCACGTTTTCGGCCGTCACTCCCATGTGGTAATCATAGATAGGACAGCTCAGTCCCATCACCAAACTATCGGTCATGGTGACATCGCCCATGCGAGGCCCGTCGAACCGATTGCCAGTCATCAGGTAAGGTGCCTGGCTCATGCTGTCCATGCCACCCGCCACCACTACCTCAGATTCACCCGTCATGATCGCCTGGACCGCCAGATTGATCGCCTCTAACCCTGAAGAGCACGCCCGATTGATCGTCATGGCAGGCACTCGATCGGGGATTCCCGCTGCCAGCATCGCGCGGCGAGCCGTATATCCCGTCTCCGCCGCCTGCAGCACGTTCCCCATGATTACTTCATCTACCGCATCCGGAGACACCCCTGAGCGCTCTAGCGCCGCCCTGATAGCAATAGCACCAAGATCTGACGCCCGCATATCCTTGAACGCTCCGCCGAACCGGCCTACAGGCGTCCTCATACCATTGATAATCACAACTTCTTTCGGGTATGCCATTGGTCGGTCTCCTTTGACGTGTTCAAGCACGGATTGCCTAGCCCGATGATAATCCAAACTCCACTATCCCGGAGCGCTGGTTCCGGTAGAGCTGTGAATAGGCGATTCCCTGTGTGCTGGTGTGTACTTGCCTCCACGGATGCGCCATGAGAGCTCATTGCCCGCGATTGCCCTGCTGATCTGGGGTGCAGGCCTACTACAGAGGCGCTGTCAAAGTGAACTCAATCCTTACAAAGTACGACGTGGGTCTGCCGCTTGAGATAATCATTTTGGGACTACTCGCGTACGCTGCCGACCTGATGCCTTGCTAAAACACGGAACGATGGCTCCTCACACGGCCTACACCGCGGCAAGTTTCGGCCGCAAGGACCCCGTGCTGGGAGATAAAGGCAACTTACAATATCAATGCCCTCAACGCCGCCGGATGCTCCGCCACCACATCGGGAACCGCCTTGGCCATCTCGCGTTGACTAAACGGCACTCCCCAGCCTGCCAATGCGCTCCAGCACCCCGCGTTGCGCGCAGTGAGTATGTCCACAGGGCTATCACCAACCAACAGCGTCTGTGCTGCCGTGACCCCTAGTCCGTCGAGCACGCGGAGCAGGCCTTCCGGGTGTGGTTTCGGCTGCGAAACGTCCTCGAATCCCACGGTGTGAGGCGCCAGCCAACCTAGGCCGAGCTCATCGAGTTCCACCAACGCCCCCGCCGCTCTCCCATCAATGAGCAAATCCCGCCCCTTCGACGTCACTATCCCCATCGGAACGCTTGCTTCGCGTAGCGCTGACATTAATTCAGGGACTCCGTCGAACAAGCGCAGCAACCCTGGATTCTTCGCCCAATAAGCCGACCGATAGGCATCGAGCATGCCTTCGGTGTTCACTCCTCTCGACTTCTGAAGATTTTCTAGCGAGACCTGCAACGGCACCCCGCGTTGCGCGGTCACGAAATCGGCAGCTGACGACTCCTGGATGCCCGCCCATTTGAACGTCTTTCCCCAAGCATGAACACGCGCTGCCAACGTATCGGCCAATGTGTCGTCAAAATCGAACACTACGGCAGTGATGCCCGCCGGAGCTCCTCGATACCCAGTAATGGTGACTTGGTGTTCCATTCCCCTTATTCTAGCGACTCGTCAGCAACCGACCCTAAAATGCGCCGCAATTCGATGGCCATCCACATCCACCTGATTCACCGCTCGCACCATAATCACCGCGTAATGCCTGGAATAGGACGCGAGGTTCTGGCCGGCCTCATTACACCTTCCATCACCGCTGTGGATAACTTTGCCGAAACCACCATCGTCACATGTGGTTACATCTCTAAGCCCTTGCAAGCGTGTGCAGACACCGACAACCCCGAAATGAAGCGGCCCCACCTCAAGGGATGGCGATATCGCTATGGTGGAAGAGGGCATGAGTATTGGTCATCGCTGGCGTCGTATACCCGCAGCGAAATCCCTCAGCCCCCTTGGCGGAGCAACTGTAGGGTCTCGCTGCAGTCCACGCCGCAGGTGAAAAACTCAAGAGGAATGGCGCCCCGCTTCTAAAAGAAGACCCCCGGGGACGGAAGGCGTACATGCAGAACTAACTGAGGGGTAATTATTGATCACGGGGTTGCCCTGGCTGATTAAATTTTGGAACTAACCCTATCAACTTGAGCGGCCAACCCCAGATCTTCATTACGCGTTTCGTGAAATAGGAACCCTGCCCGAACAACGTCCCTACCGCTACCAAGGCGATGGAGTAAGAGGGCGGTATCAAAATAAAGTACGCCACACGGAAGCTCCACGGCCCTGTCCACAGCGATCCTTCAAGCCGCAAGAACGTCGATAGAAGTACTTCGCTCAGAATTACCACGATAGACCCGGTGATTCCGTAGACGATGAGCCGCACCAGAATATGACGAACGCGCTTTGACATGCGTTCAGAGATGATCACGAAGCCTGCCTCGCCTCTCTTCCAGCTAGCATCTCTACGGCTTTGATGATCGCTTGCGTCCCTTCGTCGCCCAGCCCTGCAGCCTCCAAGGCCGTGAAGTACTGCCGTGCCATCGACGTCACCGGCAGTGGCACGTGAGCCTCCTGTGCGGCTTCCTGAATCAAGCGTAGATCCTTCTGTTGCAGCTTCACCATGAAACCCGGTGCGAAGTCCCCGTTCACCATACGTGGCCCCAGGTTAGCCAATTGCCATGACCCGGCCGCACCCCCGGAAACCGCTTCAATCGTCTTTAGGAGATCAGCTCCATGCGCGGACGCGAAGACCAACGCCTCCGCGACCGCTGAGGCTGTTCCTGCCACCAATATCTGATTCACCAATTTCGTCGTTTGCCCCATGCCCGACTGCCCCATCAGCGTGATGCTCTTGCCCATGGCCTCGAACACAGGCAAGCAGCGACTGAATGTTGCCTGCTCACCCCCAACCATAATCGTCAGTGTGCCTTGTTGCGCGCCCCAGGAACCACCGCTGACCGGCGCATCCAGCATAGCGAAGCCCTGGACTGCTAGCCGTTCTGCCAATTCCCGCGTAGCCCCTGGTGCGACAGTGCTCATGTCGACCAGCACGCTGCCTGCCTTCATCGAAGACGCGAGTCCACCGTCACCCTCAACAACCTCCAACACGTCTGAGGTGTCCGGCACCATAGTGATCACCACTGAACACTTCTCGCCTACCTCAGCGATGCTCTTTGCCACGTCAACACCACCGGAGGCCAAGGCTTCGGCCCTTGCTGCTGTACGGTTGTACGCTGTGACTTTAAACCCTCCCTTGACTAGATTCAGGGCCATGGGCCCGCCCATTATCCCTGTCCCGATAACGCCTATTCGTTCATCTGCCATCTAGCGCCCCTCCTCAACGGCATGGACACCCTGTATGTACGCGGATGTCGCTGCGCCTAACAGTGTGTTGGCCCCGGTGAGGAAGAACCTCACTCCCCTATCTCGCCAGTACCCATAATCCTCCGGGGATCGAGCAATCGTACCCGAAACCTTGCCAGCTTCCACGATTTTCTTCGTTAAATCTTCGATCACCGTCAACACTTTTTCATGCTTGCCTTCACCGTGAACTCCCAGCGCAACAGAAAGATCTGTAGGCCCTAGGAACACCACGTCAATGCCCTCTGTTGCGATAATTGCATCCGCGTTCTCAATGCCTTCAAGCGTCTCGATCTGAGCTACCACGCACGTCGCATCGTTGGCCGCTACGCAGTAATCGGCGAGCGTTTCCGACATTCCATAATGGTTCGCGCGCACACCAGCCAGCCCACGACAGCCCATTGGTGGATACTTCGTGTAGCTCACGAGCCTCTTGGCGTCGTCGCCTGTATTAATCATCGGCATCATCACGCCAACCGACCCCGCGTCCATGAACTTCGAAATCACCTGTTGCGTGTTTTCACCGATCCGCGTGAGCGCTGGCACGTTCAAGGCTTCAGCGGCCCTGTACATGTTGGCCGCCTCCTTCGGTGATATGGGGTTGTGCTCGCTATCGACCACCACGAAATCTACCCCGCCCAGCGCGAGGATCTCCACAGTTGTGGGTGATTCGATGCTGACGAAGACGCCTACGACCGGTTCCCCTGCTTGCATCTTGATTTGCATAGCGTTGCTTATCATGGCTTCTCGCTCTCCATGTGTCGTGTGATTCTGCCGCTTGGCCCCAATTCCTAGCTTCTCGATGCCCTAAAGCAAAGGCCCAGCGTATGTTAAGTGGTTAATTGAGTAACCGCATCATCGCCGCCGGTCGGTGAATTCCCTCTCAACTGATGGACCGCGAATACAACTCCACCAGTGGCGATAATGCTCAGATAGCTGATTGTTCTATCGATTAGAGCGACTGCTATAGCTAATTCAACTGTCAATTCCATCTGGAGCAAACCGCTCACACCGGTCTCGACGATGCCCAACCCTCCCGGTGTCAAGGGAATCGCTGAAAGCAATCCGCTGGCCATCGGTGCGAAAATTACTAATCCCAGGGCCACCGGAACATCAAGGGCTTTGATAACGAAGAACAATCGCCCCACCTCTGCGAGCCACGCCAGCAACCCAAGGCTGAACACCCAAGGCAACGAACCGAAGCTTCCCATCGTCCCATCATGGAATCGATGATAGAAATCAGCCAATTTCTTTGGTAAGAAGAGCGTCACTAGCCGGCGCGCCATCAGCATCCCTAGCAAGCCCACTGCCACCAACGCAAAAAGACCTGCCGCGGCTACAGTCAAGAGGACAGGAGGTGTGACTTGCCCGCCAACGAGTAAAACCAGTAAACCCACCCCCATCAATGTCCCCACTACGCTTAGATCTACGAGTCGATCAGCTAGCACAGTGCCAGCCGCGCGCGGGAAACTAGACTTTGCGTCTTCTGAGTAAACATATGCGCGGTAGGCGTCGCCCATCCGGAAGAAAGTCACCGAATTAGCGAACCAACTCATCAAAATGATGCGACCGAAGTACACTGCATGGCGCTCCTCGAAGTGCTCTCCCGCTCTCCGTTCAGCATTGCGAAGCAGCAACCGCCAGCGCGCCCCCCGGAAGATGAAAGTGGTGTAGTGCACCAAGACCGCAGCGATGTACCAGAGTGGGTTCATGTGGCGCATCAAGTCCCACGTCTCTCCCCATGCCACGTCGAACTGAGCGAGGGCCAAAGCCAATAGGCCCCCGAGTACCGCAAACGAAATCGCGGTTTGGCGTGAAAGAAATTTGCGCCTCAGCGATAGGGACTTCGCGTGAGACCCGAGCGGAGCGTTCACGCCAGCGGTCGCTTCGCGGGGATTCCATCGCGTCGAGGGAACCGATCAGACGTGGCGCTGAGTTTCCGTGCCACAGTGATGAATCCGCGCGCCTCAGAGCCCGCCACCGGCGTAGGCTCAACGCTGATATCCCCCGCGCCGAGCGTCGCTGCAGCCTTGACCGCAAGTACCGATTCCTCCTCTGCATCCCCGCCACGTTGTGCGATTAGTACCCCGCCAATTTTGCATAGGGGCAACGTCAACTCCATTACCAATTTCAGTTGACCGACCGCCCGCGCGGTCGCCACATCGAACGTCTCCCTGTACCCCACGCGGCGGCCTACTGCCTCCGCCCGATCCGTAAGTACCTCAACATCGCCCAGCCCGAGATTGTTCGTCACCCACCTCAGGAACTCGGCCTTCTTACCAGTGGATTCCACCAGAACGACTTCCAAATCAGGCAACGCAATCTTCAACGCCAAACCAGGGAATCCCGCACCAGAGCCAACGTCCACCAATCGCCGTGCATTTGGCGCCTCTCGACGCATCACTGGCGCTAGTGTCAGTGAGTCTAAAAGGTGGACGCGTTCAGCATTTGCTAATGCGCTAGTGGACGTCAGGTTCGTACGCCTGTTCCATTCGGCCAACCCATCCAGGTACGTCTGGAATTGCCCAAGCTGCAAATCATTAAGTTCGACGCCAAGCGCCGAAGCACCGTCGGCCAGTATTTCAAGTTTTTTCATAAGCTCAACAAGTATATCCGGGCCCTTACCATCCTGGATCACTAATCTACCGCTAGAGCCAAACGTTTCACCCCCCCCCACTGCAAGACCGCGACAGATGCCAGCGAAATCCACCTTGCCCTGCCCTGCGGATTGACTGATCGAACAATGCCTGCCTTGGGCCAAGCCTGCTTCACTTCACCGCGAATGCATAATGTCCCATTCCTCAGTGGCCATTACCCCCCACTGTCCTCACTGATTCTTATTTCCCCTCCATAGCACAAAGGATTAATAGAAAGGGTTGTAGATGGCCGAAGTGTCTGGAACGTAAGCTCTGTCCCAGCTTTAATCTCACGAGCCGCCCCCTTCGTATGTCTTCCCGTAGAATAGATACCGTTTAACTACCCTGCACCGGAGATTTCCTCATGCCAAGTCCCGTCCGCATCGGCATCATTAACCGCACCATTAACATGCTTGATTTCCTGCTTGCCGACCACGCAGGTATCTACGCGGACAAAGGGCTAAGGCCCACCTTTGACACTCTCGCTGGCAAAGAAAGTATCGACAGTCTCCTCGCCGGGGACCTCGACTTCGTGGTCTCGATCGGCGCTGCCGTACGCGCCATCATGCAAGATGATGCCCCTGTACGAGCAGCGCTGCTCGTACATCGCAATGCCCCCCACTGGCTCATGGCTAACGACACCATCACCAACCCCGCTGACCTGAAAGGATTGAAGGTGCAAGCTGCTCAACCTGGCAGTGAACCCGACGTCATGGTCCAGAAATGGCTCGCCGCCAATGGCCTCGACCCCAAAATAGATGTCGAACTCGTCTACCAGCGAGCTCACCCTGGATGGAAAGAAAACGGCCCTCACCCTGAAGAGGACGCGGTTATCGCACGCACATTGGAACAAGAAATACTCGAAAGCAAGGGCTACCATACCCTCGTAGACCTTTGCGAGGCATACCCCAACACCCTCGTCCACGGCCTTATTGTTACAGAACGCACTCTTGCCGAGCGCCCGGATCTCGTCGAGGCCATGATTGCGGCACATCGCCACGTCGCCACTTGGATCGACGAAGCGCGCCCCGAAGTTCTCGATTTCATCGAGAACACATGGCACGTCACCCCCGAGCGTGCCCAACGGGCCGTTAGGGTACTCAATAGCCGTTTCACCGCCCGCCTAGAACGGTCAGACTTCGAGGCCGTCATCGCCAGCTCCGCAGTCGCCCTCAACAAACCACGTATCCCTGTAGATCGCCTCATCCCCCCTTTCCGCTAGGCAGGGCGCAGCCCTGCAAACCCACAGTGCTTTCCCGTCGACAACAAACGCCCGCCGTTTTTTGCGGCGGGCGTTTACTAAATACCTACGTGATTGCCACAATAACTGGTGATTGACTACGCATAACCCTTCAGCGAGCCAACCTTGTTCTCCGGGCCGGCAACTCCAGTGCACCAAGGCACCAGATTCTTCATCCTGCACTCCTGCCCATGCTTGCGCAATTCCTCCTCAAAAATCTCGTGGATCCGTCGAGGCTCATCCTCGTATTCCATTTGGATCCCACCATTCTTGATGCTCACCATCGCTCGAATTTCGGCCTGCTTCCCCGGGTCATTGATCCCTCGCTTGTATGTGTACTTCCGGGAATTCGATGGAGCCATATTGATGTAACGAGCGGGCGTCGTACCCACATTGAAATGCTGATGGAAGTACTCGTTC
>Ga0302127_10000397_pt1 | contig 23652 bp, 23 predicted proteins | sample CB4_SCM_MG_FD_204452 | JGI IMG/M metagenome (GOLD analysis project Ga0302127, IMG submission 204452) | Marine microbial communities from Western Arctic Ocean, Canada - CB4_SCM | ecosystem: Environmental > Aquatic > Marine > Oceanic | place: Canada: Western Arctic Ocean | collected 2017-09-24
AGAAACCCTGTTCAGCAGGATCATCAAAGGAGAACTAAAGGCCGATATCGTATTCCAGGACGATCGGGTCACGGCCTTTCGCGATATTCACCCCCAGGCCCCGACCCACATCCTGATTGTGCCCAACCACGTAATCCCCACCGTCAACGATGTGTCCGCCGAGGATGAGGCAACGCTGGGCCACATGTTTATTGTCGCTAAAGGCCTTGCCCAGACCGAAGGGATTGACAACGATGGCTACCGACTGCTGGTGAACTGCGGTCGACACGCTAATCAGGAGGTCTTACACCTACATATGCACCTGGTAGGCGGACGACCACTTGGCCGGATGCTACCCAGCGACCACTAAACTGAAACTATCAGGAACGTCCCTTTTTATCACGCTCAAGTTGCCGTAACTCGATCCGGCGTACTTTTCCGGTGGTGGTCATCGGCAATTCACTGACAAACTCAATCTCGCGCGGATACTCATAGGCCGCGAGATTGCGCCGAACCGCATCCTGTATATCTTGTCGCAGGGCATCCGATGGGGCGTGATCCTGTGCCAGCACGATGAACGCCTTGACAATTTCACCGCGTAGTTCATCCGGGCTACCCACTGCCGCGGCCTGCGCAACAGCCGGATGCTTTAGCATACAGTCTTCGATCTCGCCGGGACCAATACGGTGGCCCGCGCTTGAGATGACATCATCCTTGCGCCCAACAAACCATAGGTAGCCATCAGCATCACGATAACCGAGGTCGCCTGTCGACCACCACGGGCCGAGGTACTTATCCTGAGTCGCCTGCTCACGCTGCCAATATCCCAAGAACATCACCGGGTCATCACGGTGTGCGCAAAGCTCTCCAACCTTCCCATCGCCGAGTACGTTGCCACCTTTGTCAACCGGTTCTACCCGGTGCCCTGGATAAGCCTTGCCCATGGATCCTGGTTTTACAGGCATGATCGCCGAGCAGTTACCGACAATATAGTTAAACTCGGTCTGACCCCACATTTCGTTAACTTGTACACCAAGTGCTTGCGTCGCCCATTCGTAGAGTTGTGCGCCGAGCGATTCTCCGGCCGACATAACGCTGCGCAAATGCACGCCTCGTGCTGTGAGATCGCCTACCTGCCGAAGCATTTTCAAAGCGGTGGGTGGGATAAACGCGTTACGCACACGGTAGCGGTCCATCAGGTCATAGGCTTTTTCAGCATCAAACCGGCCGCCGTCATAGCCCAGTACGGGCTTGCCATAAAACCACGCCGGGATCAGCGCGTCGAGCAGTCCGCCAGTCCAGGCCCAATCTGCAGGCGTCCACATCAGATCATCAGCCTGGGGGAAGAAATTTTGCGACATCTCAAAACCCGGCAGGTTGCCCAACAGGCACCGATGAGCGATGACCGCCCCTTTGGGAGGCCCCGTAGTCCCCGAGGTATAAATAATGAGGGCCGGATCATCAGCGGCGCTTTTGATCGTCTCGAAAGTATCAGCGCCGCGGTTTAATAAAGGCCAAAACCCCGCTTTCGGATCGTCACAATTTATTACGGTATCCAGATCAGGCAACTCAGCGCGCAGGGACTGAACGCGATCAAATCCCTCTTTCGAACAAATCGCGATTCGGGCGCCGCTGTCGTGCAATCGATACTGCAACGCGTCCGTTCCAAATAGAACTGATAAAGGAAGCGAAACCGCACCAATCTTCCACGCCGCAAGATGACACAAACCGGTTTCAACCCGTTGGGGCAAAATAATGGCGACACGATCTCCTGACTGGACTCCAACGCTCTGAAACGCATTGGCTAGGCGGTTGGAAAGTGAACGAAGATCACTAAAGGTGTAGCGTGTCGTTTGGCCTGAACTGTTCTCACACAAAAGTGCCGTGGCGTTGGATTTTCCGGCGTGTCTATCGCAGACCGCCCCAGCCATATTGAAATCCCCAGGCACCTGCCAACCAAAAGATCGGCGCGCCTCTTCAAAGCTCTTCGTTTTAGGATCTACCAACGATGTCGGCACAGCGCCCCCCCCTTTGCTTATATGCCCAGTTTTGAGTCCCAAACCACGTAGAGACTTGGCCTAAGCGGATTCTAACCAGCCCTGAGCCAGTTCATACCTATGATCAAAGCGCGAGGAATAGCTCACAAGATGCAGATTGGCCGGTCAGTACGTGGCGCACCGGAAGCCTGCTCACTGGGCCGGGAGTTAGCGCTTTATCGAGCATGGCCCGCTTAGTCGCACCAATTACTGGAAGAATAATATGTCTCGCTTGGGCAAGAGCACCCGGACTAAGGCTGATTCGCTCAACGGGTTGAACTGGGGCTGTACTCGCCACTACAAGTCGTGTGCGTTCCTCGTTTTCGCGGCCACTGGGAAACAACGATGCGATATGGCCATCATCACCCATCCCAAGAAAAATCACATCGAAAGGGGCTCCAAGGTCAACCAAACGTTGTTCAACCTCGTTCAAGGCATTCTTTGCACTGGCGTGCCTTGTCTTTAAGCCGTAAAAACGAGCGGCTGCAGCAGGACCTTGCAGTAACAATCTCCGAACCAACTTCTCATTGCTATCGTCATCATCTATCGGCACCCAACGTTCATCCACTAAAAAGATATGCACATTGGTCCAGTCCAAATGACACTGCGAAAGAACCGGGAACAAGGCGCTCGCCGTTCTGCCGCCACACACTCCCAAAGCTGCCTTGCCGCGTAGCTCAAGAGACTGTTTAAGTATTTGCTCGAGTCTCGTCGCGGCAGCGCCAATGGCTTGATGCCCCGACGAAAATTCATTCATTGAGGTTCGATGGGTCATCGGTGGAGCGCGCTTATCGACCCCGATTCACCGCCGACCAAAGGCTAGCGAGTACAAATAATACGATCGCCGCTACGATCATGGTCGGGCCAGTCGGGGTATTCCAGTAAAAAGAAGCGCTCAGGCCGCTAATGATTGAACAAAGACCAACAATAGCAGCGATCACAGCCATGGATTCAGGGGTACGCGACATCGAGCGTGCGGCCGCGGCGGGTATGATCAACATGGCGGTAATCAATAATGCACCAACGATCTTGATTGCCACCGCAACTAGCACCGCGAGGGCCAGTGTCAGTATAAGTTGTTCACGCCGGGCATCGTAGCCACGGGCAGCAGCCAGATCGGTACTCAGTGTTACTAACAATAAAGCCTGCCAGCGAAGTCTCAGCAGAATCAGCACCACTACCGCCCCAATCCAGATTACCGCAAGATCTAGTTGGCTGACGGCAAGGATGTCGCCAAAAAGATAGGCCATCAGATCGACTCTTACCCCAGGGAGAAATGACACTGCCACAAGACCAAGCGCCAATGCACCGTGCGCCGCTACGCCTAAGAGAGTATCCATAGTGTAGATCCGTCCGGCCAGCGCCAGCACCCCTAGCGACATTGCAAGTGCTGCGACCAGTACACCGACAAATAACGACAAAGAGAAAGCCAGCGACAATGCAACACCAAGGATCGCGGCATGCGCCGTGGCATCACCGAAATAGGCCATGCGCCGCCAGACCACAAAACAGCCCAGCGGCCCAGCCGCAAGCGCCAGCCCGATCCCCGCGAGCGCTGCTCGAATCAGAAAATCATCCAGCATGGGTGTCTGTTGTGTCTGCGTGATCATGACGGTGGTCATGTTCGTGGCGATACAAAGCCAGCGCCCCTTCGGCTCCAAATCCAAACAGAGCCTGGTATTCCGGTGCAGCCGAAACCACGGTCGGAGTGCCCTCACAACACACATGCCCATTAAGGCAAATCACATGATCGGATGAGCGCATTACGACATGCAGATCGTGGCTGACCATCAGCACAGCGCAGCCGATCTCCCCGCGCACCGTTTCGATCAAGCGATAAAAAGAAGCCACTGCCGGTTGATCAAGGCCCTGCGTCGGCTCATCGAGCACCAGCAGGGCCGGGCGTGCCAGCAGAGCCTGCGCCAATAAGGCGCGCTGGAATTCACCTCCAGAAAGCGAGGTCATCTGCTCCTCGAGTAATCCGACAATATCAACTCGCTCCGCCATACGCTGACGATCACTTGCCTGATGCGCCCCCGCCAGACGCAGCCAGCGAGAAACCGTCAATGGCATGGACCGGTCAATAGCCAGGCGTTGGGGTACGTATCCGATGCTCACACCAGCACCACGGGTAACTACCCCTTCGGTCGGGGATTGCGCGCCGATTAGAACCCGTAGCAGTGTTGTCTTGCCCGACCCGTTGGGACCCACGATCGTGACAATCTCCCGCTCGCGTATTGACAGATTGATATCGCGCAAGATATGCCGCCCACCAAAACGCATGCCAACATCGTGCGTACTTATCAAGCTCACAAGATCATACCTCCCGACAAGCGGCGCAGATACCTTCGGCCTCAACGACGGTCTCTTGGATATCAAAGCCGATAGCCCGGGCGGTCCTGCCGAGTGTTCCACTGGTGGACTTACCATGTGTTTCAGCCACCTGATGACAGTCTTTGCAGATCATGAATGCTGGTGCATGTCCTGCCTGCGGCTTATTGCAAGCAACAAAAGCGTTCAGTTTTTCAATCCGGTGCACCAGACCGTGCTCAACTAAGAAGTCCAGCGCCCGGTAAGCCACGGGCGGCTGGGAGCGAAAGCCAGCGCTGGCCAGTTTTTCCAGAATCGTATAGGCGCCCAATGCGCCATGGGATTCTAAAAGCAGCTCCAGCACTTTCTCCCGAACCGGAGTGAGCCGTAACCCACGAGTGGAGCAAAGCTTATGTGCCGTCTCCATTGCATATGCGGAGCAGGCCTGGTGGTCATGCTTGACAAAAATCTGCGCCGACGTCGTTAATCGAGATTCTTTTGACATAAGTAAACACTACCCCGTGGCGAAGTGATTCCACTCAATTCCATTATTCACTAGCACACCAGGCATCCAAATCGATTGACAAAACAAAGAGCATAATTCCAAAGCTCCGTAGCCTTTTTGCAGTAAATACAACACCCATTGAGCGAGCGCGTCGCAGTAGCCATGATAGCTATTCTTCCGTGCAATCGACTATCTCTTTGGCAATGCTTTCCAGCATCTGTGAATATAAAGCCATACTAAGCTCCAGTTCGATACCCAGAGAATCGATCACCGCTGTGTTTATTCCAGCATCTTGAAAAACGCTCGCCACCAGCGCCGAGTTGAACTGCGGCTCTGAGAAAACACAGCCAATACCCATCTCAGCCACTTTCGCTCTAATCTCAATAATCCTGGCAGGGTTAGGAGCCAAAGCATCGCCAGCCAGGATTGATCCTGACGCTGAAATACCAAAGTGTCGTTCAAAATACTGATAAGCATCATGAAAAACGACAAATTTGACTCCACGCACAGAAATAAGCAATTCGTTGATTCGGGCTACCGCTTCGGATATCTCCAATACCCCAGCAGCAGCATTTTGAAAATAAAGATCAGTATTTGAAGGATCAATTTTAGATAATTCTGACGCCATCACGCCAAGCCAGGCTTTTCCATTCTCGGGATCTAGCCAGCTATGAGGATCGATACCACTATGGTCATCGGTACCACTATGGTCATCGGTACCACTATGATCATCATGGTCGGCAAAAGTAGCGCCTTCCCGATAAAGCAATTTAACAGCGCCATCGACCTTCATTAATTCAATAACGCGCGCTTTGCGGGCCAGAATCTCAAGCCTGCTCTTAAGCCATGGAGTCAACCCTTCGCTCACCCAGAAAACCACATCTGCCTTTTCAAGAGCCATCGCCTCCGATGGGCGAAGGGAATAGGCATGAGGTGAGGCCCCGTGGCGAATAACAAGGTCAGGAACTCCTATTCCAGCCATGATCCGTGCTGCCAGTGAATAAATCGGGCCAATATCTGTCACTACCCGTGGAGTCTTAGCTGACACGCTTAAGGTTGTTGTTGCTAAAAGAAATGCGGCAACAACACCACAAATTTTTCTTACCCCCTGGGCGCTACAAAACCTTATCATCTTATATGCTCGCGGCTGTGCAAATATCATTTGTAATATTATAACATTGCAAAAACTGATCTGAACAGCGTTTTTTTGATGGAGTAAACTGCAAAGACGCAATGAAAGAACTCCAATACCTGTGACGTCTTCAGACGTTTCGATACGACCCATTGGTTCGCGAAACCTGTTTGGGTCTAGCCAAGAACTTTTGTTTGGCGGATTACCAACATTTATGCGCCGGCATTATTCACGTGAACTTAGCGATGTCGATATTGCAGTTGTGGGCGTGCCTTACGATCTGGCTACTAGTTACAGACCGGGGGCTCGATTTTGACCATCTGTTATTAGAAAAGCCAGTATAGATATGGCCTGGTGGGATAAGGAATTTGTCTGAGTTTTTAATCCTTTTAATCGCCTGGTGATTGTGGACCGTGACGACGTACAGTATGGGTATGGTAACCCTGCTGATATGGTTGAAAAGACACAAAGGCAGATAGCAGAGATTCCCAAACACAGAAATGAAGTGCTATGTCTAGGTGGTGATCATTTTATTTCTTTGCCTGTTATTCGAGCCCATGTGGATGTACATGGCCCATTATCACTAGTGCATTTTGATGCCCATACTGACACTGACAGCCACGGCAATGCCTATGATCACGGGTCAATGTTTTATCATGCAGTAGAAGAAGGTATCGTCGATCCTGAACGCTCTGTTCAGGTTGGTATTCGTACCGAGTACGACAAAAACACTGATCGGTTTGTCGTTCTATCTGCACCCTGGATCCAGGATCATGGCAACTATTGAAGAAGTTCGACGTGTCGTCGCTCATAATAAAATATACCTGACGTTTGATATCGCCTGTCTGGATCCTGCTTTCGCACCCGGCACAGGGACACCAGCGGTTGAAGGCTTATCTTCTGATCAGACTCTGGCGATTATGAGAGGCCTGACCAAAATCAATTTCATAGCTATGGACGTGGTGGAAGTAGCTCTAGCCTACGACACCCATTAGTATCACCGCATTTGCAACTACCCAACTGACATTGGAATATCTTTTCTTGAAGGCCTTTTCGCGGACTGACGTCGTATAACGGTATCTGCACTATCTCCTGGGATCATTTTGTCTCTCATAGATCTGTCGGTAATCTCCAGGCCATTTGACGCCAGTTGTTAACGACTGTTTTGGACTGAAGACCGTTCCCGAATGCGTTCAGAAATGGACTTCAGTCATCAACCGAAGAGGCTTTGAGGAATCCTCAGTCGGCTCATATGGTAAATGTAGTAGTCTCGTATCCCTCCTTTTCGTGTGACTGATCCCTTAACCACACTTGTGTACGGTGCACGCTGCCAGATCGATTCCCGAATCTACTCCTCATCGGTGGCTCCCATGCCATCTACCCAGTACTCCTGCCTAATAAGGTCATAAAATGCGCATCCTTGATGCTGTTACTCCATAACAATGGCTGCACTGGAATTGACCAGCACGCCGGGCTGAGCATTGACGCGTTGCACACTCCTCGTATAAGTAATTAGCTTGCACAAAGATTCCAATAAGTACTTGCGTACGCTTATGTGAATGATTTATAAGTACGCCCCCTGAGACGCTGCAATAGATTTGTATCTTAGTAAAGCGAACTCAAATCGTCCGATAAACTATTCAGGAAAATGCATTAAAACGACTGAAGGGTAGTTGGGCACAAACCAAGTAATTCCCTTAAACCAAAAAGATTCACTGAAATATGACTAAGGAGATCGGGCATGGCTGTTAAGAGATCATCAAAGAAAGCTGCAACAAAAATAAAAGCAAGCGCTGCACCTGCACGTAAAACGCCTGCAATAAAAAAGAAATACACTAAAACTGAAATCCTTAATGAAATCTCGAAGAACACTTCTGTAAGTAAAAAGGAAGTAGCGGCAGTTCTTGAAGAGTTAGGCGTAGTGATTGAGCGCCACATTAAGAAGCGATCTGTTGGGGAATTTACCCTTCCAGGATTACTAAAAATTAAATCAGTTGCTCATCCTGCTAGACCTGCACGGAAGAATGTTCCCAATCCGTTCCGTCCTGGTGAACTTATGGATGTCGCGAAAAAGCCAGCGACCACGCGCGTCAAGGTGCTGCCTCTAAAGAAACTGAAAGAATTTGCTCTATAGAGCTGCTCTGAAAAGAAGCATCCTTCGGTAGGTAATTGTTATGTATGTTTAATGGGATAAATGACTATTTCGTCCACTTTTCCCTTGCAGTTCACCGATGTATGAAGATCATGGTATTCTTTTCGGAGAAGAAATAATAACCAACATTTGAGGTTCGGTGCAGAACAAGCGCCTCGCTGGAAAAACCGAGGCGCCCGACCTTTCGACAAAGTAACTTTTGCCACCGGCGGGCCTATCGCCGAACATCCACAGATGACAACTACAAAGTCACCTCACAATTTGCGAAACAATTACAGAATAATCAGAATAGTAATCACCATGGAGTGGGTGCGGCGGCAGACCGGCAGTCAGCCAGTGGGATGTCCGCACAGGCTCCGACATTCTGTGTTTGTGGCCCATGGACTCAAAGGGAGTCGACGCTCATAGTCATTACCTCCGCCTACCGGGCAATTACTATGCCGCTCATTTCTAAATTACTACCCCACCCGTTTCTAAATAAACCCCGGCCCGCGTCATGAGAAAACTTACCCGATTCGTGATTGGCGAATTGTCGACGGCTCTGAATGGTTACTCACGATATCAGTTGCATTACTCCCCCCGATAACGTACTACAGCTTCGTCATCCCATTCGATACCATTTCCGACAGTCGTCGGTACTTGCACCTTGCCGTCTGAAGCAACTATAGGTTCACGAATTACTGGGCTGGCCCAGTCGACATACTCGAACCAGCCTGCGTTGTTGGTCGTGGCCATCAGGTGAATGCTGATCTTTGGGAAAAGGTGAGTAGATACTGGGATGCTTTCGGCCTCCGGTAGGGTGATGGCTGCACGCCAGCCAGAAACACCAGCGATTCGCTGTATATCCAGCATATAGAAGTCAGCCGCTTTGGCTTTCAGGGCTTTCTGGAATTCAAGCGGATTGGGTAGATTCTCACCGGTCTGGATCGGGACATCCACTGCTGCTGCTACTGCCGATGAACCATCGGCAATCATCATATCGAACGGGCTCCTCGATCCAGTACAACTTCTCTCCATCCAGTGCCTGACAGCGAAGAAGCGTCTCTTTTCGATCAAGCCCCTGATTGAAGTCGCTCATCAGATCGACCGCGTCACCAAAACTGCGCTTAACTGCACGAACCACCGCGAGATCCTCTTTAAAAGTCTCATAACCCAGTCGCAGCTTGACTGCGCTGAAGTCACCCTCAGCAAGCAACTCCTGCGTCTAATCTGCGAATTTTTCTGGATCTCCCTTTTCCGGCCAAAGGCCAAAACTGTTATAAGTCTTTACGTATTATCTTGGATCACCTAACACCTTAGCTAACGCAAGGTCTTCAGATTTTGCCCGTATATCCCAAAGTGCCATGTCTAACCCTGTGAGCACTTGGCCGGGGATACTGTGAATATCCAACACTCGAAGCCGCTGTCGCAATAACGGGTCAACCTGCTCTGGGTTAGTGCTCATACCCCGCACCACTTCTTCGATTGCTGCCACACAGCCCATGGTTGGCTTTAACATCGATTTTAGAAATACAAACAGATAGGCATGGCCCGTCAGCCCAGCATCAGTTTCCACATCAAGAAGAACGAGGGGTAGTTCGCTAATGTCGTCACTAGCTGTCACTGGTGGGCGCCTGAAAGGCGCGAGAACCGGCGTTGTCTTAATATTGGAAATAACAATGGTGATATCACAATCCTTATTGTGCGTGTTGAATACGTCAACCCATCAGCCGCAGGCCCGATGGCTTAAATACTAAAGTACAGGCTAGTCCCACCTCAATCGTTCTTCGCCACAGTAACAGCGAGATAACTTAGGGCGAGGCTGCCGTTCAGTTCCCTTGGCGAAATGGACTGGTCACCAGTAACTTAGAGCGTCGTTATAAAGACTGTGAAGATCCTGCTCACTTACTGGCCGCGGCGCCATTGACAACAGGCGCTGCTGAGTCACCGCTGCCTGCGCAAGACTCGTCACGTGTTCCTGGCTAAAACCCACGCCACTGATCCCGTTGGGTATGCCAGTAACCCGCATCATCTTTTGAAGATGGCGCGCCAGCAGATCGCCACTTTCGGATGCGATAACCCCTTGAGTGTCTGCACCCAATAAGCGGGCGCCCTCAAGGTGTCGGCCCGGACAGCCGGTTACGGTAAAACGATAAGCGGCAGGAGCATTGACGATCACCGACATGCCGTGCGGACAAATAGGCTCATCATGAGGATATCCCTCGGGGAAGAAATCTGACACCCGGCCTGATACTGGGTAGGACATCGCATGTGGTAAATGGCAACCACCATTGCCAAAAGCCATGCCAGAAAGCGTCGCCGCGTACATCATGCCGTGGCGCGCCTCATGGTCTGAATCATCGTTTACGGCACGCACCAGATACTCGCCACACTGACGCAGCGCCTCACGGCAGGCCATGTCGCTCCAAGGGTTAGCTCCTTGGCTCATTGGTCGAGCTGAGGCATCCATCGGCGCCGGGCGTGAGGTGAAAGGCTTAGCAGTGAGCGCCTCCAAGGCATGGCTGATCGCATCAAAACCAGTCGCCGCCATGACGCTGGGAGGCAATGTATCAGTCCAGCGAGGATCAACAATGGCTCGATCGGGCAGCATCGACCGCGATGCAATCCCGGTCTTGCACTGGATTTCCAGCAGGTCGAACACTGCGATGCCGGTGCATTCACTTCCTGTGCCTGCCGTTGTCGGACAAGCCAAGTGTGGCTTCAGCTTACCCGGCACTGGCAAGCCCTGACCAATTGGCGCATTCACATAAGCCATGAAATCGGCCGGGTGGGTGCTGTACAGATTGGCAGCCTTGCAGGTATCCATCACCGAGCCGCCGCCGATCGAGATAAAGCCATCGAAATTATCATCTGCCGCAAACTGAATAGCCTCACGAAATGACTGGTCAGTTGGCTCTACCCGAACGGTGTCATAGACCACAGGATCAAGATCTGCACCGCGAATGGCGGCCATGGCATCGGAAAAAAGAGATAATTCCGCGACGCGCCTGTCGGTAAAGACCGCCACGCGTTTGATCCCAAGCAATCGGGCTTCCTGGCCCAGCTCGTCAATAGCCCCAGGGCCAAAACGCACTTTACTGACATCAACCGAAAAAAGCTGATCACCACCAGGGGTTAACTGGTAATAATGACAGCAGGCCATGTTTATCGATAGTTCCGGATAGCGCTCAGGATTCCTGAGATTTTGCTAGCGCTTGTTCGATATCCCAAAGAATATCATCTAAGGTTTCCAGTCCGACAGACATGCGGATCATATCCGGGCTCACTCCCGCACTCGCCTGCTCTTCTTCGTTAAGCTGGCGATGCGTCGTTGAGGCTGGGTGAATCACTAAGGTCTTGGCATCTCCTACATTTGCCAAATGACTCAAAAACTGTGCGCTTTCGATAAACCGGATACCTGCTGCCTGTCCACCTCGAATCCCGAAGGTCAGCACGCCGCCAGCGCCTTTGGGTAGGTACTTTTGTGCCAGTTGATGATACGGGTTGTCCGGCAGACCGGCGTATTTGACCCAGGAGACCAGAGAATGATCATCAAGAAATCGCGCAACTGCCAGGGTATTAGTGCAGTGACGATCCATGCGCAGCGGTAATGTTTCCAACCCCTGCAGAAAAAGAAATGCGCTGAAAGGGCTCATCGATGGCCCCAAGGTACGCAGGGTTTCCATGCGAGCCTTGGTCACAAAACCGAAATCACCAAAAGTTTCGTAAAAACGAATGCCGTGATAACCCTTTGAGGGCTCGGTCATGCCAGGAAACTTGCCGTTATCCCACGGGAATTTTCCGGATTCAATAACGGCACCGCCGATCGAACTGCCGTGGCCGCCGATCCATTTGGTTACCGAGTGCACCACGATATCAGCCCCGTGCTCAAAGGGGCGGCACAGGTACGGGGTGCCGAAGGTGTTGTCGATTACCAGCGGCACGCCAGCATCGTGTGCAATCTTGGCGACTGCTGATATGTCGAGCACATTGTTCAGCGGATTACCAATCGTCTCAGCATATATGGCCTTAGTTGCTGGTGTAATGGCCTTTGCAAAGTTCTCAGGGTCATCCGGATCGACAAAATGAGTATTAATGCCCATACGCCTAAAAGAGTAATCAAACTGGGAATAGGTGCCGCCATACAACGTACTGGCAGAAACCAGTTCATCCCCAGATTCCAGCAGAGTCAGCAACGCAACCATCTGCGCCGCCATGCCTGAGCCGACTACCAATCCTGCCCGGCCACCTTCAAGTGTTGCGAGGCGTTCCTCAAGCATGGCATTGGTCGGGTTCATCATTCGCGAGTACACATTGCCGAAGGTCTGCAGATTGAAAAGGCTCGCTGCGTGATCAGTGCTGTCAAACACGTAGGAGGTAGTCTGGTAGATCGGTGCCGCACGGGCGCCGGTTGCGGCATCTGGTAATTGGCCGGCGTGCAGACACTGAGTTTCAAATCCAAATTCACGATCAGCCATGATATGTCCTCAATAAACCAGCCACTTCGGGCGTTTCGCTGAGATAACCCCTGTCGAGACACCAAATAGATTCAGGCCGCCCATCAGCCGCCCATGTTCAATCTTCACACAATGATTCATCACCACTTCAAGCCCGCCCTGACGGGCAATGTCGGCAGCTGCATCGTTGATTACCCCCAATTGCAGCCAGAACACCTTTGCGTTGATAGCAACTGTGCTGTGCGCCAGGGGCGGAGTCATTTCTGATCTTTGAAAAATATCAACCATGTCGACCTCGACGTCCTTCGGTATATCTTCAAGCGAGGGATAACACGGCTCACCCAGAATCTCTTTGTAGTTAGGGTTAACCGGAATGATGCGATATCCATGGTCCTGCATGTACTTAGCTGCGAAAAAACTTGGCCTCCACCAGTTAGCCGACAAGCCGACCACAGCAATTACGCGAGTCTGTATAAGAATCCTACGTAACGTGTCAATATCTTCGGTCATTAAAATCACCCACCCTAATAGTTTGGCCACAACCACAGATCATAGCGCAATAGTCAGTGCCTCCCAGTTTGATTATTATGTGGTCAATTATTTCCTGACATTCAACAAGTCTACCGACTCAATACCAGGATAAAAACGGTTTATTGACGTGTGGCCTGGAATATTTTACGCATTTACAGACCTCTCATCTTCGAATTGATTTGCTAAACATAGTGAACCTGATAGGCAATAATTATTAAAAAATCTGTGGAGTGTTATGGCTAGGACAATGCTCACAGAATAGGATAACGTCCATAAAAATAATACGACCCAAAGATTAAACAGATCACTGATTCATAATCCCGTTATATTAACGTCAATTGTTGAGCAAGTAATATTAAACTAAATTAGATTTCGGGTTTGCGCATCCCGGGGGCAGGATACAATCGTCGGCAAGTGGTCAAAAAGTTTACGCATGGTTCTGGGGATCACGTCCTCCATACTCCTTTGGTACGGGTTAGTGAAGTGGACGCCCTTTGTCGCCTTTAATCGGTTACCCGACCCCCTTACGGTCTTTCTTGAGTGGATTTCTACCGACCCCGATTACGGGGTGTCCATATTTACTAAAGACTACTACCTGCATATCCTCTATAGCACCTATCGCGCTATCGTGGCATTTCTTTTAGCCTTGATTCTTGGCGTACCGCTGGGCGTCATGATGGGGTGGAAAGCGAATTTCAATGCCTACGCGGGTGCGCTGCTCGATTTTTTGCGCCCTATTCCTCCGTTAGCTTGGGTTCCTATCGCCATCCTGGTACTTCCAGGTGATGAGCCTGCTGTAATCTTTGTCACCTTCCTGGTAGCATTTTTTGCTACCACTCTTAACACATTGCTCGGTGTACGCTCTATTGACCCAGACTTTTTTCGGGCAGCAGAGTGCCTAGGTGCAGGCCCTAGCGATATATTGCGTGACATTATTGTCCCTGGCGCCATGCCTACGATTTTTACCGGTCTGCAGATTGCAATGGGTGCTGCATGGTTCTCTTTGGTGGCTGGAGAGATGATTGCAGCCCAGTATGGGCTTGGATTCATGATTCTTGAATCCTACAATCTGGTTCAGTACCCAACCATCGTCATCATGATGGCGACTCTAGGGATGGTCGGATATGCCAGCAGCGCGATCATCCGTCACCTAGGGAAACGCATGGTTCGTTGGCGTCAAGAATCTACAGGCCTTGCTCAAGCCCTCAACACCCAATGACTAAATCCGGGGCGATTTCTATCAACGCTGTACAGAAGATCTACGATCCTGAAAACGCCGCTGTGCATGCTTTGGAGAACTGCACTTGTGAGATTCCGGCTGGAAGATTCATCGCAATGGTCGGGCCCTCAGGTTGTGGCAAAAGCACGCTTTTGAATATGATCGCAGGCTTTGATATGCCATCAAAAGGCACAATCCAGCTAGACGGAAAACTGTTAGCCGACCCATCTACGCACACCCGGCCTGACTCAGACCGGGTAGTTGTATTTCAGAATGGCGCGTTATTTCCCTGGAAGACTGTGTTGGAAAATATCGCGTACGGTCCGATAGTTCAAAAAAAGCTCACCCGCGAACACGCTGAGAACGAAGCGCTTCGCCTTCTACGCAAAGCAGGCAATCTCGAACGTATTGCAAATTCGTTTCCAGGTCAGATTTCATCTGGCATGCAAAGACGTGTTGAAATCCTCCGAGCGCTGATCAATCAGCCCAAAGTTCTGCTACTGGATGAGCCATTTAGGGCGATGGATACGGTATCCAAATCAAAGATGCATCAACATCTTCTTGATATACATCAGCGATTCCAAACTACTATCTTGCTGATTACACACGATCTTGTCGAAGCAATCTTGCTCGCTGATACAGTTCTTGTCATGACAACGCGGCCTGGCACAATAAAACTCAATATCGACGTTGATCTACCTCGTCCGCGATCGAACGATATGATTGTCTCTGAGCATTTTACAAAGCTCCAAAAACAAGCAATCGCCGCAGTTCATGAAGAAGCGCGCAAGGCTTTTGAACGGGGTGAGAAGGAGTTGGCTTAACACAATGGTCAGACAACTTATATCGACTTTGAATTGGCGCGGTTTCATTGCCATTTGTGGATTTTTTTTTAGTTGGTACCTAGCTTGCATATTTGAGCTACCTGGATTCGCAGAAATAGCGAACCCAGTAGAGGTAATTCAAATGTTCATTAATGAGTATGTAGATGATGGCCACTACTGGCTTTCGTGGCTCACCAGCTTTCAACGTGTTCTTTATGGTTTCCTCTTTGCACAGTTACTTGGGATACCACTAGGACTCTTTTTTGGCACCAATGACAGATTTCGAGAACTTTTCTTTCCTGTATTTGAACTGCTTCGACCAATTCCCCCTCTTGCCTGGGTGCCCATGTCGATTTTATTCTGGCCAACGAATGAGTCCAGCATAGTCTTTATCACGTTCATTGGGGCTTTCTTTATCATCGTTATCAACGTCTTTGAGGGAGTACGGTCTATAAAGCGTGAACACCTGTGGCTCGCACTCTCTCTTGGTGCGTCGCGACCTGCAGTGTTTCTGCGCATCATGCTCCCATCGGTTATCCCATCTATCGCTGTTGGTATGACACTTGGGATCGCTATCACTTGGGATGTCGTTATCGCAGCTGAAATGATCGCGAGCGATAGCGGTCTTGGGAGACTTACCTGGGAAGGTTACGTCAGCAGTACGCCAGAGGTACTCGTAATAGGAATGATAAGCATAGGATTGGCAGGGTACCTATCTACCAAAGTAGTGAACGTAATTGAACGAAAGATGATGCCATGGCGAAGGATCGGCCGATGACCGAGAATACCCCAGAATCAGGGCCTAAGAGGAACTTGGGAATTCACATTGACAGGGTCAGTAAAGGATTTGCTACGCCGGATGGAACACGTACGTCGGTTTTTGAAAATCTGTCTATCAGTTTTGAGCCTAATCAACTCCACGTGGTCATGGGAACCTCTGGATGCGGCAAATCGACGCTTGGGTATCTTTTAGCAGGGTTTACGACTCCTGACTCTGGCAGCGTCACTCTTGATAGTGAGCCCGTAAAGGGGCCGAGTCCAGAAAGGTTATTGGTTTTTCAGGAGACAGCTCTATGGCCATGGATGACAGTCCTTGAAAATGTCATTTTCGGGCCAAAAGTCAGGGGCGAAGCTGCAACTAAAACTTTAAAAACTACCGCTAACGAGCTTCTAGCCAAATTTGGGCTTGCAGAGTTCTCCAATAGATATCCAGATCAGTTGTCAGGCGGTATGAAACGGCGCGCTGAAATTGCGCAAGCCTTGATCAACCGTCCAAAGGTCATGATTCTTGATGAACCCTTCCGTGGGCTAGATGTGATGACACGCGAGATCCTTCAGGAATACTACTTGGCTCTTTTTGAAGAGACCCGCCAAACTACCGTGTTCATTACATCCGAGCTGGAAGAGGCTCTTTTCCTCGCAGACAAAATCTATATCATGGGAGGGCAACCTACACAAATCGTGGACATCATTAACGTAGATCTACCAAGACCACGTAATTTTGACGTGACCATAAGCAAGGAATATCTAGCGTACAAGGAAAAAGCGATTCATCGTCTTTTTCAATCTGAAGAAAAATGACTTTCCCATAACCAACAGGAGGACTTATCAGAAAAGCACATCGAACTAATGTAATCTTTCAAACTTATTAATTAATTCAGGAGGAACTAATGAAATACTTAAAACTAACTGTTCTCATCGTGGTATTTGTCGTTTCCGGTCGAGCATGGTCTGCTGACCCAGTCGATATCACATATGGGTACCACCCTTACTGGACTGGCGGCTGGAATGGCGTAATCATTAAACACCTCAAGTTACATGAGAAGTATCTACCGGCTGGCAGTGAGGTCAAATTTGAAGCTCATTTAACTGGACCACCAATGGTAAATGCACTCCTCGCTGACAAAATGCAAATTGGCACTATGGGCGATATGCCGTCACTTGTAGCGACGACCAAGAGAAACATCGCCGACATTCGTCTTGTCTCGACGCCGATGTTCAGCAATGGTCAGAACTGCAACAAAATAGTCGTGCCAGCTGATGCCCCAGACTTTAAAAGCGTTGAAGAAGCAAGTGCTTGGCTGACTGGCAAGCCATTTGCAGTTCATCGCGGAACCTGCGCTAATAGATTCGTCGATTCCATAATCATGAAAGGTGCATTTAAGCCTTCTGAACGTCTTAGTATGACGATCGAGGTCATCACTAGTAACTTTGAAAGTGGAAAGATGAAAGGTGGTGCGGCAATGTGGGAACCACATGCACGACGAGTCGTCGAACTCGGCCATGCTAAATATGTAGCAACTGGTGCTCCCTGGGGCGAGACTGATGCGGATTTCACTCTAATGCGCCAAGACTTTATCGAAAAACATCCAGAGGCTGCGGTTGGTTGGATGAAGGCCGAAATAGAGGCAATGCAGTTTATGATCAATAATCCAGAGCAAACTGTAGATATCCTCTACGAAGAACTTACAGGCTACCCAAAGTCAACCATCTGGTCAGCAATTTACGAGGAAAACCCAAAGGCGATTGGGGGAGATCCGGTGACATATCAAGCAAAAATGATCTTTGATGATGATGTGGTTACCTTGGCACAAAATGGTTATGCCTTTCTCCACCACCTTAAGGTGTTGAAGTCGCCAAACCCACCCGAAAATTGGTACAACGAGATTCCCCTAAAGAAAGCCCTCTCAGAGATGGGTTTGAGTGCGCCTATAGGCAACATCTATGGCAAACCACGTGCAACCCGACCGTATAACTAGTTCGTTTTAACTCATCATCGTTGTCTTCACGGCGCCCCTATATAGGGGCGCCTTTTATTTGCGTAGTAATTTAAGTTCGACCGAAACTGGATGTCGCAAATCGTCAAGGACTGGGCAATGGCGGTTGACTGCCTGTCTAAGTTGTTCGAGTTCTGTATCAGTCGCGCTTGAACGAACATTAATCTCACCAGTTATATGGGAGAACCCTGCCCTGACCAAATCATCTAACCCAAAAAATCCCCGAGCATCCGAATAGCCAGTGACACTAACTGATATCTCTTCCAAAGGGATATCCATTGCATCCGCATACAAGCGATAAGTCACCTCATGACACGCCGCTAATGCTGCAAGGACATATTCGCTAGGACGTGGGCCATTATCCGACCCTCCCATACCCTTATTTTGATCGACAATAACTTCAAAATCTCTCGCTTTAACCTTGCTCATAAACCCTTCTACCAAATTACTATCGGCCTTTACGGTCACGGCACACTTATCTGGATTCTTCGAAAGGATGTCTCTTTTCTGTTTCCAGATCTGTTTAAAATTATTGGTCACTGGCTTCTTGGTCATTGGGATTAATCCTGTTTTTAGATGGTTCCTAGCGGTTAAATTCTACCAACGAAAACGAAATTGAAAGCATATAAGCTCCAGAACCTTTCACCGCCAAAAAAACTGAACTTTCCGTCGAACGTTATTCACTTTTTTGTTTCTTATTGTGACCACTGAGCCGGAATAAGTTCTCAACTGCGACACACCTGGTGAGTGGGCAATTAGTGGGCTTTCGCCCATTTTTTTAATAGGAATAGATAAATTCTGACTACAGAAAAGATATTAACCGTAGTTTTCTCCTTAATATAAAGTATATTTTTGTATTTTGAATAATGCCCACTTCCGATAATTATATTTTTGTTTCAAAAAAAACTATTTACAGGCTACCAATAATTCACTACCGTAGCCGCGCGGATGGTGGCAACTCTGCGCTAGATAGAAGATGCCAAACCCTGATGCTGAATGTTTGGGAGAAGATTAATGCAGTCACAAGCGCCAATGGGCCCGCAGGAATCAGTTCGATTATTGCTGGATGATATTGAGCGGTTCTGCCGCTCCAACGACATAGCAGAAACCACATTTGGCCGTCAGGCTGTCAACGATGGGAAGTTGTGCCAACGCCTGCGCACCGGCAAAGGCCTAACACTAAACACTGTGCAGAAGATACAGACTTTTATACACCGCAACAGCGTAGCTGTGAACCCACTTAACTTATCCCCTGGCCCACGAACCCGCACCGTTGGTTCGCCCACCAACGACGGCAGCCAAGCTGAATCCCAGCAACAAACTAAGGCTGCACAAAGTGAGGCGCCGACACTCAATCAGTCCGATTCTTCAAAAAGACGGCCGTTTCGCTTTTACGATAACCGGCAAAAATATCTGGGGTTCGTCAATACCTGCGATGAGAAATGGAAAGTTGCAGAGCGCGCTGCGCATGAACTGCTACATGTCCAACCGGTGCCTCCGGCATTACGTCTTTTCGACGCCGGGGTGGGCGATGGATCTGTTCTGAGTTATCTATTGCGGGCTACTCACCAAAAATTCCCAACAATTCCGTTTTTCGTAGTCGGTAAAGAAATCAGCCTCGAAGATGTCAGGCTCTGTCTTGATAATCTTCCGGATCGATTCGCCGAACACCCTGCAAGTGTTATCTGTATCACCAACTTGTTTTACAACGAAGCTCCGTGGCTGATGCCGGGCAACATGGCGGCTGCTGCAGCATTGAACTGGCATGAGATTTCTTTGCAGGGCTCCTCAGCACAGGAATACGGCGAGCAGTTGCGGGCCATTGACAATATTCTGGTAGATGGCTGGGAAGTAAAGGTTAGCGAGAAGACCGGAAATCCACGCTATGTTAGGCCCTCGGTGCTGGTAATCTTTCGGGAAGATAACCGCTTTCTTCTGGACTCAGTCATACCACGCCGCGGCCAGGTCTCAGGCGACTACGACTTAATCGTCGCAGCCCAGCCCTGGCGCGCCCGCATGAGCGCTCAGTTCAAGGTTGAAAAGGTCCTCGCACCACTGATTCGCAGTCTGGGGCCTGGTGGCCGCCTGCTGGCTGTGCAATCGGCAGGTCAAGATCCAGGGATGGAGTTGGTCAACTTGATCTGGCCTGATGAGCATCCTTTCCAGGTCAATCGACATGATCTACTTAAAGTACTCAAAGACAAATTGGGCCGTGCAGCTGCCAACTACAACTTTAACGCCGGCTCGGACAACAAATCGATACTGCGCTATGAAATGAAAACCCTGCCTACGGAGATCGCTGAGAGCATTGGCACCTCCACACTATTTGCAGCCTGGAACGCGTCAACCTACGTCGCACAAATCGAGGATGACCGGCTTCAACCAGCTGTTGCTTCGGGCGCGTATCTTGAGGCTACGCAACAGATTTTACATAAACACAATGGTCTGTGGTTTAACGATGAAACTTTTGTCGTCTCTCGGCGGCGCAATTCCCTGTCGCACGGTTCAGTACAATCTTCTGTTAATAAAAGCGTTTCTTCTTCGGCCATAGGTGGCAACCCTGGAAAATCCTGATTATGAAAGATAACTACTATTTTGATAACGCGGCCACTACGCTGCCAAAGCCTGAGTCGGTATATCAGTTTATGGATCAATTCTTCCGTAGTCACGGAGTTAACCCGGGTCGGTCGGGGCACGAGTTAGCAGTAGAAGCCGAAATGATGATCATAGAGACCCGGCGCCTGTTGGGCGCATTTTTTGGGTTTGGTGGCGACCCGGCCCGAGTGATCTTTTCACAAAATGCCACAGACTCTATGAACGCCGCCCTTTCAGGCATCTTGAATCCGGGCGACCACATGATTATCACCCGTATGGAACACAACTGTGTGCTCCGCCCCGCCAATCACTTTGAACGCGATCACGATCTTTCGGTGACGCGGATCGGTGCTGATAGCGCCGGTTTTATCGATCCAGAAGAGATTCGCCGGAGCATCCAGCCCAATACCCGTGTGGTGGTCGTCAATCATGCATCTAATGTCACAGGCTCCCTTCAGGATGCCGCCGCTATTGGCAAAATTGTCCGTGAAACTGATGCGCTGTTCATACTGGACAGTTGCCAGACCGCTGGTGTCGTTCCGATTGCAATGGATGAATGGGGCATCGATGTGCTGGTATATACAGGTCACAAAGGACTTTTCGGGCCCATGGGTATCGGCGGTATGATTGTTGGCGAAAATATCGAGATTCGTCCGCCGCGTACGGGCGGTACTGGGGTAAATTCGATTTCCCCATTTCAGCCGGAAGAGTACCCCTATCGGATGGAAAGCGGCACCCATTGTCTGCCAGGCATTGCCGGCCTAAACGCCGCACAGAAATGGTTTGCCGAGCTGGGTAAATCACACGGGGCCGATAGCTCTGGTTCCCACGGCGAAATCTGCACTGTTGCCCTGGCCCATGTGCATGAAACCGAAACCGGTGCAACTCAGCATCTCATCGAGGCCTTCAGTGCGATTGATAGCGTAAAGATCTACGGTCCGGGGATAGGACAGCCTCGAGTTTCAACCCTATCGATCAATATCGGCAAACTGCCTGCGGACCAGGTGGGGGCTATGCTCGATGCCGACCACGCAGTTTGTGTCCGACCGGGGCTGCACTGTGCGCCCGATGTGCATGAACTCTTAGGAACTGTCTCGCAAAACGGAACAGTACGGTTCGCGCCTGGGTACTTTACCGACTCAGAAGACCTGCAACAGGCTGTAGAAGCGGTGCGATCAATCGTAGAAGACTAACGAGCGATAACACCGATTATTTTGTGCCCGCTTAGACGCCGTGTGCCGGCAACACTGAGCTGAATCAGAAACGTTATTGGAATCACGAAGCAGGATTACTTAATGAAAGCAGCTGACAGCATTATTGACCTCGTGGGGGGTACCCCCTTGGTACGGTTGAACAACATTGTCGAGCCGGGGATGGCGACTGTGTACGCAAAGATGGAAAACTTGAATCCATCAGGATCTGTAAAGGATCGCATGGCGATCAACATGGTAAAGCGGGCTGAAGAAGCGGGACTGCTCAAACCAGGGGGTACCTTGGTTGAGAGCACCTCGGGCAATACCGGACTGGGCCTGGCAATGGCGGCCGCTGTTAAGGGCTACCGCTGCGTCTTTACTATTCCTGACAAGATGAGTCAGGAAAAAATTGATATGCTCAAATCCTACGGCGCCGAGGTGATTGTCACGCCGACCGATCTGGATCACCATCATCCAGACAGTTATGTTGAAGTAGCAAAGCGTGTCGCGCGAGAAACCCCAGATGCTTTCTATACAGATCAGTACTCAAACCCGCACAATCCTGAAGCCCACTACCTCACCACCGGCCCGGAGATTTGGGAAGCGACAGACGGTCAAATCGATTCTTTCGTCGCAGGCCTTGGTACCGGGGGAACCATATCCGGCACTGGAAAGTATCTGAAAGAAAAAGCGGGCGAGGCTGGGCGAACGGTCCGCGTAGTCGGGCCGGACCCTTACGGCAGCATCTATAAAGAAGCCCATGAAAAAGGCGAGTGGAGCACCCCTTCGCTATACCGTGTCGAAGGTATCGGTCATGACTTCATGGTAGATACCCTGGACTTTTCAGTTGTGGACGAGGTCATCAATGTGAGCGACCGCGACTCGTTTCTGATGGCGAGACGCCTCGCCCGCCAGGAAGGCATTTTGTCGGGTGGCTCAACCGGGACCGTATTCTTCGGCGCTCTAGAAGAGGCTCGAAAACTTGGCCCGGGCAAGATCGTTGTGGCAATCGTCTGTGACTCGGGGGATCGTTATATCAGCAAGTGCTTTAACGATGAATGGATGCGCGATATGGGCTATTTGGGTCCTGGTGTGCACCTGGGTACCGTACAGGAATTGCTCGACTTTCAGCAGCAGGAAATCGCCTTCGCTGACCCAAACGAAGCGCTGAAAGATGTCATCGCACGTATGGCGAGCACTGGTATCTCACAAATGCCTATAGCCTCTGGTCAGGGCGATCTACGAATGATCGAGGAGTTGGACATCCTGCGAGCAGTTGCAAGCGGCGAACACACTCTGGAGGATCCCTCGCGCGATGTCGCAAGGCCGCTCCAAGGAAAAGTCGAACGGCACGGGGCACTCAGCGATGTACAGCAGGTTTTCGAAAACAACAATGTCGCTGTCGTGGTGGACGACGGAGTCATTACCGGTATCATCAACAAGATCGATCTACTGGAATTCATCACCCAGAAAAACCGCCGAGCTACCTGACAGATCGATTGATAATTCCTGATTAACATACTTCCCTATTTGCTTATTTGTTGACAGCCGGTTACAGGGACGCCAGACGATCTATCTAGGATTGCCTAAGAGTAAATCTAGACAATTCTTTATCAACGTTAATTTCCCCCTATAGCAGTACCATCATTTTTCTGGCGCCATAACGGAGCAAACGTATGAAGAAATTAAAATGCGTTACCAACGCCAAAGAACCGTAAAGGGTATTACTACCCCTACTGTCGATAGCAAAACCAAGCGGATACCCCTGGGTGAGGATTACCAGGCGGTCTTAGCAAAGTACCACCTCATTATGCACGGCGATGCTAGGTCACATACTGTAAATGAAGGTATGGACTTGCACTTGAGGGATAGGGGAGATGTTTTTGAGTTCTCCCGAATCTCAATGCCCCCTACTCCAGCCTGTCTGACGCAACCCGACGCAACCCGACGCAACTACGAGAGT
>Ga0302127_10000398_pt1 | contig 23617 bp, 21 predicted proteins | sample CB4_SCM_MG_FD_204452 | JGI IMG/M metagenome (GOLD analysis project Ga0302127, IMG submission 204452) | Marine microbial communities from Western Arctic Ocean, Canada - CB4_SCM | ecosystem: Environmental > Aquatic > Marine > Oceanic | place: Canada: Western Arctic Ocean | collected 2017-09-24
TCGACTCCCAAGACATCTCTACAAATTTTTTCTTCTCCGACTTGCCATTTCCCCGACTTCAAAAATTGGATTACCCCTACCGGCCATTCTCGCGCTACTGCACGAACAACTACCCCAAATGCTGAAGAAGACTTGCCCTTACCATCGCCAGTGTTGACTATGACCAGTGACTTGCTAGCCAAGCGATTCTTAACTTCAGGTCCTACTTCAGGTGGGACACTTGTCATCTTGACTCCTTAGATCGCGGCACCACTACCTGCGTTCCATCTACTTCAATAACTTGGATACGAGCAGAATATGTTTCAGCGAGTAGGTCAACTTTAATGACATCTGCCGCATTTCCTTCTGCCACTACTCTTCCGTGGTCAAACAACATGAGACGGTCGCTGTATTGACCAGCCAATGTAAGGTCATGCATTGTAGAAATAATTGTCATTTGCCGTTCGTTGCGGAGTTCTTCTAACAGGTCTAAGGCTTGCTGCTGATGTCCCAAATCAAGCGCTGCTGTTGGTTCATCTAAAAGTATGACTGGTGTCGTTTGAGCCAAAGCGCGCGCTAGTTGACACCTTTGCAACTCCCCACCGCTAAGCGATCCTAAGGGTCGGCTACTTAACTCTTCAAGGTCTAGACGGCTAAGAATTTCGCCAACTAAATTTAGGTCGACTGGCCCCTCTACTCCAAGTGCTGAGATATGTGGTGTCCTACCTAACAAAACGTAATCTCCCACCAACATATCTAACGGCACTATCGGATGTTGAGGGACATAAGAAACTAATTGAGCTCGGCTTCGAGCAGTAATTTTCGATAAAGCCTGACCGCTGATAGTGACTGAACCCTCACAATGTTGCAAGCCCGCTACCGCAGCTAGAAAGCTTGATTTTCCTGATCCGTTTGGACCAACAATTGTTAACCATTCACCACTTTGGACTGACAAGGTTATTTGTTTTATTACTCGAGTCTTGCCTAGAGACACTGAGATGTTTTTTGCTTCCAGTAACGCCATCAGATCGACCTACGGCTAGATCGAAGAACAAAAATAAAAAATGGGGCACCGCAAAAAGACGTTATGACTCCGATCGGTATCTCCGATGGTGATACCACTGTTCGACCAAGCAGATCTACTGCGATCATGAAAGATGCTCCGAAAAGCATAGATAATGGAAGCACGATCCGATTACTCGAACCAAAAAGTAACCGAATTGTATGAGGGACTATTATTCCAACAAATGAAATTAGGCCGCTCACAGCTACTGCCGCCGCAGTTGCTAACGAAGCAGCCACTACCATTATTTTTCTTGTTCTATCTGGTCGAATACCTAATGAGGCGGCTTCAGCGTCTCCTAGCCGCATGACATCTAGAATTCGACGATTTAGAAGAATCACGCAAGATGTTCCTAGCGCATAGGGAAGCAATAGCCACACTTCGCCCCATGATGCAGTGTTTAGACGCCCAAGAATCCATGTATAGACTTGGCGAATCGTATCTGCGTTCTGTTGAAGAATAAAAGTTTGGATTGCTGTGAGAAAACTCGCAACTGCAACACCTGCTAATAGAAGCGAGGCAGGAGATCTGCTGCTATCTCCTGTCAGCCCCATGAAGTAGGTAATTGCAACGGCTAGAAGTGCTCCGCAAAAGGCCAGGAGCGGAACGGCGTCACCTGCACCACTTCCATCTCCCCATCGGTTGACCAACGCAAGGGTCGCGCCTAATCCAGCGCCAGCGGCCGCACCCAAAAGGTAGGGATCGGCTAACGGATTCCGAAAAACGGCTTGGTAGGTCGCGCCACTCAGAGCTAACGTCGCACCGACAAGTCCTCCTAGGATCACTCGAGGAAGCCGCACTTCCCAGACAATATTTGAATGAATTTCACTGAGATTACTGTTCGCTTCTAAAAGTGGAAACCTATCTATGATCTCGAAAATAATTGAATTAACCGAAATATTAGCTGGTCCAAGAGATAGAGAAATAGCTGCGACAGCCAAGACAGATACGACGCCGCCGAGAAGCCATGTCAGGCGTAGGCGTTCATAATTGGCTAATGCAGTATGTGATTTATCGGGTTGCATTTTGTTATCCAGCGGGGACCAAAGCGACAGCATCAGACAAGGACTGCAAGAACTGAACTAGACGTGGACCCCATCTGCTAGCTATATCGGCATTCATTTCTATTACGGTTCCATTGCGCACTGCTTTAAGGACATCCCACCCCGGGCGTTCACCAATTATTTCAACACTTTGTCCGCAACAACTAGCATCAACAAAAAATATTAGATCTGGGTCAGATTCAAGAATAAATTCCTGAGTTAACTGCGGGTATCCGTATGCAGATCCATCCGCGTCGGCTGGGTCGGCGATATTACTAAGTCCAACCATTTCATAAATCTGCCCAATAAATGTGCCACTTGTAATTGAATAGAGAGTGTCATCGAGCTCATGGAAATATGTAAGAGGTTTCTCAGGAGTCACGATATTATCGATAATCAATGAAATCTCTGCGCGCATCGAAGCAACAAGCACACCTGCACCATCCACGTTCGCTGTAGCCACACCTAGCTCCGCAATTTGTTCATAAACACCATCAAGGTTGGTCACCGCCGGTAAAACCAAGACCTCAATTCCTAAACTTTCTAATTCCTCTTGGACGCCAGCGTCACTCAGGACCACTAAATCAGGCTCAAACTCAGCAATCGCCTCGATGTTTGGAGACCAAGCGGATAAGTCTTCTATTACAGGCGCTTCCTTTGGGTAGTAGCTGTAATTATCTACAGCTACTACCTGTGATCCTGCTCCTATTGCAAACAGCATTTCTGTAGCAGTAGGTGATAACGAGACAATAGATTGAGGGCCTGCCGGAACTTCTTCATCTGCTTCAAGGGTCACTAGCTTGTTGTCATCTGAAGGTTCTTCAATGACAGGAGCTTGAGTGTCCGCAGTCGCCTCATCTGCTGTAATGCTTTCCTCACCGCCACATGAAGAAAACATCAGAATTGATGCTATTGCGAAGAAAGCTACTCTGACTAGATGTTTCATTTAAGATCTCCTGTTAGCCGAGATTAAGGGCGGCAGAAAACCTGCCGCACAACATTTCCTCCTCGGGAATCGTCGTGCGAGGGCTAAGAATAGGCGACCGGACTTTTTCCCAAAGGGACATCACCGTTGCGGGACAGTGCCGGAATCTCACCGGACTTCGCTATTTATAGACACCGAACGAACATGAGCCTATCTTGCCTGACACAATCAGTAGTGTGATTGAGTTAATAACTAGTCCAAATTATTTCGGGAGCATCTAGAGATGGCATTGCGAGGAACTTCAGTTCGTAGACGTGAAGATGAGCCACTACTTCGAGGTTTAGGTAACTATGTAGCGGGCATTCATTTACAAAACGCCGCTCAAGTTTATTATCTAGTCTCCACAATCGCCCACGCTGAAATTCTTTCCATAGAAATTGCTGACGCTTTGCAAGCGCCAGGGGTCATAGATGTAGTACTTAACAAAGACCTTGATATAGGGCCTTATCCTTCTGGTAATCCTATTTTTGATGATGCAATGATTCGTCCGCTTCTAGCTGATCACAAAGTTCGTTACGTCGGAGAACCAATAGCGGCAGTAGTTGCGGAAACTATCGCCCAAGCCATGGACGCCGCAGAACTTATAGAAATAGATTTTCGATCAAGACCGGTCATAATCGACCCGGAAAAAGCGCTTAGCTCATCTACTTTACTCTTCGATGGAGCAAACGAAGGCAATATTGTGTGCCGGATGCAAGCCGAAGGACTCGAAGCAGATTTTAGTTCTTGTGAGGTTATAAGTGAGGTTCGAACAGTCAACAACCGTCTTGCTCCAGCCCCAATCGAAACTCGAGTAGCAGCAGCTGAGTGGCATGCTGACGGGCGCCTATACTGCTACAACTCAGGGCAAGGACCTCATCCAGTACGTTCAGCCATTGCGAAGATTCTCAACCTACAAGAAGAACAAGTAAGAGTAATTTCACGAGATGTTGGTGGAAGCTTTGGAGCTAAAGCACGTCCATTCCCTGAAGAAGTTCTTTTAGGTTGGCTTGCAAGACGGATTGGCCGACCTGTGAAATGGGTTCCGCCTCGTAGTGATGACATGGTCGGTTTAGGTCATGGACGAGGCCAAATTCAATATTGCAAAATCGGTGGCAGCCGTGAAGGAAATATCACTACATATCAGCTGCATATCGTTCAAGAGTCAGGTGCCTATCCGGCTGGCGGTGCCGGTCTTCCTAGCAACGCTCGCGCTATGTTGACTGGTTGTTATGAGATACCAAGCGTCGGTTTTAGCTCAGTTTCAGTGGTAACAAACACAACCCCAACCGGAGCCTATCGAGGGGCAGGAAGACCAGAAGCTGCCGCTGCAATCGAAAGGGCTGTCGATGCTTTCGCCCGCGACATCAATATGGACCCTGCTGAAGTTCGCAGGAAAAATTTTTTACAACCTCACGAATTCCCGCTTGTCACACCAACAGGAAGTCCCTATGACAGCGGTGAATACGAAGCAACTCTAGATGCAGCTTTGGAAGCAAGCGAATACGAAAAGCTGCGTATAGAGCAGCAACGTCGGATCCAATCTGGAACTGAACCTTATCTCGGAATTGGTTTAGCCTCCTATGTCGAGCGAACTGCAGGAGCTGGGCGAGCAGAATACGGAGCCTTAGAACTTTTACCCGGAGGCCAATTACTTGCACGCACCGGATCGTCTCCATATGGGCAAGGACATCACACGTCTTGGGCAATGCTTATTTCTGACCAGACTGGTGTCCCGATGAACGAGATAAAGGTAGTTCACGGTGATACTGATGAAGTACCACAAGGGGCTATTACAGGTGGGTCCCGATCCGTTCAGTTAGCCGGCGCTGCTATATGGGAAGCCTCATCCGGTCTAGTAGAGCAAGCGAAAAAGATTGCTGCCGAGCTTCTAGAAGCATCGACAGAAGATATCACTCTCGATACTTCTTCAGGACGTTTTCATGTGGTGGGAACCCCCGCTGTTGACGTCGGATGGGCGGCTGTATCAGATTATTTAGAAAGCGCAACCGCCGGCCCGAGACTTCTTCATTCAGAAGAAATTTTTGAATCCGAAGGACCGACTTTCCCATTCGGTACCCACATAGCTGTCGTGGAGATTGATAGAGAAACCGGATTCACCAAGCTGATCAGAATGTTTGCATGTGATGACGCTGGCATAATCTTGAATCCGTTACTTGCAGATGGCCAAGTGCATGGAGGCCTGGCACAAGGAGCTGCACAGGCCCTTATGGAAGAGTTTAGATATGACCCAGATGGCAATCCGCTGACAACGAACTTTGGTGATTACCCAGTTATCTCGGCAACAGAGTTACCATTTTTTGACCGGATAGTTCTTGAAACCCCAACTCATATAAATCCTCTCGGAGCGAAAGGTATCGGTGAATCAGGCACAGTCGGATCCACACCAGCTATCCAAAACGCAGTGATTGACGCCCTATCCCATCTCGGAATACGACACATAGACATGCCATGCACACCCGAAAAAGTCTGGACACTGATTAACCAGCACCATTAAAATTTACCATTTAGCATTTGGATCTAGGCTAAGGACTTCGATCATCTCGGCATGCAGCGATTCAAAGTCTGATGACCTCATACCTTCACGCCCCGGAGCATCCTGAAATTGTTCCCAGTTAATTTCGCAGTTAAACAAATCCAAAAAGGTTTCTACGTTTTTAATCCAAGAATTTTTTTGATCAATTAATGGCGATGACAATAACCCGCTCTCTACGAGCTGAAGTTCATCTAAGTTGACTCTGAAAAGCTCTTGTCCCATTGGAGCTAATCTTTGGAAACTAGGAAGCAAACGTTTTCTACCTTCAGCAGTTGCTAACAATCTTTCTGCAAGAGATAGAGCGTGCTGTAAATGAAAGCGTTCTTCCGCAATAGCCCGTGTCGCTATAGCAGCTATACCTTTCCAACTTCCCTTAGATAAAGCACGCCAGCGAACCTCTTCAGCTAAGTCATAGAGCACATGTCTTACTAGGGCTTCTGGCCACTGATGACACCTTAACTCAGCTATATGCGCAGATCGGTACTCTCGCGGATCCCTCCCGTAAGCAATTTGATCTACAGATTCTTCAAGCTCAAGAAACTCATACAACATTCGAGCATGGCCCAGCTCATCTTGGGCAATTGATGAAAAAGCGAGATCTTCTTCTAGGAATGGGCCAACAGCGATCCACCAAGAATGGTTTTGCCCGACACATAATTCATCATCAGCGAAGCCAAGCAGATATTCAATAGCGGCATCATCTAGCGTATGCATCATTCGCCGAGTTCTTTCTTCAGCCTTTGATTCGTCCGGAGTTCAGAAACTCGCTGACCATCATTGTGTTTATGAGATCTATCAGCAAGAGCCAAATCTGATTGGTTACCTTCAAGAATATGGTCGCGACTAACTACCCAAATTTGCTCACCTTCACTTCTTCGCCCATAAGAGTCTCTAGCAAAAAGCAAAGCCATATGATCATCCGGCGCATCAAGTGATCCCGCGTGTCCGAACGGTTCTTTACCAGCTTTTTTTAGAAACACCTCATAAGTTTTCATCTATCTAGAGTCCTTCTATCGACTTATTTGAACTGAGCCCGCTGCCTAAGAGAGCAGCAATTTCTGCCGAAACATCTCCAATGTCCAATGGGCCGTTATCTCGGAACCAGCGAGTCGTTCCGTTTAGAAGCGAAAGAATTAAATTTGCAGCAAGATGGACGTCCATCGACTTCCGATAGAAGCCAGCGTCCTGGCCGTCAGAAATAACTTTGTGAAACGTTTGTTGATAGTGATCAAACAGTTTCACTGCCATTTCTCGTTCATTTGGTGGAAGAAATCGAGTTTCGTTCAAAAAAGTTTGCGCCTGATATTGGTCATTCACAAGAATATTGAGATGGCCCCGTACAAGCTGAAACATACGGGCCGGCGCCGGTTCTACTGACGCCGAAACTTCATCAGCAAGCTTCTGAAACGTGGCAGCAGATTGACGTACAACGTCAACAAGTAGTTCATTTTTTGAACCGATATGCGAATACAAAGACGAACCTAAAAGGCCGAGTTCGCCACCCAGATCTCTCATTGAGGTGCCATGAAAGCCTTTTTTAGCGAAAAGTCGACTAGCTGTTTCAATTACATCTGCTCGCGAATTACGCTTCATCGTCTTATAACTTCAATCGGGTTTCGGCACTCAGCGCACCAGGACACAGACCGACACGGAGTACTGCCCACATCACTTCGATTCTCGAGTTCACTATTCTCACACATCGGACACTTGGAGCTACCGTCAACGTTTCGAATCACTACAAAAAACTCACGAGCCAAAATACGTCGTGCGTCTTCAGTAATTCGATCTGGTGTCCAGACCGGGTCCGAACAAAATTTAACGGAAACAGAGGTGGCACCAACATCTTTGGCTGCAGCTAACACATCTGTTCTTATAATTTCTAACGCCGGGCACCCTGATCGAGTTGGAACTAGGTCAATACAGATACTTTCGCCACTGCTAAAAACTCTTTCCAATATGCCCAACTGCTCAATCGTGACTTCTGGATACTCTGGATCCGTTACCTTAGCCACGGCGTCGCGAACAGCCTTCAACATTTGAGCACTCCTCATTTGCTAATTACCACTTCGTCTAATGCATCTCGGACCCATGATGCGTCTTCCCACGCAGCCTTGGCATCACTCAAACGACGTTTGCTATCAGGGCCTCCATTGCGCATTGTTGCTTTGAGAGGCTCCCAATCAATATCGCTTGTGCACCATCGACCTGTTTCACTATCTTGATACAAACCAGAATCCGGAACTTGAAATCCTGCATTAAGAAGTTGCGGAACAAATTTCTGAATATAACGATCACGTAAAACTTCGTTACGCTCAGATTTAATGTTCCACCGCAAAAGCGGGTCATCTAAGCGAGAGTCTGGCCCAAAAAGTTGAATGGCTGGAAGCCACCACCGGTTAATTGAGTCCTGCATCATCGTCCTCTGGAGGTCTGTACCAGACGCCATTGTCAAAAGTAGTTCTTCACCATTCCTCATGTGAAAACCTTCTTCGGCAATGACGCGACGAAGAATTCGTTTGTATGGCCCGTAAGAGCAATTTTTAAAAACTGCTTGCTGGCTAGCGAGGGCAGCTGCGTCCACTAAGTATGCAACGGCTACTTGATCTCCCCAGCTATGGACTCGGTAATGAAAAACATTGTGAAAATTCGTAGTCCCAGCGAGAAGGTCTTCCATCATCTCATCTCGGGTTTTAACTCCAAGATCTGCAGCAATCATGTACAAGAGGTGGGCATGACCGATCTCGTCTTGTGTCTTCGCTAGAGCAGTCAATTTACGATGAAGACCGGGAGCCTTAGGAATCCAATCTCTTTCAGTTAACCCTCCCATGTACTCGCTATTTGCATGCAGCTCTATGAACTTAAAAACAGCGAGCCTATAGACATCTGGCATCTCGTCAGATGGCTCAACTATCCCACCATCTATGACAAAGGCCTCAAAGTCCTCCAATGACTCCCATGTCTTCATAGCTAGTTACTTCCAATCAACAAGTTACCAACGAACGTTCGTTCGTAACTGTATCAGTTGCTTAAGTAATCTCAAGACCCGACCCCTTAGCCCATTCAGCTATCAGTTCTACGTAATTGGAAGTACCTCTCTTGTAAGCAGCTATATCAGGTGGCATTCGAGCTAACCCTCTGACTAATGATCTCAAAGCAACTGGTTCATCGAGCAACTCGCGCAGTGGTTGCTGCAGTATCCGGATAGTGAAGAGCACGGAATCTGATACCGGAAATTTTCTAAGCGTTTGATATTCAACTCTCAGAAAAACTTTATCTCCTACATTATCAATAGTTATTTCTGTCTGAGCTTCTTGAGTGCGAGTGTAGGGTTCGAGTCGAAGAGAAGACCTATCGCTAAGCGTTCTATTAGATCTCCAAACGGGGGCTTCAGCTCGAAGCCTGTCGAAAAAAACATTCATCGATTTAGATAAGTCTTTCGAATATCGCGGCACAGGTTCATGAATTTCATCGAGGCTTTTACCAAACTTAGATTGCACATCCCAGCTAGTTGGAAAAGCCACGGCGCATGCAACCATCACCCAAAAACCATTTTTGCGAGTCATTACACACAAGTCTTCTTGGACAATGAGTCGTGCGGCTTCAATTATGTCTGTACCTGCAGGAACAAACGTTTCCACTTCGCTAAGCGAGCAATGAGCACGAATAGCCGCATAAATTTCTGCGCACGCTCCCTCAGATCCCTCTTCGCAATAGATAATCTCATCTCGACGCTTTGCCAACTGAAGTCTTAGTTCAGCTAGGTCAACTTCGAAGCGGGTGTCTTTGATTAGCCATTTATCAAGTTCGAGCGGACGCACACCCATTCTCCAATGAAATGGATCTGGCTCGTCACGGATAAAGTCAGCAGCTAACATCTCCGGCAGTTCAGCACTCACCGGTAGACCAAAGTTGAACCGCCCGGCTTAACAACCGAAAAATTTTATCTTTGCAACCATCTAATACTTCCCATATTTCCTCTAGCGATATTTCACCCTCTCCATGTCCAGCCGCCGAGTTCGAGACCACTGCAACCGATGAATAGGGAATATTTAGTTCTCGTGCGAGCGCAACCTCTGGGTAGCCAGTCATTCCGACAACCTCGGCTCCCATATTTGAAAACATTCTGATTTCTGCCGGTGTCTCAAAGCGCGGTCCATTGGTACAAACATAAGTTGCACCGTTTCGCACGGTAATTGCCTCTAGATCAGCAGCTTTTGAGAGAAGAGAACGCAATGACTGGTCATACGCTGTGGTCATATCGGTGTGGCAGACTTCTCCAGGTTGATCAAAAAATGTGCTTAACCTCCCTTGGGTAAATTCTAAAAAATCACTCACTAAGAATAGTGAGCCGGGACCTTCATCTGGGAGTAATGAGGCAACCACGTTTACTGCAAAAATTGCTTCTGCGCCTAGCTGCTCAAGAGCCTTAATATTCGCTCGATAGTTAATTGAACTCGGAGGGATTGAATGGTCGCCACCATGGCGCGCCACAAAAGCTATCTGCTGGCCATTCCATAGCCCTAGACTTACCGATGCTTCACCGTAGGGAGTTTTCACCTGCCGATCAGATCGATTCATTAGATCGGGAAGTGCATAAAATCCTGTTCCGGCAATAATTCCGATCATGATCTATCGTCGCATGGAATTCGCTTCAAGGCGACGCTTACGTTCCAGATTCTTGAGCGAGCCGCAGCCCTCTAGCTTTACATTCCGTTCGAGCAAGGTTTTCATCTACCGTTAAGCACTGGTGTCCGCTGACTACTTTTTCTCCCTTTACCCATACGTCACTCACTAAACGGCGGCCAGCAGCAAAAGCAATATTTGAGATTAGCTCTGATTCTTTCGTGGCTGGAATAAAAGCCGAGTCGTCAAGATCGAGCCGGATCATGTCGGCCCAATTACCCACTTCGAGTGAGCCAACATCTGTTAGACCTAATGCCTTGGCCCCATCTCGGGTAGCCATACAGATTGCATCTTTGGCATCAAGAGTTGTCGCGTCAAGAGAGCTCACGCGCGAAAGCAATGGCGCAATTTTTATTTCTTGCCACAGATCGAGACTGTCATTAGAGGCTGGGCCATCGGTTCCTAAAGCCACGGTTATACCCAATTCACGCATTGTCTTGATATCAGCTACACCCGAACCCAGTTTCATATTACTTAAAGGGCAGTGGGCAACAGCAACGCCATAGTCGGCGTAGAACGCCATATCATCTCTAGTTAGCCACACGCTATGAGCCGCAAGAACTTTGCCCCCAAAGACTGTGGACTCGCCAAGAATTCTCACCGTCGATAAACCACCGTGTAAGCGTTCTAATTCCGAACCCTCGTTCGCTGTTTCAGCTATATGAATATGCAACAAAGCATCAAGGTCACGAGCCGCTGTAGCTACTTCAGCACATATAGCTAGCCCTAGGTCATAGGCAGAATGAGGGCCAAACCCTACGGTCACACCTTTTTTCGGATTGTTATACAATCGGTGGAAATCGGCTACCTCATCTATTCTCAGGAGCGCAGATTGATTCGAGTCTGCATGCAGAGCTGAAAGAATTCCAGGTGTCATAACTATTCGAATGCCGGCGTTAGTAGCGGCCTCGACTAATTGCTCTTCGTGGATATACATCTCGCATGTCGTTGTAATCCCCGAGCTCAGCATTTCCGCAGACCCGAGCGTCATGCCCCAGTAGGCATCCGATGGGGTCATGCGCCCTTCACGTGGCCACATCACCTCGGTTAGCCAACGCATCAAAGGTAACCCATCGCCACCACCTCGAAGCAGCGTCATTGGAGTGTGTGCATGCGCATTGATTAAACCAGGCATAACTAAACCATTAATTCGGATTTCTTTTTTTAAGGTTGCTGGAGCTTCTTTCTCTTTACCGACCCATGTGATTTGGCCATCTTTAACATCGATAGCGGCATCACGAATAACAGTGAAATTCTCATCGCATGTAACTAATACTTCTACGAAATACCGAATTCCTGCCATCTCTTTACTTTCTCACGGCTTTTCCTAGAATCAAATTAATTGTTTCACCTAACGCTAAATCGTTAGTACCGTCGCCGGCTGATCGCCAAGCTACATGCCCATCTGGTCTCAGAACTATGCAGCCTCCGAGAGGCATACCAATTGCCTTTGACACGTTTTTTTTAAGCACTATAAACTCAATTTGTTTTCCAGATTCTATTTCCCAACGGCTTTCATCCTCATCTACAAGTGCAACTAGGTTGCTATTCGCTAGGTCCAACGTACTTTTGCTTTGCTCCAGGTCAAGCCAATGGTGTGGAATACGATGTCCTGGACGACTAGTAGCTACATAGTCGGCGACATAATCATCTACCAGCGGAGGGTCAGTTAGATCAGAGATAACAGCCTTCGATTCATAACAATATCCAAGTTCCATTCCAGCAAAATTGCCGTAGTTTTTTGAATCACTGATTGCCTCATCAGCACTCTCTCCTCTTAAGGCAAGAGAAGTTATTCGGCCTACCATTTTACTATTCGCGAGGCTTTGTTTCGCATTGAACTCCGCTACTGGCTTGCGCTCTTGTTCATAGGTATCCAGTAGTGATTCACTCGCACTCCCCTTTAACACAAGGCTTAATTTCCACGCCAGATTGTGGGCATCTTGAATACCGGTATTCGCTCCAAAACCTCCAGTAGGAGGCAGCTGATGAGCAGAATCACCGACTAGGAAACATCTTCGCTCACTGTATTTATCGGCAACTGTGGCGTTCATGGTCCAACTACCAATTGAGAGAATTTCAATTTCGAGTTCGCTGTTTTGTGTCGCCTTACGAACCCAGTCTATGCAGGTAGCTACGTCATACTCCTCGAGACCGTTTCCTGGGCCTAAGTGTGTTATCTGACAGAGCCAGCGCTTTTGGCCGTCTAATGGCTGGAAAACCCCGCGTGGTTCGCTGGTAAAATAAAGCACTGCAGGCCTTTTGCCTACCAGGTCTGAAAGGTCTGCACTAAAGTACACGTTCACAAAATTTGCTATTCCACTTGGGCCATCCATTGGGATTTCAAGCGTATTTCTGACAAAACTGTTAGCTCCATCTGCTGCTACTAAATACCGAGCTGAAATGACCTCGATCTGGTCAGCTACTTCAATCTCTACTTCAACAGATCTATCGTGAAGACGGATGCTCTTAAGTTCTCTTCCGAATTTCAGAGACTCCGGGGCCAGCGACTCGGCTCTCCTTCGCCAAATTGGTTCATAAATATCTTGGCTGGAGAGGTGCGGAATCGCTGGGCTGATACTTTCACCCAAACCAACAAACCCATTTGTCTTCATGCGCCCTATCTCAGGTTTAACTAAATCCTTGCAATAAGCAATCGAACTTGACCAGGCTTCTGGTAGAGCGACTTCCGCCATTTCTTTATCGATACCCCATTCGCGAACAATCTCCATAGTGCGTGTATTTAGATTTCGCGCCTTTGGGTGATATGTAGTGCTGGGGTGCTTTTCGATAAGCACATGGTCGACATCAAGCAAGGACAGCATAATCGACATGCTTAAACCAACTGGTCCTCCGCCTACTATCAAAACCTCGGTATCGGCTTTACTCATATCTAGAAACTAGGCCAATGAGAAGACCGAAACTTAAGATATTGGCAGAGTTGGTAGATAAAGGTTGTCTAAAAGTGTCAAACTCTGTTTCACATGTCCTTGTTTCTTCAACGCACCTTTGATTCATTAGCTAATGGGTCTGCATACGCAGCACTAGCTGTGGCTATCTCCATGGTTTTTCGCTCTTCAGGAGTATTGAACCTTGCTCAAGGTCAGCTCGCTATGTTCTCTACTTATATTGCACTTGTCCTCGCCACAGGCCCTAGCCCGTTCGTTAAATTCACTTCCGGGACGGACATCTTAGGAGCCCCTCTTCCGCTTTGGGCAGCAATCGCAGGCGCAGTTTTAATCTCAATGCTGCTCGGGGCACTCCTCGAAAAAGTGGTTATCCGCCCGCTCGGGGATGACCCGATACCAGCTATCGGAGCAAGTCTGGGCATATATCTACTAATAGATGCTTTCGTTCGTAAACATTGGGGCGGCTACACAATGTTTCTTGGCTCTCCTTTTCCAGACACGGTTGATGATCGTTTCGATATTGGAGGAGCGCGACTTTGGCATGACACTTTAGGCATAACTATTACGATGCTGCTCGCTTTGCTCATGTTGGCTGTTCTGCAGAAGCGCACAAAAGTTGGGCTCGCATTTAGAGCAGTGACTTCCAATAGGCAAAGTTCTTTGCTGGTTGGGGTAAGAGTGAGCAGAGTTCTCATGCTCGGTTGGGCGCTTGCAGCTGGGCTTGGTGCATTAGCTGGTGGGCTTATCGCCGGGCAAATAAATGTGCGCCCAGACATGATGGGGCGGTTGCTTATCTTTGGTTTGGCTGCTGCGACTCTCGGAGGCTTACGAAGTCCAATATTGGCTTTCGTCGGCGGCTATCTCTTCGCATTTCTCGAAACGATGTTGGGGGGTTACGTCGGCTTCATCGATAGTCAAGTAACTCTAGTTTGGGCTCTTCTAGTGCTAATTATCATTCTTTCAGTTCGACCTTCAGGGCTCCTGGCTAAGCAACCTTCTTGGGGTAAAAAATGAAGGGATCTATAACATCGCGGATCGTTTCAGTTCTGGGACTGGCAATCTTCGCAACTTTTATCGGATGGGTAGCATTCACCGCAACCTCTAGAACAGTGACGAATGCTACGAACGCTGCAGCCATGACCTTGGCGTTTGCTGGGCTAGCCATCTTGACTCATTATTTAGGGCTGCTTTCCTTGGGGCAAGGGGCCTTTATCGGAGTTGGTGCATACTGCGCTCTTCACGCTGTCAACGATTTCGGTGTCCCAGTTGTGTGGATGCCGCTTGCTGGACTTATCGGCGGAGCTATCGCCGGTGCTGTTGTAGCGGTTCCTTCGCTTCGCCTTCCAAAGGCTTATCTAGCTCTTCTGACTTTGTCTCTTGCTGTTGCATTCCCAATTGTTCTTAAGCAGATTGATGGTAATTTGCCAGTTACTCTGGACGGGAAATTCAATACTCCCGGTTGGACTGGTATTGCTGCTAATGACGAGCACATTTGGGAATTTGCTATCGTCTTAAGCTATTCAGCAATTGCCCTCTTTTTAGTCCAAGGAATCCTTCGCGGGCCTATAGGTAGAGCATTTCTTGCGAGCCGAGACGAACCGGAGGCAGCGGCGGCTTTTGGAATACCGGTATACAGACTTCGACTCTACGGGGTAGCGCTCAGCGGCGGCTTAGCTGGCCTTGCAGGTGGACTTCTGTTAGTGCCGGTTAATTTCAATGACTACACCCACTTCCCTGAAGAACTCTCTATAAAAATGTTTGCCTTGGCAATAGCTCTCGGCGGTGCGAGTGTCATCGCTGCAGTACCAGGTTCTATTATTTTAATCTTTTTACCGATTTGGCTCGTGGACCACAACTGGGTAGTTGAAAGAGGCTGGATCGGCTTCATCAAGTCGGAAGGCTTTATCTACGCCGCCTTGTTACTAGGAACTGCCTACTTGACTAAAGGTAAAGGGTTCATGACCATTATCGAAAAAAGGCAAAGTTCTCGTCAGAACCGACCAGATGCCGACCCTAATACACAGTCAAACATTGTCCAGACGCTCGAAAGAGTGGACCAGCGGCTTTCAGCATTAGAAGGCTGGCTGGAAGGCGAAACGCCGGACATGCCCTCTCCCCAAGACGAAATAGACTGACCAAGCTTTTGTGCTCTTTCTTCTGCCCAAATAGGAGACGGAAGTTCCTAACCGGCTTCAATCTGACCGCACATATGGGCCAGGATCAGACCATATGTGACAGGTATTTGAATTAAAGGCCATACTCGTTCTGATTTGTTCGATATTTTCTCTATCCGTCACTGGAGGATCAACTATCTACGCAGTCGCAGAAACCGACCTCATAGACCAGATCGATGCACCCCCAAAACCGCTGACCTGGGGAAACACCCGGAAACCGCCTCTGAACTGCTGTTCTAGTTGATCACCGGTTCGCTCTAGTTCGCGACGTCCCGCAGCCTGCTCCTCGGCATCTCAAGTTGAGGTATGGACCGGCGCTTACTTCACCCGCCTGTAGTAGATGCCGTCAGCGCAGGAGGCGCCGTCCGTCACCAGTTTCCCGGTAGACGATTTCCTCCTGCTGGGGTCCATCCGGGAGGTCAACACGGGTCACGATGGGTACCCATCCGTGTTCACGCCCAACCGGGGGCTCGACAATGAGACCGTGATCGACTTCGGCGAGATGGAGGACTGGCACGCTCGTGGGCCGTTCGAGGAACTGGCGGGTTCCGCCCCAGTCCCGATGCATCGACTCGACGGCCCGGCCCCAAAGGACCGGCCCTGACCTGCAAACTGTGTATCGGGCTGGGGAGATTTGAACTCCCGACCTTCGGTCCCCCAGACCGATTGGATGGCCACAGGAGCCATCGCATTCAAAAGAGCTGTCGTGTGACTACATTCTCTTGGCCCTCCAAAGAGTTCCCGAACTTTTTTTGTAAAGCCTAGAGCGATTGACAAACCTACTAATTTTTTAGAATGGTCAACTATTTTCATGCAGCCCTCATGAGAGTGGGTTTCCGTTACGACTATGGCATTAGTAATTATTAAATCGGGAAAGGAAACCGATACATCAATGACCATGTGATGTATCTAAGGGGCTCCGAATCATTTTCGAAATAAACTCCAGGCGGTTTCTCATCCATAACCCTTCCGCGAAGTAGTAGTTCTCCTGGTCTGGTGGAATAAGCGCTAACTTCATAACTGCGGGGATGAAGTTCAACTCCTTCAGGCTCCCTTAGATGCATAAACTTTTACCCCAAGAACCAGTCAGCTGGCGTCACATCACTCTGAGAAAACAAACGGCTCTGGAATCGTTGCATTCCAACAATCCATCGGTCAGTATCTGCTGCTTTTCTCTCTCTGTATGTCTGAACCTCTGGGTGCGGGAGTACAAGAAACCGCTCTTCTCTCATACATTGGATAACAGTTTCGGCTAACTCTTCAGGTTGAAGAACACCATCGCCTGCAGCCGCTCCAGGAGTTCCATTCCCCTGGTCTAATTTATCTGGACTATTTTTTAAGATATTTGTCTCGACAGCTTGCGGACATAACATTGAAACTTTTATGCCCCTCTCACCGTAAGTAATCGCAAGAAACTCACCTAATGAGACTGCTGCTGCTTTGGTAATCGCGTATTGCATTGAACCCAGCTGAGTGAGCAGACCTGCCGCTGAGGCTGTATTCAACAGGTACCCTCCCCCGTTAGCAGCCATCACGGGAACTGCTGATCGAGCCGCATAGATGTGAGCCATCACGTGGACTTCCCACATTCTTTGTATCTCTTGGTTTTCAACTTCTAAGCCGCCCTGTGTTACGTAACCGGCATTTGAAACAAAAATATCAAGGCAACCATTCTCTTCGACCGTTTCCGAAACTAGTTTTGCGATCGCTTTTTCATCAGTGACATCGAGAGCTACGGCTCGTGCGCCTACTGAAGCAGCAACTTTTTGAGCTCCATCGCCATCTCGATCTACAACGACGATAGCTCTAGCCCCTTCATCGTGGAATCGTTCAACTATTGCTTTCCCGATTCCGCTACCTGCACCCGTAACTATCGCTACCTTGTCCTTAATATCCATACATTGCAGAGTAACCATAGGATTGATCTCGTGCCTAAATCATTCCTTATTCAGTCGCATCAAACTATCCTTTTGTCCATAGATGGGGAGTAACTTTGACCACACCACTTGAAGGCGTCACAATTATTGAGATAGACAACTGGATGGCCTCCCCGAGCGCCGGGGCGATTTTAGCTGATCTTGGCGCCAACCTTATTAAAGTTGAACCCCTTCAAGGAGACCCGATGCGAGGCATGGGTCGGCCAGCCAAATTATCTGGCAACATGAAAGAATACGACTTTCAATTCGATGTCTCCAATCGAGGCAAACGGTCTATCGCAGTTGATCTTGATTCTGATTTAGGAATTCAAGTTGTTCATGAACTTATTGCTGACGCAGATGTATTCATGTGTAATCTCCTCGCTCACCGGCAAGAACGATTCAAACTAGACCCTGCAACAATAACGACATTGAATTCAACCATAGTTCACGCAACGCTTACGGGCTATGGCACGACTGGCCCTGAAGCATGGCGGCCAGGTTATGACGTCACCGCTTTTTTTGGCCGATCTGGGATTTATGATGCTATGCGAGAAGGTGAGAATGGTCCGGTGCCTATGGCCCGTCCAGCTCAAGGTGATCACACGACCGGATTAGCTTTCGTCGGAGGAATTCTCGCAGCCTTACGTCTTGCCGAAAAAACAAATACAGCACAAGTGATTGAAACTTCCCTCTACGAAACCGCTATCTGGACACAGGCAACTGATTACGCAATTACCGCGATGGATAAGGCTCCGCTCCGACCTCGAGCTCGTGAAAATATGATTATTCCGACTGCTAATCGTTATCCATGCGGGGATGGTAAATGGATTGTTCTCAATATGCCCGAAGAGAAAGCTTGGACCAAATGGTGTCAAATTATTGGTCGGGAAGATTTTCTCGATGACCAGAGACTTCAAGATGTCAAGGGACGCTTTCACAACATGCCAGAACTGGTGAAAGCAATTGACGAAGCTCTGTCACATCGAACAAGAGATGAATGGGGAGCAATATTTGATGCAGAAGGAATCATTTGGGGGCCGGTTTTAGCCCTACATGAAGTGGCTCAAGACCCACAAGCTGAAGCACTTGGAATTTTTCCAAAAATAAGCAACCCGGAGTTGGGAGACTACAAAACCGTTGCTGCACCGATTCGATTTAAGACTGCCGATGTTGGACCTAAAGGACCAGCGCCTGCCTTAGGTCAACACACTCGAGAGATACTCAGCGAAATTGGGATGACAGAAATCCAAATTCAAAACCTTCTAGAAAGCGGTTTCATAAGCGAAGGTTCCCGAGGTAGCTGAAGTTCGTATTCAAAACGTAATATCTTCTGGTGCTTCAATTTGGCTTTGCATAACCCAACCAAGTAAGCCCTTTTTATCGTAAATATTTGAATAGCAACAAGCGATTCCTTGGTATGTTTTTTCAACATGTGACTCAAAAAAAACCCACTCGTCTTCAGGCTTCCTTATCATTTGCAACGTAACGTCAGTGTTTATGTATGTGCCTCCGCTGTAAGAATTTTCCCAACCAACAGCTGCACCTAAATCTGCAAGAGTCGAGATACGTTGGAAAGGGCTTGTCTCTTGGCCATTTATTAGCGCGCAGTCTAGGCGGATCCAGATTCGCCCTGGGCCTGGTTCTTCAGTCGACCCTTCGATCACTCTCATATCGATAGCATCGGCGTTAAAACCAGGTCGGGGGTACTCCATGTCAGGATGAGATCCAGGGTCAGCGCGAATTGCTGGTATATCTGGCACTCGGTTTTCGGTTGCAAAATTTATTCCAGATGGGGCTAACCACTGCGAAGATGCTCGGCCAACTAATTTATCGTTTTCACGAATCTGGCCATCAACAACTGCTGTCTTCCTCCCATTTTTTAGTACCTGAGAAGTCACTTCTAAGTTAGTTACTCCTATCCCTGAGAGAATTTCGACAGTCAAACGAGTGCATATTAAATCGGTTCTATTCAGTGCAGTTTCAACCGCCCAACCTAACAAGCCGCAAATAGGTCCACCATGCATAACCCCGTGGCTCCAAGGACCTCGAGTCAGCTCTGTTGCTACTACTCCTGAAGCCTTTTCTACAAAAAGAGCCGGTGGCACGTTTTTCGGCTTCTTGTAGGTCGTTTCCAAATTAATTTTATCTATCACGGCTCGTACCCTAGGCGACGCTCATCTCAGTTACTGGGTGTTAACACCTACTGGAGTAGTATCTCTAATTAAAATATTTTCTTGCACCTATTGGCATCAGCGACGTTCTCGTTCTCAAGACCAACGGGTAGGTGGCCCTAGCAATAGTTAGTCAGCTCTCAAATTATTAACAGCTAACTGAGTAATAATTATAATTCATGTTGACTACAACCAAATTTGCAAAATAACTAAAATCTAACTTGGGAATAATTTTTTGATCATTTTTTTTTCGAAAGCAAAACCCACATTTCCAGTTTCACTTGATTGATTCATAACTACGTATAAACGACCAGCGACTGAACAGAACCACCTCATATACAGTCACCCTCATCTATCTCAAGTTATGGTTATCAGGTGAAACATTTTCGTTTTGGCATTCAACTTCCATCAGCTGCTACTGGAGCTGAGTATCGTTCTAAAGCTAAAGAAATAGAAGCGATCGGCTACAGCACTGTATTCTGTCCAGACCACTTCGATGAACAGTGGTCACCAACAGTTGCACTTACTATTGCTGCTGAGGCTACCGAAATCCTTAACGTTGGTTCTCTTGTATATGACGTTGATTACCGGCATCCGTTAGTTCTCGCAAAAGAACTCGCAACTCTAGATCTTGCTTCTGAAGGAAGGGTCGAATTCGGGATTGGTGCCGGTTGGATGGAGGCCGACTACTTAACTGCCGGAATAGCTTATGACCGACCAGGCATTCGAATAAGTCGGATGATTGAAGCAATCGAAATAATTCAGATGCTTTGGTCTGGGGACGTTTTTACCTTCACTGGCGACCACTATCAAATAAAAGAGGCCACAGGTTTTCCTTTGCCATTCAACAAAAAAGGGCCCCCATTAATAATCGGTGGTGGAGGTAAAAAAGTATTAACAGAAGCGGCTCGAAGAGCAGATATTGTCGGTCTGAATGCCTCTCTGCACAGCGGAGAAATCGGCGCTAACACAGCTCAGTCAGCATTAGCCGAAAGATTTATCGAACGCCGAACTTGGGTGGAGGAAGCGGCAGAAGATCGGTTCGCAGACCTAGAGCTCCAAATCAACACCTTTATGGTAAGCGTTACTCAAACAAGCAAAGAAGCTGATGAGCTCTTTGAAAATTTAGCTCCTGTTTTTGGAGTTACTCCGGAGCAAGCACGCGAAATTCCGCTGGTTCTCGCTGGAACCGTGAACGACATCTGTGAGCAACTTCAACATCGTAGAGAAGTTTATGGTGTTAGTTACATTGTTTTTCCTTCAACTGAAATCTATAACCTCGCTCCAGTCGTAGAGCGCCTTGTAGGTACATGAGCGGCTCAGCTAACAAGGCAGCTACAAGCGGGGGCAAGAATTTGAGCCTGCTTTGACCACAGTTAGACATCAGGTTCGTTCTAACCGGTCACCCTCAAGCTAATCTTTCAAATGTGATCACAGTCCAAGTTGTTTCCTTCGGCAAAAATGCTTCAGAGCAACTAGCAAAATGTATCGCTGAAGCTAAACAACTTGACCCACTTACTTCAGTCACTGTTTTAGTTCCGAGTAACTACGCGTCAGTTTCGATACGCCGCCAGCTTGCCGCTGGCCAACACGGTCCGACATACAAGCTTGGTGCCGGTGTTATTGCTGTAGATTTTTTAACACCATTTCATTTAGCCGAGAGATTGGCCTCTGCAGCTCTCACCTCTAGAGGACGTAAGCCCGTGAGTAATGCAATAGTTGCTGCCTCTGTGCGCAACGCTCTAGCTAATCAGCCCGGAATGTTCGCTGGCGTCACACAACACAGTGCAACAGAACGCGCTTTGGTAAATGTTCATCGAGAGTTGCGAGATCTTGACTCCGATCAACTTGACAAGTTAGCCGCCTCAAACATTCGAACTTTCGAAATAGTAAAATTACATAGACTAATTACTGCTTCTCTTTGCCAAGAATGGTACGACGAGTTTGATTTGCTTACCACTGCTAGCCACTTGGTAAATAACGACGAGGCTGATCTTGATGGCGAGATAATAGTTTTTCTGCCACAAGAACTCGGCGCCTTAGCTGCAGGTTTAGTTAAGTCTCTTGGCTCACGGTCTAAAGTGTCTGTACTCATTGGAATGACTGGGGTTCACAACGCCGACAGAGACGCGCGACGAACTTGCGCTCTGCTCGAAGTTAAACTCCCCAACACTTCTACAACTCCTCCTTTTGCTCAACACATTATCTCTACGACTGATCCGGATGATGAGACCCGATTTGCAGCCCGAACTGTCCTTGCTCAATTAGATCAAGGAATATCTCCTGACCGAATAGCAGTGGTTTACCCGCACGAAGAGCCTTACCGCCGGCTACTCCATGAACGCTTCGATCTGACGGGGATTCGGTGGAATGGCTCCAGTTCGCGACGGTTAAGCGAATCCGTGATTGGAAAATTTACCCTTGGTCTTCTTTCTATTTCAGATCAACAGTTTCGACGAGATGATGTTCTCGATCTTCTTTCAAGCGCTCCAATTCGCCTAAATCCAGACTCGTCGGAGCTCATTCCGGATGTCGCTTGGGCACGCAGGGCAAGAGCAGCAGGAGTAGTTGCGGGCATCCATAATTGGACCACTGCTTTGGCTAGCCATCGCGACGAAGCCCTCAAACGATCAGAACGCCTCAGAAATAGAGACCCTGAAAATCCGAAAGTGGAAGAGAACCTGACTGCGGGTAACGAAGCTAATGCCTTGCACCAATTCATTCTTGAACTCTCAGATCAAGCTAACTTTGAGAAATTAGTCCCAGGTTGGCGCTCGGCGTGTATCTGGCTTCAACAACTTTTGGACCGTTATATAGGTCCGTACGACATCATCCAGCTACCAGAACCTGAGCTCCGTTCTGCTGAATTAATAAATGGCATTCTATCTCGGCTACGCGATTTAGAAAATATCGAAACATCAGTCACTCGAGATGTTTTTCGGAGGACTTTAGAGCTCGAATTAGATCAGACGACTACTCGTGTAGGGACAATGGGTGATGGCGTCTTCGTCGGCAAAATTAACCAAACTCTAGGCTTCGATTTTGATTATGTTCACGTGCTCGGAATGGCTGAAGGCGTATTCCCAACAAATCAAGGCACCGAAGGTTTGCTCGCAGACCAGCAAAGACAGTTGTTGGGCGAGGCTCTTCCGATGCGAAGCCAAGACTTACATAAAGATCATCGAAACTTTCTTTCATGCTTAGCAACGGCTCCATACCGCAGCCTCTCTTTCCCTAGAGGTGATCTTCGTCGCAATGGAGAACGGCACCCATCGAGATGGGTTATTGATTCAGCTCTTAAGCTCGGCAACTCAAATCTGGACCTAGCGTTTACAGAAGATTCAGAAGACTGGGCAGAGTTCATACCGTCCTTTATATCTGGCATACAAAATTCAAAATTTCCAGCCACGGCAAATGAGCACAATCTCGCAGAGCTTCTGTCTTTAAAACAAGAAACCGGTGATGTAGCTGATCACAATCTCGAGCTTCTTAGCCCTTTTGAAAAAGGTCGACAGTTGATGATGGCTCGCGAATCTTCTCAGTTCACTCGATTTGACGGCAATCTTTCTGGTGTAATCACTCCGGAAGGGGTTCGTGTCGACATAATCTCTGCAACTCGTCTCGAGGCTTGGGCAAAATGTCCTCATAGTTACTTTTTGCGCCACATTCTCGGAGTAACAGAAACCACTCACCCAGAAACAGAACTACGCATTACGGCATTAGATCGTGGGTCTCTGGTTCATGAGGCCGCAGATTTATTTTTGCAAGAACTCATCAATCAGAACTCACCGAGCCTCACTCACCATAATTTTTCAGATTCAGAGTTTACGCGAATGCGTCAAATCGGCAGTCAAGTGGCTCAGGATCTAGAAGATAAAGGCCTTACTGGCAGACCAGTTTTTTGGCCACGCGATAGAGAAGCCATTCTTAACGACCTCCGAAAGCTTCTAAAAAATGATACAAAAAGACAACATATAGGAACCATCATTGCATCAGAATTCAGGTTCGGAGAAGGCCATCCAATCCACCGGCTTCTTCCTTCAGGTAAAAAAGTGTCGTTTCGTGGAAGCGCCGACCGGGTCGAACAAAAACCAGACGGGAATCTAATCGTCATTGACTACAAAACTGGGAAACCAAAGGATTTCAAGGGTCTAA
>Ga0302127_10000400_pt1 | contig 23584 bp, 16 predicted proteins | sample CB4_SCM_MG_FD_204452 | JGI IMG/M metagenome (GOLD analysis project Ga0302127, IMG submission 204452) | Marine microbial communities from Western Arctic Ocean, Canada - CB4_SCM | ecosystem: Environmental > Aquatic > Marine > Oceanic | place: Canada: Western Arctic Ocean | collected 2017-09-24
CGCCAAGCACAACGTGCAGGCGACTGCGGCGTGCGACGTGTTCTCCGAGTACCGCGACCGCGCACAGGAGTTCATGGGCGTCAAGTCGGGCAATGTCTACAACGACCACCGAAAACTGCTCGAGCGTAAGGACATCGACGCAGTCGTAATAGCCACGGTGGACCACTGGCACGCGCCGGTGGCAATTGAGTCGATGGAGGCAGGCAAGCACGTGCTGATCGAAAAGCCGATGACCCGCTACCTCAGCGAAGGGTTCGACGTGTACGACACCTGCAAGAGAACCAAGCGAGTGATGCAGATCGGCGCGGTATTTTGCCTTGAAAAAAAATGGCACAAAGCGGCGCAGTTGGTTCGCGACGGCATGATCGGACCGCTCGTGCTAGGCCAGTCCTCCTACTGCCGCAATAGCCCCAAGGGCGAGTGGAACTACACCATCAACCCGAAGCTCACCGACTCGAGTGTCGACTGGAAACGCTGGCTCGGCAGCACCGGCACGCGCCCGTTCAACGCCGACCACTTTTTCCGGTGGCGCAAATACAATCACTACTGCTGCGGCATCCTCGGTGATTTGCTCGCGCACAAGATTCATCCGTTGATGATCGCCAGCGGCAACCCGGAATTCCCAAACCGCGTCGCTTGCCTTGGCACGAAAGAGATCAGCACCGACCGCGACGTGCCGGACAACACGCAGGTGCTCGCCAACTTCCCGAGCGGCTACACGCTGATGGTCGTCGGCAGCACAGTGAACCAGCAGGGCCTGCCGGAGATGCTGCGCGGTCACCACGGCACACTCTACTTCGGCGGCGACAAAGTCGACCTTAAGCCGGAGACCCCATTCGGCGACGAGATCGACCCGGAGAGCTTCAGCGGACTCAAGCCTAGCGGGGCGGACTTCGTCGCCGAGCACGCCGACTGGTTCGACGTCATCCGCAACGGCGGCGAAACCAAGGGCAACATCGACCTCTCAATGCGCGCCCAGGTGGTCATCTCGCTGGCTGAGATGTCCGAGCGGATGAGCCTGACACTGTTATTTGACGAAAAAAGCCGGAAGATCACAACCGGCACTGGGCAGGAGGTTCAGCCTCTGAACTACCCGGCTTAAGCCACTGGCTGCAAGCAAATCACAAAAGTCACGTCCCTTGACGTTGCTTTCTTTGCGCCTTGACCAAGCGCTTGACCAAAAGTTCGATCCGAGCACCATCCGAAACTACGCACTTGGGCAAGTTTTTTCTGTTTTTTCCCGCGGCGAGTCGATAGTTTTTCCTTTTAAGGAATTATCATGTTGATTTTTCCCGGTGTTTTCATTTATCCAAAAATATACTTAAAATGACAAAGACTCCACAGAATGAGCTATCACGCCGCAAGTTCATCTCACACTCCTCGGCAGCATTGGGTGCCGCAGCATTTGGCCCCTTTATCCTCAGAGGCCAGAACCTAAACAGCAAAATCAATGTCGCTGCCATAGGCGCAGGCGGCAAGGGCAGCAGTGACACGGATAACAATGCGCGTTGCGGTGGCAATATTGTCGCACTGTGCGACGTGGATCTAAACACACTTCGGTCTCGTGGCCAAAAATATCCCGGAGCTGCCACATTCCAAGACTACCGCAAGATGTTGGACAAGATGGGCAAGTCCATTGACGCCGTCTCGGTGTCTACCCCTGACCATATGCACGCCGTCGCCGGCATCACTGCCATGAAGATGGGTAAGCATGTGTACGTCCAAAAACCGCTCACCCAATCCGTCTACGAGGCACGACTCATGCGCAAGGTGGCCAAGGAACAAAAAGTAGCCACGCAGATGGGGAATCAAGGCAGTGCTGGAAGTGGATTGCGACGCGCAGTGCAGGTGATTCAATCCGGGATCATCGGCGATGTCACCGAATTACATGTATGGTCAAACCGGCCCGTCTGGCCACAAGGCATTGATCGGCCAAAAGGCGCGGACCCAATCCCGGAAAATCTTGACTGGAACATTTGGCAGGGTCCGGCAGAACATCGGCCATACAAGAAAGGGGTTTATCATACGTTTAAATGGCGTGGCTGGCAGGCATACGGCACCGGGGCGCTGGGCGACATGGCCTGCCATACCGTCAACATGCCTTTCCGCGCTCTCAAGATGGGATACCCAGATGTGATCGAGGCGGAAGATTTCTCCCCAATGAATAATGAGACCTATCCACTCAACTCCCGACTTCGTTTTGAATTTCCTGCTCGTGATGGAATGGTTCCGTTGAAATTCTGGTGGTACGACGGCAAAAAGGATGGAGGGCAAAACCAACCCAACAAGGATATAGCCTCAAAAATCAACAGCACCTTCGGTAACATCCGGGGCAGTGGTTGTTTACTGATTGGCACCAAGGGCCAAATCTACACGCCGGACGACTACGGTTCGCGTTACTATGTCGCGCTGAATGATGAGAAAAAATTCAAAGACAGTAGAAAACATGGAGCAGATCAGGCCATAGCGGATAATTTCTGGAAATCACCAGGACACAATCAGGAATGGTTCGACATGATGAATGGAGGACGCGCTGCGTACTCGAATTTTGACAACGCCGCTTACCTGACCGAGATCATTCTGCTCGGCTGTATCGCCCTGCGGGTCGGCAAGAAGAAGATGGAATGGGACGGCCCGAATATGAAGTCGCCCAACACCCCAGAGGCAGCACAATACGTCAAGCGGGACTATCTGAACGGCTACAGCATCTAGCAACTATCTCCCAAAAGCTCACGGGAACCACCCGGCCAGCCAAGCGCTGCGCCGGGTTTTTTTGTGGGAACCCCGAATGGACACGAATCAACGCGAACAATTGAGGGAGAACGGGGCACTCATAAACGCGGATTGAAAGGATTAAAAACTGACCCCGCAACCCGTGAAAATCCTTGTTCCAACTTGAATACCGAGACCCAGAAACCCTTAAATCTTCCAGCCCGCGCGGTACGGGGGGTTGACGAGTTTGTTCGCCGCGTCGTCGTTGGTGAATTTCATCGCCTTGTCATTCCACTCCAACCGCACGCCGCTGCGCTGGATAGCGATCATCCCCAACAAGCCGATCTCCGACAGCGCGCCCCCATACTCGAATGGTGAGTCGGCCTGTTGGTTGTTCCGGACAGCCTCGAGCCAGTTGTTCTGATGAGAGCCGCGCACACGTGGTATCTTCTGATCTGGCTTACCGAACTCCCTCATCTTCGCCTCGGGGATAATTCGACAGCCCCCTGCCCCATGCGAGCCGTGCATGATCTTGCCCTTGTCACCCACCACGACCGCACCGGTGCCGACCACTTTGCGCTTTTCATTCTTGAGTTCGTCCGGCCTCGGAATGGAATAATCGCCGTCATACCAGACCACCTTCACTGGGCCGCGATCCCCCTTGGCCGGAAATTCATAAGTGATCTTTGCGCCCTTGGGATAAAACTCTTTGTGCTTCACCGGGTCATAACCTTTCGTGTCCGCCTTGATCGCGGTGGGCATCCCAAGGTCAAGCGCCCAGTAGGACGGGTCAAGCACATGACAAATCCAGTCGCCAATGCAGCCACTGCCAAAAGCGGAATAACCGCGCCAGTTAAACGGCAAATAAGCTGGTTGATAGGCGCGCGCGGCGGCAGGGCCAAGCCACTGATTCCAGTCCAGCCCCTCGGGCACCTCGTGTTCCTCGGCTTGCAGCGCAATCTGTTTGCCAATCTGGCAGTAGACATTCTTGAAGGCATCGCACCCCGCATGCACCTCGGAGACCTGCCCAATCGCGCCCGCCCAGATGAGCTCACAAAAAAAGCGGATATGATCTGAGGAATGCCCCTGGTTGCCAACCTGCGTGATTACCTTTTTCTGCAGGGCAGCCGCACGCAATGTGCGCACCTCGGCGACCGAATGTGCCAGCGGCTTCTCCGAGTAAACATGTTTACCTCGCCCGATCGCCCCCATGATGGCGACTGCATGCGTGTGATCCGGCGTCGCCACCAACACAGCGTCAATCTGATCGCCGACGGCATCGTACATCTTCCGGAAATCCTTGAAGCGCTTGGCCTTAGGGAATTTCTTGAAAGACCCGGCGGCACGCCGGTCGTCCACATCGCACAACGCCACGATGTCTTCCCCGGCCATTGCGCCGAGGTCGGCTCCTCCACGCCCGCCACAGCCGATGGCCGCAATGCGAATCTTGTTGTTGGGAGTGTTCTGCCCTTCGGCTGCCCTCAGCACATGGCTGGACACAACCTGAAATCCGAATGCAGTCGAGGCTGAGTTGAGTAAAAACGTACGGCGTTTCATTTTGTTTATATTGATGGCTTCAAAAGCTGCTGAATAAAAGTCAACTTACCCGGCCCGGCACTTGCCCTCAAGTCAAAAGTAGCGAGTGAGGAAGTCAGCCGGCTCACCGCGGTGGTCGGTTTCACTAGGAATTAAACACAGAGAACCGCAGATAGGAAATGGTGCTCTTCTCTTTTCGACTTACGACTACGACATTCCTGGTTTGATCTTTGATTTCCCACCCCTCGCCCCTTCCAACCGCTGACCGCTCACTTAATCTCTCTGCTTGGCCAAGCGCTTGGTTTTGGCGCTGGCCGGAACGGCACAAATGGATTGTTTTCTGAATATAGACAGCTAGCATTGCCGTCTGGACGCACAAGTTTAATCGATCAAACAGAGAACAAATAAATCATGACTGAAAATAAAATCACCCGTAGGAGTTTTGTGGAACGCTCCCTGTTTGCAGGCGCCGCGATGACCCTTCCCACCCACCGCGTGCTGGGTGCCAACTCGGATGTCCGCGTCGCCATCATCGGCTGCGGTGGCAAGGGGACAAGTCATCTGCGCGACTTCGCCACCAAGCCGGGTGTTCGGATCGTCGGCATCAGTGATCCCGACAAGGCCCACATGAACAGCGCCGAGAACCATCTCAAAAACACACTGGCCAAGCAGGGCGCCAACGTCGATGCTCGCTACAGGCAGCATCAGGATTTCCGTCACATCCTGGATCGCCCGGACGTGGATGTCGTCGTCATCGCCACGCCCAACCACTGGCACGCCCTCCTCACAGTGATGGCCTGCCAGGCAGGCAAGGATGTTTACGTCGAGAAACCGGTCAGCCACTGCATCTGGGAGGGCCGGAAATCCATAGAAGCCGCCCGCAAGTACAACCGGATCGTGCAGGCCGGCACACAGCAGCGGTCCGACCCGGCGCTCATCCACGCCGCAGAGGATATCCGCAAGGGAACACTCGGTGCAGTCCAGTGGGTTCACTCGCTGTGGTACCGCCACCGCGAGCCAATCGGCAAGGTAACCACCCCCACCCCGATCCCCGCCGGCATCGATTACGACCTGTGGTGCGGCCCCGGCCCGAAAGGCCCGTTGATGCGAAAAAGATTGCACTACGACTGGCATTGGATCTGGGCCTACGGCAACGGCGACATGGGCAATATCGCACCGCACAACTCGGATGACATTCGCCATCTCCTCGGCATGACCGATGTGCCGAAGCGCGTCATGAGCGTCGGTGGCCGGTTCGCATGGGATGACGATGGCGAAACCCCCAACACACACTTCGCGTTGTACGACTACAAGGTTCCACTAGTGCTCGAGATTCGCGACATGCCGCACGACAAAGACAACCGCGGCCGGCGCGGCGTGTCCGTTTACAGGCGGTTCGGTCAGGGCGTCAAATTCACCAACATCGTCAAGTGCGAGAACGGCTTTTACAACGTCACCCGGGGTGGTGGCTGGGCCTTCGACAACGACGGCAAGAAGATCCGGCAGTTCAAGGGCGACGGCGGCCGGAATCATGTTCCCAACTTCCTTAAGGCGGTGCGCTCCCGCAAATCCGACGACCTCAATGCCGACATCCTCGACGGCCATCTCGGCGCCGTAATGATCCACCAGGCCAACGTCGCCCACCGGGTCGGGAAAGGATCATCAGTTGATGAAATCCGCGAACGAGTCAAAGGTCATTCGGAGGAAGGCGTCGAGACGCTGAACCAAATGCTCAAGCACCTCCACGCCAACGAGGTCGACCTGAAGAAGGACAAGCCGGTCCTGAGCCCATGGCTGACATACAGCAACGAGAAGGAACGCTTCGTGGGCGCACACTCCGAAAAGGCCAACAAGTACGTCAAGAACAACTACCGGGCCCCCTACGTCGTCCCGGAAAAAGTGTAAGCCAAGCACAATATACTAGCTACTAACCACTTACGGCTGCCTACCTGTAACAACTTGGAACTTGCGACTGTTTGATTTTAAAAAAAAAAACAGAAATTGTGGGAAGATTTCCCTGTACGGGTCTTTAGAATCAACTTCTTCCTTCCCGGCACAATCACTTTTTGTCGTGAAAAAAAACAGAGTGGCTCCACGCGAACGGAACTCATCAAGCCGAGTAACTGCCGTTAGGCGGGATCGCCAATCACGGAACTCACCATGCGCTTCATCAGCGTGCGGGTCGTTTCGCTCGGCGTCTCGCGTCGGGCGATTGCGTTCCCCTTACCATCACCAGCATCCGGCGCGTTCTGACGCTCGTCGAGCGATGGTTGTGCCGCTGCCTTAAAACCAGCCAACGACATTCCCCAAAAGAAGACTCGGGAGCGACCTGCTCCCATGAGTCGAGCAACTGGTGTAACTTTTCACCAGTTTTTTTTCATTTGTGCCCTGTATCATTTCCTTCCTTTCCTTAGTAAACTACTCCCGCAAAAAGCGGGCTTCCAAATACAAAACACCATTAGAAAAAATGCTCCCGTCGAAAAATCGCGCGGTTCCTCTGGTTCAAACCACTTAGCCAACATCTTGGTCAATTCCAGTAAACCATAGGGACTGTCTAGTCCCACTAGCCCGGTTTCTTTAGGGAGGCTTTCCGTTACCTCTACTACGTCTTCTGCCATGCTATTCTCGCAAGTTAGGATTCATTCTCGGCCCCAAAAAAGGCGTGCGTGCAATAACACACGGTTCCGGCAGAGACGGCTAATCAGTGTTTGACGGTTATGGGTGGGTTGCTATTGTTTGACGCACTTCACGCTTATGAAACACACATTACTAACACTCACGATTGCCTCCCTGTTGACCATAAACGCCTTCGCCGATCCGATTCACGATGGTGCCGCAAGTGGCAAACTTCAACGTGTCTTAATTTTCTCAAAAACAGCCTGGTATCGCCATCCGGCTTTGCCGGAGGTTAACGGATTTCTCGTTCGACTCGGGGCCAAGCATAATATCCAAATGGACGTCACAGAATCGCCGGAAGATTTCAGTCGATTGAATAACTACCAAGCTATTATTTTCAGCAGCACCACCGACATCGGTAAAACACTCAATGAACAACAGCGAAAACAGTTGAAGGACTGGTATCACGCAGGTGGTGGAATCATGGGACTGCACGCTGCTGCAGTACACCACAACACTTGGCCATGGTGGACGGAACTGCTTGGGTGCGGCTTCAATAGCGACTCCGAATTTGTGAAAGCCAAGCTGATCGTTGATACAAAAAATAAAAACCATCCAGCTGTAAAAGGCTTTGGCCCCTCATTTGATTACACCGCCGACTGGACTAACCACGACAAGTCGGTCACGGGTCTGTCCGGTGTAAGAGTCCTGCTACGGATCGATGAAAAGTCTTACGATCCTGTTCGTGATGCTTTTAAAACCCGTGGTGGGAAGCCTATGGGTATAGATCATCCGGTCAGCTGGATTCGAGAATTCGAAGGCGGGCGTTTTTTCTACACCGAACTAGGACATGAGGTTAAATCTCTGAACACCAAGTTCGGCCACCAACATCTTATTGAAGGGCTGCATTGGATCATTAAATCCAACAGCAAAAACAAATAGAGCGGACAATATCTTGCGTATTCAATTATTGGGGAATAGAGGGAGCAGATTCAAACGCCACTTATAATTAGAGCAACCCACTCCACCACTTGAACGCCACAGGGAAATGAAACACCTCCTTCTCGCGACAATCGCAGCTGTGTTTTTTGTGGGATCCACCGGATCGCAGCTCAGGGCTGCCGACAGGCCCAACATCATTCTGATCTTCATTGACGATATGGGGTGGAAGGATGTCGGCTGCTATGGCAACGATTTCATTGATACGCCACACATCGACCAACTGGCAGCTGATGGAATGCGGTTCACAGATTCCTACGCTGCTGGAGCCGTCTGCTCGCCAACACGATGCGCAGTACAGTCCGGCCAGAATCAAGCGCGAATTGTAATCACAGCGCATATCCCCGGACGTTCGAACGTGTGATCACTCCACTGACCACCATGGGCGCTGCCTCTCGATACGGTCACGGTTGCTGAAGCGTTGAAGGCGTCCGGCTATTCAACGGGGTACGTTGGGAAATGGCATCTCGGCAATGGTCCTCGGTTTCAGCCGGACCATCAGGGCTACGATTTTTCGGCCGTCATCAGCGGCCCTCACCTGCCTGGCAGGTATCGAGTGCAAAGTCCCGGCGTTCAGAAGCCAAGGCCTGGGCAATACCGGACAGAATTTGAAGCGGTTCTCTGCACTGAATTTGTGACGAAGAACAAAGACAAACCCTTCTTCTTGATGCTTTCCCCCTTCGCCGTTCATATTCCATTGGGAGCAATGTCCGCCAAGGTGGACAAGTACACAAAAAGGGCGGCAGATACAAAACGGGAGTTGCCGCACCCGGTGTACGCAGCGATGGTCGAACATTGCGACGACATAGTAGGACGCATCGTAAATTCCGTTGAAAAAGCCGGCCTCACCAAAAAAACAATGATCGTCTTTACTTCTGACAACGGAGGCCTGTATCGACGCTACGATTATCAAGAAGAGGCTGACGACAATGTCTCCAGCCAGTCTCCACTGAAAGGCGAAAAGGGCTCCCTCCACGAAGGCGGCGTTCGCGTTCCCTTGATTGTGAAATATCCCCCGACCGTAAAACCGAGCACGATTTGTTCGGAGCCAACGATCAGCTATGACTTCTACCCGACCTTTGTCGATCTTGCCCATGGAAAACTACCCGTCGGGCAAACGATTGACGGGCTAAGCCTGAAACCGCTGCTTGCGGATTCCACTGCCAAGTTGGCGCGAAATGCGCTCCACTGGCACTACCCACACTACCACCATGATCGCCCCGCCAGCAGCATTCGTGAGCGTGACTGGAAGCTGGTCGAATACCTTGACGGAACTGGCGACGTCGAGATCTATAACCTTGCCGAGGACCTTGGCGAGACGAAAAACCTCTTCAAGCAACGCGCTGGTCGCGTCACAGACCTTAAGAAGAAATTGCATCAATGGCGTCATCAGGTGACTGCTCGCATGCCCTATCCGAATCCGCACTACGATGAGAAACGTGCTGGGGAGTGGTGGAGGGTGCGAACCGGTCAACCCGTCGACAGTGGCGGGCGGAAGCGGTTTCCGCCGACAGAAAAGTAACGTTAGTAAATTCTCTCCTAAAGATCACCAAACTTAAAGATCCGTTACTCAATGAAACATCCGAAAGAATCTATGAAACAAAAAACAATCACCACCCTTTGGACCGCGCTTTTCCTCTTCTGCGCTTTCACCGTATCTGCTGCACCTGAAGGAAAGGAAAACTCCCGACCGCAGCACAAGTGGCGCGTGCAACAACTCCACAAAGACAACAACGAAGGCATCGCCGGCGGCGATATCAATGGGGACGGCAAACCCGACATTACCTCCGGCGAATTCTGGTATCAGGCCCCCGACTTCAAGCAACTGCCCCTCCGCAAGATCCTGCCCTTCGGAGCCGACTACATGCAGAACAACTCCGAGCACCTTTACGACATGGACGGTGACGGAGATCTCGACGTCCTTTCCGGCGCGTTCACTCTTAAGAACGTAGACTGGTTCGAAAACCCGGGTGTCGGTAACTATGACAAGGGACTCTGGCCCGTTCACCAACTCGTCGATACCGGCACCGGCCACAACGAAGCGACCTTTCTCCAGGACATCGACGGGGACGGAACACCCGAGTTCATTGAAAATTCATGGAACCCGAAGAATCCCATGCAGATCTTCCGTCTCATCCGTGGTGGCAACGGAAAAATCTCAGCCAAAAAGCATATCGTGTCCCAGAGCGGCAACGGCCATGGTCTCGGCTTCGGCGACCTCAACGGCGACGGCCGGCAGGACATCGTTTTTCAATCAGGTTGGTACGAACATCCTGCAGCCGGACTGTTCTCCGGACCGTGGAAGTATCACCACGATTTCGACCTCCCCCACGCCAGTTGCCCCATTATCATCCTCGACCTCAATCGCGACGGTCAGAACGACTTGATCTGGTCCGACGGCCACAGCTACGGACTCTACTGGCACGAACAACTCACGCCTCAATCCGACGGGACAACCACCTGGCGTCAGCACCTGATCGACAAGAACTTTTCCCAGGGCCACGCACTGGCCTGGGACGATGTCGACAACGACGGACAGCCAGAACTCATCACGGGCAAACGCTACTACGGCCACTCAGGCAGAGACGCCGGTGCACACGACGATATCACCGTCCAATACTACAACTGGATTTCCAAGACCCGAACCTGGACCAAGCATCTGATCTCGACGGCTCCCGCAGGAAAAGGACCCGGAATCGGCCTGCAGATTCGTGTCCACGACCTCGACGGCAATGGCTGGAAAGACATCATCGTCCCAGGGAAAAGCGGGACGCACATCATCTGGAATGACAGCAAGTAAAGACTCGACGAGATCACGGCTGCAAGACGAGTGAAGAATTGAAAGCTTAAGGGAAAATGAAACAACCTCTACGGCAACAGTTAAAACAGCGACAATGCTTAAAGAAACTCACACTTCGCTTAACGTACCGATGCTGCCACCGAAGCTTTCAGTCTCCACTCCGAGTTTGTGAAGCATGCTGAGGTATAGGTTGGAGAGCGGCAGCTCTGTGTAATCCATTTCAGCACGCCAACCGGCATCTGTGCTGATGCCGGAAGTTGACTGATGTTTTTTGTTGCCCTGCCCGTACTTGAGGTATTGACCGTGCTTGAAGCCCATGTTGCGGCCGCCGACCAAGAGCAACGGGTAGTTGCGCGAGAGGTGGAAGGCGCTGGAGGCGGAGCCGAACAGGAGTGCGGTGTTGTCGAGCATGTTGCCCTCGCCTCCGGGCTCGGGAGTAGCCTTGAGCCGGCTGGCAAAGCGTCCGAGTTCCTCGTTGATGAAACGGCAGTAGATGCCAAAGTTCTTGAAGCCGCCGGGCTTCTTGGTTTCATGCGAAAGATTGTGGGTTGCCTTGTATCCCACTGCGCGAGCAAGGTAGTCACTAATACCCACGCCGTTTTCACGGCCAAGCTGGTAGGTCGCCACGCGTGTGGTGTCCGTCTTAAACGCGAGGTAAATCAGTTCGTACATCGTCTGCAGATAATTGCGAGGATCCTCGGGAGTAACGTCGAGTTTAAGGTGATCTACGCCCACGCGCGGTAAAGGAATATTAAGCCAACGCTTGGCCTTCTCGATTTTCATTTCAGTGTCCCGCACGGACTGTAAATACTCTCCAAGCGTTTCCTGATCGCGACTGGAGAGCGAACGCTTCAGCGATCGGGCGTCCTCCATGAGGTCATCAAGGGCGCTTTTGCTCAAGGCAAGGCGGCGTGCGGCGTTCAGATTGCGCTTCACGAAGAGCATATCGAAAATGCGCTTAGGCTTGTGCTCGGCGGGGATGGGCCGGCCATTGCTGTTGTAGGACATCGTCTGCGCACCGCGCGGCGATCCGGTGCCGCCATCGGTGGACATCACGAGCGACGCGTGCCGGGTATGCTCGCCGGCATGTGCGGCGAACACCTGATCGAGCGAGATGCTATTTTGATAATCGCCATCCGCGCCAGTATCCGCACCGGTGAGAAATTGATCCGCATTGGAGTGACCGTGCACTCGCCGTACTGCCGGGTGGGACAAACCGGAAAACACCGTCAGCTCATTGCGCAACGGCTTGAGCGTCTCCATGCATTTGGTGAAGGTAAAGTCCTTGTCCTTGCCGTGCGGAAACCAGCCCCAGTCCTTGAAGGCTGGATCCTTCTCCAGCGGCATGGGCACGCCGTCGGGCAGGTAAAAGCAGGCAAGCCGTTTGCGCTTCACGGGCCGCTGCACCGCGCGGGCCACGCCAGTGAAGGATTCGAACCACGGCAGGGCCAGGGCCACGCCGGCGCCGCGAAGAAATTTCCGGCGATCAAGTGAGAAAAAATTTATGTTCATGGCCCTTGCTCCTTCGAGGTTATTTTAACTGAAACAAATCACTTTTCACAATCAGAAAGACCAAGTCCGCCAGACCGTCGCTGCGTTTACGGAGATCGGCAGTAATACGGTCGACTTGCGAGCGGTCGCCAAAGGTCAACGGTCGGCCCAGAGCGTAGGCCGCCATCTTGTGCACCATCGAGCGCGCGAACTGATCCTGACGGTTGGCCAGCAGGTAGTCTTTCAACCCCTTCATGCCGCGCAGTTCGTCTTTGTTGAACAACACGCTGGCGGCATCAACCGGATCCTTGCCGATTTTGTCGCGCCACAGGCCAACGGCATCGAAGTTCTCAAACGCAATACCCCACGGATCGATCTTCGAGTGGCACGAGATGCAGGCGGGATCGTTGCGGTGATCTTCCATGCGCTCCTTGAGTGTAAGCTTGAGGATTTCCGGGTCGGCCAAATCAATCTCCGGCACGGCCGGTGGTGGTGGCGCCGGCGGATCGTTCAACAGATTTTCCAGCACCCAAATACCACGCTTAAGTGGGTGCGAATCCTTGCCGTCCGAGTTCATTGCCAATAGTCCCGCCTGTGTGAGTACGCCGCCACGCCGGTCGCTTGCCTTCAACTTAACCAGGCGCAGGCTGTTGCCGATCACCTCCGGCAGCCCGTAATGCCGCGCGAGTCTGTCGTTCACCATCGTGTAATCAGACTGGAGAAAATCCATCACCGTGCGGTTACGCTTCAGCACCTCACCGAAGAAGGCGACCGGCTCCTCACGCATCGCCTCCATCAATAGTGGGTCAAAACGCCCGTACACCTTGGAATCTATCTTCAGGAAATCCAGTAGTTCCATACCCAACCATTGCCGCGTGAAGTAGCGGGCAAACCTATCGGCCTTGGGATCTGCCAGTAGTCGGCGTGTTTGTGCCTGCAGCACGAGCGGATCGAGCAACTTGCCCTTGGCGGCAAGGTTCAGTAGTTGCTCATCGGGCATACTGCTCCACAGGAAAAATGAAAGCCGACTGGCTAGCTCAAAACCCGAAATGCGCCGGCTTTCTTTTTTGTCATCCACTCCGCCAGCTTGAACAAGATAAAGAAACTTCGGCGAGGACAACACCGTCGCCAACACCTCAACCATCGCCTCCTGAAAGTCATCGCACTGCAGCCGAAGCTTGGCGAAGAGGACCAGCTTTTGGTCGATCTCCGCCGCGGTCACGGGCCGGCGCCATGCACGTCGCATAAACCTTGCCAGCACTTCGCGCGCATATTTTTTCTCGTCCGCCTGATGATCGCTCTGAAAGAAAATACGTGTGTGCGATTCCGGCGGCCATTGCTCATGGACGGGCGCGGTGATCTCCACATAATCGATCTGCACAGACACCGGCGTGCTAGAGCAGTTCTGAAAATAGAGAAACTCCGCCGGGTTCGGCAACTGGCCAAGTTTCTGGATGTGGCGATAGGCGTTGCGTGCAATTTCACTGAGCCTTACGTCCCAGTGATAAAACTCCGGCTTATCTGGTGAAGCCGTAATGGTGATATCACGTTCACCCGCGCGCACGGCAACGCGCGAATCGTTACTAGCTTGGTTGCCGAAAAACAATCGCAGCGTCGGCGGATGTTTACCCTCTGGTGTCACTCGCGCCGCCCGAATGCGCACGCGCATGGTGCCCACGTCCGGTAGGCCATCGCCCACGTCGACAATGTACTTCGAATTCGCCGGGATCACCACCACATCCGGCAAAGCAGGCGGAACCTTTGGCCGAGTGCTTGTCGGTGTCCACGCGTACTTGGCGCCACCATAACTCCAGCGGGTTCCGATTCCCTGACCTGTTATCAAATCCTTGAAGTGTGCCCCGCCATGATTCCTCGAATAGTTTTCGCCCTGCTTTTCCAGCGCCTCCTCAAGCGCGATCCCTTCCTCCTTCACCCTCTTTCGTGTCGCTTCCACATTCGCCGCATACATGGCATCGATTCGGGTCGCTGCGGCTTTCATCGAAATCCCGTAATAAACCGGCTGAGGCACGTCACCGCGCACAGTCGCACGCTCCAGCGCCTTGAGAGCCAACTCACGATATTGCTCAAATTGAACCACCGTCATCTGCAGCATCTCGGAGCTATTTTTGAAGCCATCTTCCGAGACCGTCTCCGGCGGCAGATCGCGAGAGAAATCATGCGGCAAGTCCAGTAGATCCTGTAGCGCGTACTTATACTCGTAGCGTGTCATGCGCCGGAACGACGTGTGCCCCTGCTCGCTCCTCCGAACCTGAGAAGCAAACAGAATCTCGCCGGACAACCAATCGATAATTCGCGTCTTCTCGGCATCCGTCAACTGCACCTTCGAATCCTCCGGTGGCATCTCACCATTACTTATTACGTCGAACACCTCCAGCCACCAGCTGACATCTTTCCCCTTCAGTAAATCGGGATCCAGCGCATCAATCCGAAGCTTGCCCTTCTGTTTCTCCGGCCCGTGACACCCAAAACACACCCGCTTAAGAACCGGCTCCACCCGTGTCTGAAAAGCCACCAATTTAGCCTTGGGCACATCCCCCGTCTTGGCCACCAATGTCAGGTTGGACAGAAAGGCGAACAGTAAGGTGGTGAATATTCGCATGTCGGGAAATTATCGAACACTGCCGGGTGGTTGGCGATATTTTTTGCTTAGACAAGAACAGGATTGTTTCTTGTGCACTTGGCCAAGCTTTGATGTATGAAATACTTACTACTGACAAAAATCGCAGCCGTCTTTCTGGCAGAGGTTGCACTAGCTGAAGACTCAGTTCCCCTCAAATAAACCTTCCAAAGAATCCATCTCGCTTAACCATCTCGCTTGGCTGACTAGGAGTTGGCAACGCCCGGTGAATGGTGGAATCCTAGAGGAAACTTGGCTCCCTCCAAAGGCGGATACGATTTCAGCTCTTGTTCGGTTTACAAGGGACGGAAGCAACAAGCAAAAAAAAAGCAACAAGATAAATTCCTATCGAGAGCAAAAAAATTCTCCTTTAGTACAGTCCAAGATACGCCAAACACATCTTTGATACTGAACGTTCCGAGATCATTATTTCTTAGGGGGGGGGGGCGGAACCGGCGATGCTTTGCGGCGAATGACGAGGTGCACGTGAATCATGGCCACGAGTGTCAGCGCGAGGCTGGTGTATTGGTGTATGCAGAGCAGTGTCTCCTGGCCGTGGGTGCCAAAGATCGGAAACATGCTCAGCACCATCGAGAGACTGACCGGCACCACAAGGGCCAACCCCAGCCAGAAGGTCAGTTTCCAGCCCAGGTTCGGCGTGTCAGTTGTTTCTGGTTTTTTTAGGCACAACAGGCTGGCCAACCTAATCCGGTCGGACTCGTCCAGGCGACATCGGTGACCCCACGCGATCACAACCACCCCCGCACTGATGACGAACACCGGAGCAAGCCCAACGTGCATCATAAGGGTGTAGCCGTGGATTTGCTCGTCAAGCAGCAGTAGACCGCCGAAGCCGGTGACAAATAGAATGGCCAGACTGCCCAGGGCCACCACGCAGGCCAAGGTGGATAGTTTGCCGCCGCAGCAACCCGACCAGGGACGGCCTCCGCCAGCTTCCGACGCTTCCCGCTTGGTCACGCGGGGGCTGGGTGACACAAACCAATGTATCACAATCCCCGCAAGCACGAGGACCAAACTCACCCATGAAATCGTCGAGAACATTACTTCAGTTGCCCGTCATCCATTTTCAGTCGCGACACGGGGTTCACGACTCATCACTTGCTTTTTTTCCAGCCGCCCTGACAACAACGTCCAGGCCTTTAAGGGCAAAGAGCAGCAGCACCATGCCCAGCAAAACGCAGGAGATGATCACAACCGCTTTCAGCCAGGGGCGAAACAGGAACGTAAAGGCGAACATCTCGAAATAGCTTCGATCCAGTTCCCCAAACTCGGTCATGGCTACAGTCTGTTTCTCGGCTGGCTTGATTGGAGTATCTACCTCGACTTGGCCGAAGATGAACGGGGAATTCTTGTCGTGGCAGTCGGCACAACGCCCGTTTGAGCCAAGCGACTGAGCGGCGGGCCGTACATCATGTGCGATCGGCCATTTGTACGGTTCCGCCGCATCGTGATTAGTCGATATGACAAATCCGTTGCTTAGGCTGTACAGTCGGCCACCAGCCACGTAGACCGGTTTTGGCTCAGTCTCCCCCTCCTCCAGTTCCCATTCATATTTACCAATCAAATTGAGAACGTTGCCGATCTGCTTTTCGGTCAACTCTATCCAGTCGTTGACACGCTCCGGTTCAGCTATTTCCATCCCCAATTCATCCGGGGCAATTTCACGCACCAAGTCCGGCGCAAGCGGCTTGACGACACCGTTGGCTTGGGTGCCCCAAAACGAAGGCCAAATCATGTTGTGCGGCCCAATCTTGCCATTTGCCATACGCGCAAAAACCGGAGTTACCACGTGTGGAAGCTGTGGACTGATCCTACCATGCGGTCCGTGCCGCCCAAGCTTGTGCATCCGGGCGGTGCGAACACGAGCAGTGTTCTCAGTGGGCAAACGACCAGAGTGGCAGGCAGTACAGGAAAGTTTCTCAAAGTGAACAGGCGGTATGCCCTTGTGTTCCGGGACCGGTGCACCGAGGTGACCACCCATCCGGGCCCCAGGGTCATCGGCTCCGGGGTTACCCATGTGACAGCCCTGGCAAGAAAAGGAGCCGACTTTTTTTAGATCGTAAGCCTTCAGGTAATCATCCGAGCCGTGGGGATTCTTTGACGGATCAATGTCGCCTCGGCTGATCATGTGATCGGCGCCGTTACGATGGCAATCGGAGCAACTCATCCCGGATGCCATATGGATGTCCTCGTTATGTATCCACTCATCCTTTCCGGGGGTTTGCAAATCCTGCGTGGAGTGGCAGAAGTAACAGCGGTTGGATGGCGGTTTGCGAACGATATCTAGAAAGACCTTGTTATTGGAATCAAAACGGCTCTTGTCGTAGCTTGTGATGATTTTATGCCCGTCAAATTCCGGATCGTAAAAATCTTCCAATTCAGATGCTGTGCCTTTCACTGAAGCCAATCCGCTGCCCACCGTCGTAGCCCACCGGTAGTTCTCTTTCGCTGCCTGCAAAGCGGCGTCGCTCTGGTTTTGTTTGCGATCAGCGTGATGGCAGGCAAGACAGTTTATTTCGTACTTACCGGAAATCTCCCAACGAAAAAGCTCCGATGTATCGACTTCCTCCTCATCCCCATCACCCACCTCATCTTCCGAAGGTGCCATCTCACCGTAGCTTCCTCCCGGGAAATGGCTACTAAACTTTTTGAGAAATTTCCAAGCGTTTAAGTCGACATCCTCCGGTTTGTAAGTTCCCTTCCAGTCTCGGTCGGATATGGGAATTTGCGCTCGGATGCGATTATCAGTCAATACCCAAGGCTCACCAACACGTCCGCTCAGAACGTTGGTGCTCCCGGAGTGGAAATGCCACCCAGCGGCCATGGTATCATAATCGTGACACTTGCCACATGTGTTACGCATGGATACGGGTCTTGGTTGAGCATCAGCCGACTTGATCTGCTTTCCTCTATCATCATAGAGATCGATGAGGTGGGTGATGGAAGCGCGGTTGCCATCATGACCATCCCCGAGCCCTTTGTCCTTTTCCGCAGATTGGCCAACGACAAATCCACCGAACAAAAGTACCAACGGCAGTAATGTCCGGATGACTTGAATCATCTAAATGATATCGAGTAAAAAAATACCTATCAGACCTCGAAGTCTTCCGGCTTCAACTCGATCTTTCGAGCGGCTGCAATGGCTTCATTCACCTTGAGAACCATGACCGCAGTCTCGTAGCCGATCTCGCCCGGACAGTTCAGTGTCTGGTTGCCCCGAACCGACTCAAAGAAGTTGACCAAGTGGGGTTGATGATACGGAACTTTCATCTCAGTCGACTTCGGCATTCGATACAAGGCTGGAGTAGCAGACTCACGCACATCCACCTCATCGTCACCCGCCTTTACCTCTGCCTTGGCACTGGCCTTCTCCAAATCAATCATTCCCTTTTGTACCCAGGGATCCCACTTGGCTTCTTCCACCCAACTTTCACGGTATATCTCTCCCCGTCCGGCGGATTCTGAAATCAGCAGTGTTCCCTCATCACCCATGAACAATTCGTAGTATCCGTTACTGCTGTTCGTGGTGAGCGTCTCATAAGAGGCGCGGACAAGCCCCTTCTTTGTTGGGAACTCAAAGATGGCAATAGCGTTGTCGTACCACTCATGATCTTTCCAGTAATCCACACCGCCGCTCGCCATGACCGAACTCGGTTTAGCATTGTCAAGGAACCAGCTGTAAACATCGATTTGATGCGATCCAAGATCGACAATGGGACCGCCGCCCAGACCCTTGTACCATCGCCAATTCCGGAACTGGGACATATTGTCGAAGCCAAATTTCTTGAGAGTTTCCTTTGGGATATCTGTGCCATCCGGCCAACCTAGGTCAACACATCCCGCTCGGCTACGATGCCACTGACCGGAGATGTTCGTAATCCGGTTCAGCAAGTTTGCTTCCTTGATGATATTGTCATTGCAATAAATGTAGCGTGGATTGCTTCGGCGTTGATGGCCAATCTGAAGTAACTTACCAGCCTTGCGCCCAGCCAGAACCATGTTCTTCGCTGACTCCAGACTGTTCGACATTTCCTTTTCGCAGTAGACATGAAGGCCTTTTTCAAAGCAGGCGATGGTGTGCTCTCCATGCCAAAAATCCGGAGTGGCGACCAACACCGCATCCAGATCCTTCTCCTTCTCAAGCATCTCCTGATAATCGACATAAGCCGTTCCCTTATGGCCGAGCCTGCCGTAGGCTTTAAGGGTACGGGATACACGGCGAAGATTGCCCTTTTCCCAGATGTCACAAACTGCACGAAATTTAATACCCGAATTTCTACCGAGCTTTAAGATAGCGTTCATGAGCACCTGCCCCTGGGCGCCAGCACCCAGCAACGCGATGTTTATGTCTTTTTTGCCGCTATTTTGGCCAAGCGCGCTGTTCGCGATCATCAGTCCGGCACCAGCCGCAGCTGATGAGCTAATGAAGTTCCTTCGATCAATTTGATTATTCATTTCTTTAAAGAAAAGCATTTAAGCTTCCAACTCTATCTCCTCCAATTCGCCAAAGCACTTAACGGTTTGGTTGGAGAATCCTACGCTGTCCTCGTGAGGCATGATTATCGCTGCAGTTTTGGCATTCGCCAAGCAATATCCATTGATTTCTTCATCCGAGAGCATCATGAACGCCGTGGATGAGGCATCCGCCGCGATAGCGTCCGGAGCAACGGACCAAGCCGCCAAACGGCCCTTAACTGCCCCGACATCGACTGATCGAGGATCAATAATGTGTTGACCTTTCTGCCTGCCAGAACCGCTGACTGCGCCCTCCTTTAGCTCGAACCGCGCTAAAACTTCGTTTGGGTTTTCTGGATTTCGCAGCTTCATCGGCCAACCGCTCATGCCTTCAGGAACAGAAACGCTGAGAACCGAACTGGCTCCGGCCAGCACCAGGGCTTGGCCAAGACTCCATTCGCGAAGAATTTCCGCGACTTTCTCCGCTGCGTAACCCTTGCCAATGCCCCCCAAGTCGAACTGCAACCCTTCCGTCAGCACCTCGGCACAAAAACCCTCCTCATCCAATTCCAGATGATTCAATCCTGTCAGCGCATGAGCATGCTGGATTTCCGTCGGGCTAGGCTGTCGCAAAGTGCGATCCTCATGAAGCCAACAGTCATACAGCGCACCTATACTGATATCAAACGCACCGCCGGTTTTGCCAAACATCTCCTTCGCCCGGCACAGACAGTCGAAAGAATCTATCCCCAACGCCACCGATTGACCGAGTTCGGCGGCGTTCAGCCGTGAAATATCACTATTGGAAAGGAACCTGCTCATCTCCAACTCGAGTCGGTCGACCTCCGCAAAGGCCGCCTGTGCCCCCTGCCGGGCGTAGTCCCCGTCCTCTTCCACAATGTATAACTCAAACACCGTGGCCATCGCCTCATGTAGGAAGTGATGGGCGTCCGCGATGGAACGCGCTCCCACATCAACAACCCGATCACCCTGTGGTTTCATGATTCTTCAAACACCCTCACTTGTCAGCCGGCTTCTCCTCCGCCTTGGCACGCTCATGGCGATCCCAGAGGGACTTGGACACAAATCCACGAATCTCCACCTCCGGGCGCAATTCCATTTTGATCTCCCTGCCGTTTTCGTCAAACAGGTGCATGTAGAGTTCCTTCTGCCCGGGCGGTGGCAACTCGAACAACTTCCTCATGAGAGCCTCCTCGAAGAGCGGCTGTATCAAAATAATCGGGGCGGATCTGGTCTCATCCGCCACCGTATTGGTGTACTCCACCAGATAGCCGCGCAGATACCACGGCAACGGCCAATAGTCATCGTTTGGACAAAAGATTTGAATCGGAGTGTCCCGTCCATCCCCATGAGCCTCCGCCATCTCCTTGACGCGATCGGCAATATCGAAAATGTCCGACCCGGTGTGGGCGTACACGTAGGGATTGCGACTGTCGGCGTTATATTCATTGTTGGCGGCATCGGATTGCCAAGCCAAATGCCAAGTGCCAACAAGCAACAGTCCGCCAAGCGCGAACCGGAAAACAATCGATTTAAACCGGAACAGATGGGCAACCCCCACCCCGGCGAGCAAAATGATCCCGTGATAAAAACTCAACAGGCACCACGGCGTCTTGTAAGGGATCAACGAGTAAATGACGGTCATCAAAACCGTATAAAGAGCGATAAAACGAAGCAACCCGGCATTGGCTCCCCCTACAGGTCCCCTAACCACAAACCCCAACCCGACCAATGCCAGCAGGAGAATTAGCAACTCACTGAAAACCGGCCCATCGGCGAATTGGTAATGGCCCAGCAACCCAAGATAGTAATGCCACGGATGCTCATGCACACCTGTTTGGCCCGCGCGGTCAAGGTACGTCGAATAGGTGAGGACAGAATCCGCCACTCCTTTTGCGTTGCTGAAAAAAGACGAAAAGAACGTCACCGATATCGCCGCCGCCGCCAGAAGCATGACAGCGCAATGCACCGGCCTCACTCGTTTAATGTCGTTGACCCACTGCCCAACCCGCCACCGGGCATACAGCATGACCAACACCGCGCCGCCCATCGAGCCAATCGCGATAATGAACGTTTCCTTGGTGGCGTGCATCAACCCAAGACACAACCCCGCTAGCAAGGCCCATAACATACCAGGGCGTTTCAGGTAGCGGTAGCCGCAGACGATTGCGCCGGCGGTGAAGCAGACCAACAGGATCTCGTGGATAAAGTAGCGGCTGTAAAAAACCATGGCCGGCGACACGGCCATGAACAGCGCGGCAAAGACCGCCGCCACCCGCCCCAAGCCATCCCCGAGCGGCAGCAACAACAAAACAAGCAGCGTCCCAAAGACGACCGGCACAACCCGGAGGATCGCTTCCCGCAACTCGACAAAACTCCCGACGCCACCAAGCCAAGCCGGGATGAGTGTCAGGTAGTTGAGTGTCGGGCCATGGTACTCATGCGGATCGTACTCGTAGCCCCTCCCCTCGATCGTTTCGCCGAGTTTGACCGCGTTGACCGCCTCGTCGCCGTGCATGGGACGCTCCGCCAAATCCGGCAGACGAAACGCCGCCGCCGCCGCCGTGATGAGCAGGATGAGCAGTATGAAAATGGGGCGACTCATTGGATTGACTGAACGCACACCAACCCCGCGACCCCACACAGGCTATTCGCCGGGCGTTACAAGGGACACCGCACGGTAGCCGATTTGAAACGATGGGAACGCGAACGGCTTATTTGCCGTACACTTCCACCTCGATGTAGTGGTTTAGGTCGCTCGCGTTGTTGCCGCCGCTATAAAGGCGCACATAACGGCCGCGCACACCCTTCGCGTCGAGTAGCCGTCCCTCGGAAGTCTCGACGTAATGGTTGTCCTTGCCGACACCCTGCTCAGCGGAGTTGTCGTGGTCGTTGTTGTAAATGGTGGTCGACTTTTTGAAGTCCGGATCGTTCGAGACCTGCACGATAACATCAAAATAAACCCTAGCCTGCTTGTGGTAATGCCAAAACACCATTGCGTAAATGTCGTGCTCGGCCTCGAGGTCGATGGTGATCTGCTGCGTGAACGGGCCAAGCTCCACGTAACTGCCGTCCGCAGCCTCCCGGTCGCCGTCGGTGATCATTTTCAGCTCGCCCATGATCGGCTCCTCGTCGCTGCCGCTGATCTTCTTGCCCAGCGCGAGGTTCTTCACACCCTTCGGCGCAAACATCGGCGGACGCGGCTTGCCGAGCGGCTTCTCGAGCTGCTTAACCCCCTTGATGTTCTGCGGCGTGCCGACAAACATCGGCTTGGGCAGCGTGAGCGGCAGCGCCGCCATGCCCGCCGGGGCCTTGACTCCGGACTCTCCCGCCGCCGTTGCAGCCGAAGCCATACCCAGCAGGAGAAACAACACCGACACGCAGCAAACCTGCGCCTTCAACTTCAAATCAGTTTTTACCATTTTGGTTTTTTATGAACACGGCCGCAAACAGATACGCGGCTCGAGGCATTTTCATTCAGTAATTGCCTCGCTGTCAAGCTCCCAGCGGCGGAAGAGCTTGGCCATCTCTTCCACGCCGAGTTGCTCTGCCCAGTCCAGCGGAGTTCGGCCGTTCCCGGCTTTTGCGTTCACTTGTGCCCCGTTGGCGAGCAGCAACTCAGCTATCTCGTTGTGCCCCCAATAAACCGTCGAGTGCAATGGCGTCCACCCCCGGCGATCCGTCGCGTTCACGTCGGCCCCGGCGTCAATGAGCAACGTGGCGATCGCAGTGTGACCATGAAACGCCGCCTGATGCAATGCCGTCAACCCGGTGATACCGCCCCGCACGTTCACATCCGTCCTGGCGGCCAAGTGCTGCCGAACAACCTCCACTCGTCCCAACTCGGCAGCATCCCAAATCGAAAGCTCGGGCGGCGGTGGCAAAGTGCTGCAACCGACAAGCCAAGCGGCGGCGAGCATGGTTGGAGGAATCAGTTTCACAAAAACATCGTGCCACTTTGCCAAGCGCTTGGCGGCGGTCATTCGGCGTGGCAGCACGACTTGCCGTGCTTGGCCAAGCGCCAGTAATTATACGGCCAAGGCGTGAGAAAACCGGCCAGCCACATGAGCGGCAACACCCACAGCGTCAACCGCGCGCCGCCGGCCAAAAAGTAATCCACCACGTTCATTGCCGTCTCCATACCCAGCATGCTGATCATGCTCATGCCCAGCGCGGTGCGGAGCGCCTTGGCCAGGCCCAACTGTTTGAACAGCAAAATCGTTTCCAGCAAAACACTCGTCCCGATCCCCGCCGTCATGGCCAGCGCCATCACCAGCATCGGCCGACTCGCGGCC
>Ga0302127_10000405_pt1 | contig 23446 bp, 25 predicted proteins | sample CB4_SCM_MG_FD_204452 | JGI IMG/M metagenome (GOLD analysis project Ga0302127, IMG submission 204452) | Marine microbial communities from Western Arctic Ocean, Canada - CB4_SCM | ecosystem: Environmental > Aquatic > Marine > Oceanic | place: Canada: Western Arctic Ocean | collected 2017-09-24
CGCTCGAGTCCTGTCAGGCTTGATCATGGTTGACATAGAACCGTCCAGCAGCGTTTCCAAGCTGCCGCTGCTCATCATGGGTGCGGTTGTCGCCATAGCTGTGCTGGTGACGGTCGCGTTGATCGTGGGTCGCGACACCAAGACCTACAGTCCCGGGATACCCGAGGCCGCGGTCCAAGACTTCATCCAGGCCGGCTTCGACAACGACATGGCGATGCTCCTGGCCTTGCTGACCACCGACGCCCGTGCGGTGTGCGAAGCCGACATTGGACGGCAACGGTTCGATGACGACATCTACACCGAAGGCCTCCGGGCGGCACTCAAGGACATGGAGATCACCAGCGATGACACCGCTATCGCCGAGGTCCGGTTCCACCAGGACAACACGAATGACCTGTTTGACACATCCGGTTGGAGTCACGACGAACGCTTCACGCTGACTCGCATCGACGGTGACTGGCTGATCGACAAGGCGGATTGGCCCTACCAGTTCGGCGAGTGCACCAGGTCGAACCAATGATCTTCCTGGGCCTGATCCCGCTGGCCGTCCTTGGCCTTCTTGTTGCCGCAGCGGTGGCCGGCTTTCGCGCCCTCGCCGGCCGAAATCACGACGACGGTGGCGACGGCCCAATCGACACCGCCGAAGCCGCGAAATCGGTCGCAATCCACGTGGGCCTGTTCCTCGCGCTGATCGCATGCTCAGTCGGGCTGATCGACCTGTTCCAAACATTCGTTGAGGGTCGCCAGATCGCGGGGTCGAGCTCACAACTTGCCCGGGCCTTGGCACTGTTGATCGTCGGTGTCCCGACCTACGGGTTACTGCTGCGAGTCGTCGACCGCCGCAACCGCGCGCGGGACGGTCTCGGCGACACGAGACCACCGCGGGGCTGGTCGGTCTACCTGGTGGCAGCGCTGACGCTCGGTCTGGTTGGTTCAATCACCAGCATTGTCGAGATCACCGACAGCATCACGTCTGATTTCGATGACTACGAGTCCACCCAGCTGGTGCAGCTGTTGGTCTGGGCATCGGTGTGGCTGGCGCACTGGTTCCTGCTGCGTCCCCGCTATCGAGGCCGCGGCGCCATCCACCTCGCGGTCGGCTCGATCATTGGGCTCGGCCTCATGGTCGCCGGCGTATGGGCAGTCATCTATCGAGTACTGGACCGTGCCTACCAGTCTGCCTTCGACAACCCGCTCGGCGGTGGTAACGATTGCCTGTCCCCGGTTCGGTGTAGTCGAAGAGGCCCTCACCCAAAGGAGTCGAGACCACCTGCGCACGGTCGGTCACCCAAGAGAACGACACGAACGGCATCAACATTGTGTCGAGCGCGCCAACATCGCCCCGATTGATCGCGTCCATTGCGTCGCGAGCAACCTGTTCGGCCCGATCGGTACCGCAGAAGTTACGCACCTCGTGCGACAAGAAGCGGCTGTAGGACCATCCCTCAAGCGACTGCCACTGGACCCACCACCAACCGTCGGCGGTGGCGTGACCGCTGGTGCGGATGCCGTTGGCGTCGTAGGGCAGCACGCCCAGCAACTCCGCGTCGCCGTCGGGAGCACGTCCACCCACCCCGGGCGCCGACCACACCAGCAAGCCTCCATCGGAATCGTTGACGGCGACGTCGACGTTGACAACAATCACACGCTCAGACGACGGTGCGTTCACGAGCGTGATGCACGACGATCTCCCATCGAGATACTCGGCCATCCGACCCACACAGGACGGGGCCACGGTGGGGGTCGGCTCGACGGTGGCTGTGGGGAGTGGCGTCGTTTTGACGGTCGGCGCAGCCGTGGGTGATGGTTCGGCAGGCACCGGCGCAGAAGTCACAGCAGGAAGCGGTGTTGGCGATGGCAGCGGCGCGTCGGCTACCTCGACCGAGTCCTGACCGCCCGCCTCCGAAGCACCCGAGATCTCATCGGTGACGCCGCACCCCCCCATAGGACCAGGGCCATCAATGTCGAGACGGGAACGATTGACCACAGCTTCATACCCCCATCGTCGCACGGGAGATTGCGTGGGCAGCCGACTACCGCAACACCGGCGGCGGCGCAGTCGCTGCGATGTGGGGGCCGTGGGCTGGACTCGCTGTTCGGCAACGGCGGCATCGACAAGGCATTTGGCGGCCGCCGCATCGACTCTTGCGTCGCAGAGTCCCAGCAAAGCTGTGAAGCCGCCCGACGAACCGGGGTGGAGACAGCCCGAGCATTTGTGGCCGGCGCAGTCTCGGGCGATCCAATCGTGCAACTCTTCGTAGGACAAGAGCCTTACTTCCGGGACAACAACACCGAGGAAGTTTTCGTCCGCCCCGCGGCCGACCGTCGCGACAACGCGAAGATGGCGCACAACCACTTCGACCGCTTTCGCCCCGGCTCCTACATTCTGACGGGCTTGAACAACTTCAGTTGTTCGGAGTCCAACGGCGGGGACCTTTCCTACGGTTGCACCTTCAACGTGTCCCAACAGGGCGTGGGCTTGTCCGAGGTGAACCTGGCTCTGACGTACGGCGGACAGATCTACGGCTGGTCCGTGAACCGCGTGGTGAAGTCCTGCGGCGCGTTGCGCAGCGTCGGCAGCAGCCGCAACGAGATTGTCACCGACGGGCACCCGGTTGGCTGCGCACGGGTGCTTCGTGTTGTCGACCGCTTCTTCAATGACGAGTCGATCGAGAAGATGGGCTCTGCAGGTGTCGGCCGGGTGGGCAATTGGATCTGCGGGACAACGAACGGAAACACGGTTACCAATTCCGGCGTCGCGGGCGGCTGTGGGAGCAACTCGCAGAACACAACCCTGATCTTCTCCGACCCCACATTCGTTGCCGCTCCGGGCCAGGACCCCTCCCAATGGGACAGCCGCGCGACCATCTGCAGCCTCGCCCTGTAGGTGAGCACGCGGCAGGTCGGGCGCATGACCGTCGCGGTGCCCGCCTCGGACGCGACCGACACCCGTCGCCAGCGCCTCTGGACCCAAGCGGACCGGGTGAACCAAGGCGGCTACACCAAGTACCAGTCGCGCACTGATCGCCAGATACCGGTCGTCGTGCTCAGCCCAGCCTGACCAACCACACCCACGGAGCCGATCGGCCGATGGCTGTCCCTCCGCTCACCGGCCGCTTGCAGCGTCGATCACCCTGGCATGAATCGGGCGACGTGCAACCACGGCGGCGCATCCATCGTCGATACTGGCCGGGTGACTCGCCCGACTCCACGCCACGCTCTCTCGTCTCGCCCTTTAGCAGGCTTGGCCGTCGTTGTCGCGCTCATCGCCGGTGCATGCAGTGGTGGCGAACAGCCTCAGCTGGTTGCCGCCGAGCCAACAGCCTCGGCCGTCCCTACACCGACGCCCATACCCGAGGCGACCGTCGCTCCAGAAGTGACCGCCGAGGCAACCACCCCGACCGAGCCCGCACCAACACCCGAGCCCGCCCTACCCGTCTGGCAAGTGGTCGACGACGTCGACAACCTCAACCTGCGAAGCGACCCGACCACCTCCGCCGAGATCCTCGCCAACTTCGGCCGAGACGACACCGGCCTGATGGGCACCGGCGAAACCGCCACAGGCGATGGTCTCGAATGGGTCGAACTCGCGGCCGATGAAGGCCGGCCCTCAGGCTGGGTGGCAGCCCAATTCGTCATCCCCGACGAATCCGTTGCGCCGCGGGTGTGCTTCAACAGCGCCGATGGCGACGGCACCACAACCATCGTCCTCGACTTCAGCGCCGATGCAGCGACCTTCACCGGCGGGGTCCGCACCGTGACCAGCGACGAGCTCGAGTACGACGCCGTCGCCGGCCGCCGGACCAACGGCACGATCTTTGTGGTCACCGTCCAATCGGTACCCGGCGGGGCAGAGCGCACAGAGGAATGGGTATCGGGCCCAGCCGGCATGGCAATCGCCGACGATGGCGATGTCAACGCCGCCAACTGCGCTGACATCGCCGAGTTCGTCATGTCCATCGACATCAGCATCACCAGCTACCCCGACATCCCAAGCTGACCGAACCGGCGCGATAGCGCCGAGGCCCGACACTTCACACGCCTGTACTCATCGGGCATCGCCCCCATGTCGGCGACGGCCCAGGTCGCCTTGACCATGGCGCACACCTGCGCTGTCACAGGCCCCGGGTAACTTGGCGCTACGTCGACACCGATGCTCGCGGCTCTTGGCCTGCCTCACGCGACTACACCACCTGGGAGCACACCGTGCCCTTCGACGAGTCCAAGCGCATCCGTTTCCACCAATGGCTGATCACCCACGATCTCGAGCAGGAAATCGCTGATGCCATACTGTCTGCCATGCAGCCGTTCGATTGGCACGAACTCGCCACGAGGTCCGACATCGTGGGCACACGCGCAGACATCGCGACCGTCAAGTCCGACGTGGGCGTCCTCAAAGTCGACGTGGCCACCCTCAAAACCGATATCACCACCCTCAAAACCGATGTCACGACCATCCAGACCGAGATGAACCGGCGATTCGATCTGACAGACGATCGTCTCAAGGGTGTGGCCCACGAAGTGCGCGCACTCATCTTTGCGATGATGGGCGTAATCGTCAGCGTGTTGCTGGCGGGCGCCGCTTCTGTCTGGGCCTGAGCCGGTCAGACCGCAGCCACCGAGATCACGCCGCTCATCGCGTAGTGGTCCGAGACGTGAAACCTTCGGTCCAAACGCTCGAGGGGTTCGTGCCACACGCGGACCTCCGAGACATCGACGCCGGGACTCGCGAACCAGCGCGTGAAGTACGCGGAGAACTCCGGAGCATTCTCACGGAATCGGTTTCGGCGGCTGTCCCATGTTGGGCGCGGAGGTTTGCTGGCCGACATGCCGGCCTCGACGAGGGCATCCGCCTCAGCCACGCGGGTATTCGTGTCGCCCACCACAACAAGCGCTTCGGTAGGACTGGCCTCGACAACCTGGGCCAGCTGGTCGAGGCGCGCACCCGCCCCACCGGGACCGGGAGCAAGATGAACGTTGGCAATGGTGACCGCCGGCTTGGAGAACGTGGTCAACAGCGCACACCCTTCGACCACGGTGAACGATGGCTTGGTCGCGGCCAGCTGATGGGTCAACAAGGTCGCCAGGTTGCCGCTGTGGCTACGGGGGTTGGAGCGGATCATGTCGTGGGTCTCAACAAAGGGCACCATCGCCGGCAGCTCTTGCAGCACGACCACGTCGGGTGCCACTGCCAGTACCTGCTCGCGGATCGCTGCCTCGGTGTCGAACACCTCCCAGCTCAACGGCGCCTGCGCCGATGGCTCGAGCATCGCCACGTTCCAACTCAGAAACGACAGGGATGTCCGGCTCACGTCGGCACGCTATCGAGCACTGGCCCCCGGCGCCGACCATGGCACCACCGATTCGTCAGCAGCGCCTGTCGGCCGGGTACCTTCGGGCCCGCGCCCCGTCCGCCCTTCGTCCTCCCCCATGACCTCACCCCCCGACCACCCTGCCGACCGGACCCGCCAGGTCGAGCGCATGGCGTCGCAAAAGATGCTCCACGACACACCACACCCGGTGGCCGCCGCGGTGGCCGCCGAGGCACGAGCCCAACTCGGGCTCAGCCAACAACACTTCGCCGATACCCATGGGCTCTCGATCGACCATGTTGTAGGCATTGAAGCCGGCCAGGTGCCTTGGGAGCAGTTGCCGTCAGTAATCGGGGACATCTTGGCCGAGGGCGGCCCCATCGACTTGTTGGCCCTGGCCGACCTGGACACACAGCTGCGCCTCGCCGCTGAGGGTCCGTCAGCCGGCAACGAATAGCTCAGCACGAGCGAGCAGCGAGCGACCACCCCGACGGGCCCTGGACAAGTAACGGAGCTCTGCCGCGTGGCCAAATATGGCCTTGACACATGAGTAAGCTAGACCTTACGTTAGCTATTACTTACTAATCGTTGCGATAGTCGGAGATCCATGGATGCAGCAGCTCGAGCCTTGGCCGAACCCACACGACGCGAGATCCTTCACCTCGTGCGCGACGACGAGCGCACAGCCGGCGACATCGCCAAGCACTTCGCTGTCAGTCGGCCGGCCATCAGCCAGCACCTCCGAGTACTCGCCGATGCCGACCTCGTAGCCGTGCGCTCCGAAGGCACCCGCCGCTACTACCGGGCCCGACCCGACGGACTGGCAGAACTCCGAGACTGGCTGGACGGGTTTTGGACATCGTCGCTGCGGCGCCTCGCGGTCGAAGTCGAGCGTGACGAATGGGACAAGAAGAAGGTCACGCGGAAGAAGACCACCGATGACTGACCAAGACACCACTGATTCCGTCGTCATCACCGAACGAGTGGCCGCCAGCCCCGAAGCCGTATTCGACTTCCTGGTCGACCCCGACAAGCTCGTCAGATGGCTGGGAAGTTCCGTCGATATCGAACCCGAACCCGGCGGTAAGTTCCTTGTCAGCATCGGGGACAACGTCGCCACAGGTAGCTACGTGAGGGTCGACCCGCCGAAACAAGTGGTCTTCACCTGGGGTTGGGAAGACAGCGCAGATGTCCCGCCCGGGTCCAGCACCGTCACCATCAGTCTCACCCCCGATGACGACCACACCATCGTCGAGCTGCGCCACGCCGGGCTACCCCGAGGCGGCGACGACGAACATCACAAAGGCTGGACATTCATCCTGCCTCGCCTCGCGGCCGTCGTGGACGGGCGCGATCCCGGACCCGAGCTCCCTCACGCCGACTAGGCCTTCCCCCATGCCAAGATCCCATCCGTCGCCACCACGAAGCGAGAACCGATGACCCACACGCCACAGATCGTCAACCGAGAGGCATGGCTTCAGGCACGCCTCGCCCACCTTGAGGACGAAAAGCTCTTCACCCGCCAGCGCGACGAGCTCAGTCGTCAACGACGCGACCTGCCCTGGCTGGAGATCACCGAGGACTACCGCTTCGAAGGACCCGCGGGCGAGATCAGCCTGGCCGACCTGTTCGACGGCCACGACCAACTGGTCATCTACCATTTCATGTTCGGGCCTGACTGGGAAGAAGGGTGCCCGGCGTGTTCATTCTGGGCGGACAACTACGCCGGCATCGGTGTCCACCTCGCGGCCCGCGACACCGCCCTCGTCACTATCGCCCGGGCTGCGCTCGCCGAAATCACGGCTTACAAGACCCGGATGGGGTGGCAGTTCCCCTGGTACTCCTCGGCAAACAGCACGTTTAACTTCGACATGAACGTCAGCGCCACCGAGGCCGATATCGCCGGCGGTACCGCGACCTACAACCACGGGACTCAGGCGCCTTTCGGCGAAGAGAGCGCCGGCATCAGCGTCTTCTCGCGAACCAATGACGGCCGCATCTTCCTGAGCTACCAGACCTTCGCCCGAGGCCTCGACATGTTGAACGGCGCCTACCACCTGCTCGATCTCACCCCAAAGGGGCGCGACGAAGACGACCTGGACTTCACGATGGCCTGGCTCTGCCGCCACGACGCCTACTAGCTGGGTGCGGAAGAACTGCTAGCCCGGCCGGGCGGCATGCAGGGCCAAGCACCGCCATCTGAGATGCCCGATTTTCTCGCAGAGGGCCCGGCGAACGGGTGGGCTGGTGCCTCAGCCGCACTGGCGGCCGCTGCCACCCCCGACGCACTTTCGGCCAGCCATCAGATGCCATTCGGAGAAATCCCGGGTGCGGTGGCAGTGTCGGTCATCACCGCCGATCACACCACCCATGCCTGGGATCTCGCCATCGCCACCGGCCAACAACTCGAAGTCAGCGACGAGCTCGCCGCGTTTGCGCTCGAGGCCTGGATGCCCGTCGTCCCAGCCGAAGGACGAACCGGCGATGGGTTCAAGGCCGTCGTTGCCTACACCGGCCGCCAACCCCAGTAGACCCGGGGCTCACCCACCGCCAACCAGCCATGGTCGGCCCTGTGTCACTCGGCCTCTCTAAGGTAGGGACAACTTCTCCCTCCACGCCGCTCCCACTCGGAGTCCGCCATGTCAGCCCCATTCAGCCCTCCTGCCGCGTCCAAGTTTGCCGACTTGGCGGACCATCATCCGCTGCCTGCCTTGGCCGGCCAGCTCGCGGCGATGTGGGATCGCGGCTGGCAACCCCTTGACCTCGCTCGCGTCTTCGGCAAAGAGCTCGGCCTCACCCTCGCCATCCTCGCCGACTGCCTCAGTCTCGACCGCGCCGGCTGGCACGCGGGCGCCGCCCCTTTGTGGACGCACCAAGCCGACGAGCTCGGAGCACATGCGCCCTGGTGGCAGCACAACCAGCCGTACTGGCCCCAGTTCGCCGAGCGCCACGGCGCATCAGACCGCGCGGTGCATGCTGCCGCTACCTCCTTCGGGCTCGTAGTCGCCGATCCACCCGCCCAGCCACTGCTCGAGGCTCCTCCAACCCAAATTGCGTGGTCCAAGGGCGCGTCCGGAGACGACGGCGTGTTGGCGAAGGTCCGGGCCCTCCTCGCCAAGGCCGAGTCCACCGAGTTCGACCACGAGGCCGAGGCGCTGTCGGCCAAGGCCCAAGAACTCATCGCCCGTCACTCGATCGACGTCGCATTGCTGGCCGACGAAATCGACATCCCCGGCGGCAAGCGCCTCTACGTTGGTCCGCCCTACGCGAAAGCCAAGTTCCTCTTGCTGGCCAACATCGCGCAAGCAAACGGATGCCGGTCCGTATGGAACGATCAACGCAAGACCGCCACCATTGTTGGGCACCAGAACGATCTGCTCTTGGCAGAGGTCCTGTTCACGTCCTTACTCCTGCAAGGCACCGGTGCCGTACTGGCCGCCGGGGCCCAAAGCGATGGTTGGGGCGGCTCAAATACGAAGTCGTGGCGCAATGCGTTCTGGCAGGGTTACGCCCACCGCATTGGGCAGCGCCTCACCGAGGCCACCACATCCACCCAAGCGCGCCACGAGGCCGAGACCGGCCACAACCTCCTTCCGGTGCTGGCCAAGCGGAGCGATGCTGTCGACAAGGCACTTGACGACGCCTTCCCGCAGCTCGGCTCGCTGCGCACCTCAGTGTCGAACGGCGAAGGGCTCAACGCGGGCCGCCGTTTCGCCGACTCCGCAGAGCTCGACGCCAATCACCCGGTCCCCAGGTCCTCGCCTCGCGAACTCAACCGCTGACAGACACAACCGCCCGGCCAGGTCTGGTGGCCGCTTCGTATCGCATTGCTGAGGGTGGGGCTGGATGTGGGCGTAGTGAGGTGATCCTACCCCAGAGCCAAGGTTTCCACCATGTCGACCATCTCGGACTCGCTGAGTGGGCCCGTCACGGTGAAGACGAACTCGCCGGTGTCGGCCCACAGGTGCGGCACCGTGTCGGCCTGCGTGGCCACCTCGGCGACGGCCCCGGCAAAGGCTCCTGACTTAACGGTGAATCTAAAGACATCGTAGGCCTGGCCCTCGCCCGAGAATGGATTAATCCAGCCGAACCCGTTGCCCTCGCCCACTCGGCGAGTGCTGATGGTGAACGACCGCCACCGATTGGCGTAGCGGATCGACACGACATCGATGTTGCGCGGATTGGATGCCTCGGCACCAGTGAATCCGTTGGTGAGACCCGGAGCGATCCGTATCGCATCGATGCTGTAGCCCACAGGGACGATGGCCGGTATGGGCACCGCGTAGCCGAGCATCTCCGATGCCTCTCCCAGCCCGGAAACCGGCCGAAAGCCCGAGTCGTAGTCGGGCACTCCCAGCTCGATGGACTCATCGAGTGCAAAAACGTCCAGGCGCGTCGGGAACGTCTCGACCGACACCGCCTCCAGCGAAACGAGTGGGTGACCCTCAAGTGTGCCCAAGTAGCTCAGGACGATCCCTGTCTCGGCATCGACCACAACGGTCTCGAAGTCGGGGCCGCCACCGATGGCGTTGGGAATCAGGGCCGTTTCGAACAACACCGTGTCGCGGCCGAACAACGTGCCGGCGCCAGCAAACGCGGTCCCCTCACGAGCAAGGGTGTTGAGCGCCGCCTGGCCTTGAACCGCATAAGTCGCCCCGTACAGATCCGGGGGTCCAACAGCACCGCCGACTTCTCGGTAGACCGACTCGTCTCCGTCGCCGAACGTCACGAACGAAGTCCCGATGGACTCCGTGGCATCGAACACATAGACATCGCCGTCGCCGTAATCCATCCGGTACGAACCATCTCTGGTCGCCGTGAACGAGTACGCGCTCTGGAATCCATAGCTGTCATCGGTGAACTCGATCACGATCGTCTCTGCTGGACCCGCCACAGGAGGAGCGGCGGTGGGCTCAGGCGTTGCTGTCGGCCCGGGGGTCGCCGTGGCCAAAGGGGTGGGAGTCGGGCCGGCCGTGGGCTCTAAGGTGGCCTGGGACACCGGGGCAGCGGTGGGCTCAACCGGGTCGGCCACGGTCTCCGGTGTTGAGATCGAAGCCCTTTGGGTCGGCGTTGACTCAGCCTCCACCACCACGCTCTCGCCGGCTCCACCACACCCAGCGGCCACCAACGCAACGGCGAGAATCGCTGCCTTCACCGTGTAGCCCATGTCTGTCTCCCTTGGGGGCGGACCCCAATCAACGGCCACCAGTATCGAGAGCCTGACGCCACCCGCGGTGGATCGGGCGCGAACCAACTCGACGACAACGTTGAACCAGCCCCGCCAGGGCACGACGTCCATACGCCACAAACCAGTGATGTCGGATCGGGTCTAGGGTCGGGACCGCGCAATCGCGGTACTGAGGAGGGTCGATGACAGACCGATCTCTGGATGAAGCACTGGTAGAGAAGCTGCTCGAAGAGATGCGATTCGAGTTCTCTCGTGTCGGACCACCGGCAGGGTTCCCGCGCTTTCATGACGTCCCGTCAGAGCGCTACACCAGCACCGAGTTCTTCGACCTGGAGCGCCAGCACCTCTGGACCAAGGCGTGGGTGGTAGCGGGCCGGGTCGAAGATGTCCCCGACACAGGGAGCTACTTCCTCTTCGACGAGCTCGGGCCGCCGCTCATCGTGGTGCGCGGGAGCGACCACACGGTGCGGTGTTTCTCCAACACGTGTCGCCACCGCGGCGCGCCCGTCGTTCGGGAACCGACCGGGACCGTCAAACATCTGCGCTGCCAATATCACGCGTGGACCTACACAACCGACACGGGCGAGCTCATCGCCGTGCCTGATGAACGCGACTTCGTCGACCTGTGCAAGGACGACCGGGCTCTTCCCCAAGTGCGTTGCGAGACCTGGGGCGGTTGGATCTGGGTCAACCTTGATCCCGATGCCCAGCCGCTCCTCGAGTTTCTCGGGACCGTGGCCACCGAGTTGGACCAGTTCAACCCGCAAGACCTCCGGTTGATCGGAACCGACCACCGGATCATGAACTGCAACTGGAAGGTAGCTGTCGAGGCGTTTCTCGAGGTCTACCACCTACGACACATCCACAAATCCGGCAACCTGCCGGAGCTTGACAACCGGGGCGCCACGATGGGCCTGCTCCCCAACGGCAGCTCTCGCATGGTGACACCGTTTTCGAAGCAGTCCGCTGAGCTGTTGGGGATGGATGGCTGGGATGACCTTCGGGAATTTGCCGCCAAAGATGGGCTGGCGTCGATCCCAAGTGCGCACCCAATCATCCACAGCGCCAGGTACTCGTTCACGGTGTTCCCCAACCTGGTCATCCCCCTCGGAGCAGCGGGATTTCCGTTCCTCGTGTTCTTTCCCATCGATGTCGCCACCACCCACATCCGGATCTTTCACTACGGACCGGGTTGGGGCGAGGGCGACCCGCCCGACGCGTGGGCGGGTCGGATCTCGGCTTTCGGGGCCATCATCGACGAGGACGTCGAGAATCTCGACCCCATGCAACGAGCGATGGAATCGCCGCTGTACTCCGGCGTGCCGCTGTCGTACCAGGAGCGGCGGATCTGGTACTTCCACGAGATGATCGATCAGCTGATCGGCCCCGAACGCATCCCCGAATCCCATCGGGTTGCCCAGCTACTCGGGGCTTATGTCGAGGGCTCCCGCTGCGCTACGGGCTGAGGCGAGCTTCGTCCATTACGATCCACTGGTAGCCAAATCGGGGGAATCATGGCCGCACCAGACATCATGTCGCCAGAATACGAAGCGGATCCGAATCCAATCCTTGACGACCTGCGCGAGAACTACCCGATCACGTTCCACGAGGGCCTGAACAGCTGGATCATCTCGCGCTACGAAGATGTCGAGCGCGCGCTGAAGTCTCCGGCCTTCACCACCGAGAACTACAGCTGGCAGCTCGAGCCCGTGCACGGCCACACCATCTTGCAGATGGAGGGGCCCGATCATCGCCGAACCCGTGGGATCGTCACCCCGACGTTGCGGGGAGACCTACTGCGCAAGAACTTCGAATCGGTGGTCCTGGGCAACGTCACGTCGCTTATCGACGAGTGGCGCAACGACGGCAAAGTCGACTTGGTAAAGCAGTTCAACCAGAAGTTGCCGATGAGCGTCATTTTGGACATCCTCGGGCTCGATCCCGAGATGAAACCCACGTTCCATGTTTGGTACAACGCGATCCACGACTACTTCACCAACATCTCCGGTGACGAAGAAGTCGCGGCAGCCGGACTGCGGGTCAAGGGTGAGCTGCAGGAGTACATGCTCCCGCTCATCAACGAGCGCAGGGAGAACCCGGGACAAGACCTGATATCCCAGATTATTCACGCCGAGATCAATGGCGAGCAGATGAGCGATATGGACATCAAGTCCTTCGTAAGCTTCTTGTTGGTGGCTGGCAGCGAATCGACCGACTACCAAATGTCCAACATGTGGCTGCGCCTCCTCGAGAACCCCGATCAGTTGGCAGCGGTGCGCGAAGACCGAAGCCTGATCGGGTCCGCGTTCGCAGAGTCGCTGCGACACACGCCAGCGGTGCTCATGATCATGCGTCAGGCCGGCGAGGATGTGGAGTTCCATGGGACGAAGGCGTCCGCGGGCTCGACGGTGACCTTGATGCTGGCGGCTGCCAATCGTGACCCGCGCAAGTTCAAGGACCCGGAGAAGTTCGACATCTTCCGCGACGAGCTCGATGCCGAGAAAGAACTCACCGGCGCTGCAACCCACACCACCTTCGCGCTCGGACGTCACTTCTGCCTCGGTACACGGTTGGCGGCGCTCGAGGCCGAGACCGCAGCGAACCACTTGTTGGACGCGATGGAGGACATCGCGTTCGCCGACGGTGTCGCTCCGAAACAGGGGGGCAGCTTCGTGCGAGCCCCACGAACCTTCCCATTGACCTACACGCCCACCAAGTAGTCAGGTGCTACAGAACGACTAAATCGAGATTGGCCGCCAGGCATCGTCAGTCAAAAGGCGCTGAGCCGACACCCCTCGTGGTGGAGCTGAGCGTTCGGCAACACAGTGAGTGGCGACGAGTGGTTGTTGGTGTCGGTGCATTGAGTTTTTCAGCAACCTGCTAGACAATCTGAATACCCAGAAGACGAGGACGGCTATGACTGCAACGACCGGCTACTCAGCAGACATTGTTCCTACCGGCATCGAGGGTGGCGCCGATACCAACGCGTTGCCCTGGATCGAGACCCCCCAGGCGCCTGGTTGGAGGATCAAGCCACTCCGCGCCTCGAACGAGACCGGCATGTTCTCGGTGATCTTGGGCCTCAAGGCCGGCGTCACGTTGCGCTCCACCGTGCACCTCGGAGCCGCCGACCTCTTCGTCTTGTCGGGCCGCATGCGTTACACCCAAGGACCGTTGGCCTCGACAATCGAGACCAGCACGTGGGGCTACATCCCCGCCAACTCACGAGTCGAGGGGCTCGAGGTCGACGAGGACGCTGAGCTCCTGGTCAACTTCTATGGCCCGGTCGCGTTCCTGGACGAGGACGGCCACAGCATCACCAGCATCATGACCGCGCTCGACATCCAAGCCGCCGCACACGCCAACGCACTGTCGTTGGTCCCCAACACCTTGGCCGAGTGCATGGTGCCCCGACCCGAGGTCGCGAACGCCGAACCCACCCCGCTTGCCATCGCCGAACAGGCCGCCTCGAGAAGCCTCGTCGCAGCTAAGGAAGTGGCATCGGACGCCGCAACACATCCGCACTTCGTGGACACCACAGCCTTCGACTTCTTCGTCGATCCAGAGGTGCCCGAATTCGGGTACAAGATCTTGCGCGTAAGCGAAGAGACCGGCCACGTCTCGATGGTCTTCAAGCACAACGGTGTCGCCGGCCCGCACTATCACCTCGGCGCAGCCGACTTCTTGGTCATCTCCGGCCGCATTGGCTACCGGGCCGGCCCGCCCGAGGGTTTCGGAGCCGGCATGTGGTTCTACGAGCCCGCCGGGGCCCGCCACGAAGCCACCCAACAGCTCGGCGACGAGGACCTCATCTACACCGCATGTGTCTACGGACCGGTCCAGTTCGACGAGGGCGAAGGCACCCCGATCGCCATGGTCCTGTCATGGATGCAGTACAAGGCAGTCGCCGAAGCCGCTGGCACGCCATTGGTCGCCAACGTGTTCGAGGGCGACGGCTCCCTACTCGCCTGGGCTCCCCTGGGCAGTGAAGCGGCAGGCTGAGCCTTGATTCTCATCATCGTCAAGTTCAAGACGAAGCCGGAATGGTCTGAGAGTTGGCTGGAGATGGTGGCGAACTTCACCGCGGCCACCCGAGCCGAACCCAAGAACCTCTGGTTCGACTGGTCCCGCAGTGTCGACGATCGCAACGAGTTCGTCCTGTGTGAGGCCTTCGAGGACGACGGAGCGGGGCCACACGTCGAGAGCGAACACTTCAAACAGGCCATGCAAGACATGCCCCAGGCCCTCGCCGAGACGCCCCGCATCATCAACACGGTGATCGAAGGCGAAAACGAGTGGACCCGCATGGGCGAGCTCGCCGTCGAGTGACGCCACCGTCGCACTGACACATCAGCAGAGCCGCAGCCCAAGCAACGCAACGACCGCCAAACCGGGTCCCGATCGCGAGCTATCGGGACCACGAAGGTCGCCGTTTCCACAGTCTGGTTGGTGAATTGCCCACCGGCGAGCGGGCAATGCTCAGAGGGTGAAGGCCATCTCCTCGACCAGCGCTCCAGGCAAACGGAAGCTCACTGTCGAGCGCTGCTCATAGGTACTGGAGTCCAAGATCACGTCGGCCTCGTCGGTGAGCCCGACGAGCTTGTCGCCCAGGAGGCTGTACGGCGTGTCGTCGAACCGCATCACGTTGACCGGCGCTGTGATCTCGCCGCCCTCTGCCCAGAACGTGGCAAAGCGGGTCATCCCGGTTGTCCGACAAGCGGATCGATCCGAGAAGTTCGTGTACCAGAGATTGCCGACGTAAAGCCCGGTCGCCAGTTCCTCGACGGTGTTGGCAGTCGGGATCGAGCCCGACGCCATCGCGAGCGAGTCGGGCGCTTCCCATGACGACGCGCCGTTGGTTTCGACACCGTACTCGCGTGCTGACCTGGGTGAAACAAGCGTGTCGTGATATCTCCCGCCATCCACCAGAACAACCTCATCTGGACGCAGAAAGCCCGATTCCTGGAAGTTGGGGGCGACGCCGCCTGCGGTGTCCTCGCTGATGCGAACCTCAGATGACAAGGTCGCCCCATCGGTGACCATCTTGAGCAGCGGTGTCTGTTTAGTGCGATGGCTCTTCTCCCCGAAGCCACCCCAAGACCACAGGTCGACGAGCTCCTGAATCGCCGCAGGCGCCAGGTAGGTCCTGTAATGGCCGGGCTCGAGATCGATGGGTTCGCGTTCGAGAACGGCAAGCTGGCGGCGCGACCAATCGACCTTCTGCGCAAATGCCGCATCGTCCCAGGTGAAGCCGGCATAGAGGTTCTTTGCGGCCTTGTCGGCGCGGAGATAGAAGCTCCAGTCGAGGTTGAACATGGCGGTCTGGTGCCAATTGCGTTGGCCCAATGAGTTGGCGAACCCGTTAGATGTATCACCGGCTGCGTAGATTCCGACAAGGTCGCTGGATCCAGCTGCGTCGCGAATATCGCCGAGCGCATCCTCAGGCGTCGGCAAAGCATTGCCGCCCGTTGGCTCCGACGACTGCACTTGGGTGTTGAACAACAAGAAGGGATCTTCCGACACCAACCGGCGTTGGTCTCGGAGCTGGGAAATGAGCTGCCCCACGCGTTGTTGGTCGACGGCGACATCTCGAGCCAACACCACCGAGCCCTCTGTGTGGCGGCTGCCTTCGATCAGGTCCAGGCTCATAGTTGCTTGCTGTACCGACCCGGCCTGGCGGATCTCACCGTTGTTGAAGCGGATGAAATCAGTGGCCTCACCATCGAACGTCGCGAGCAAGATCTCGTCGCCCGACAGGCCGGCTGTTGCCCACGTCACGAGCTGGTCGAAGTAGCCCTGGGCGTCCGCGATGATGCTCATAAGGCCAGCCTAAGGAGTTCGGCCAGCACGGTGCGATTATCGGCCGAGCCGCTGGCCCGGATCCACCGTTGTTGCAGCGATGGGCAATGTCATACCGACGCAATGGTCTGACCTCATCGCGGCCACGGCCTGCCTCTCACCTGTTCCACAGAAGGCAGTCCCGCGTCCGATTCTTCTTTAGCCCCAGCGCCCGCGCGAGCACCACATTGCCTGGCGTCGTTCGCCGATTGCGTCAACCTTGCACTGGTGCTAGCCAGCGACTTCGACCGCGTTCACGTGGCGGCCCTCACTGGGCACGACGGCCATTTCACCGGTGGCATCATCCTGAGCGAGCCGTGGCACGCCATCGACCACGCCCTGGGCTAAGCGCTGTGCCTCGTGCGATCCCAACCCGATATCCACGCGGCTCTGACACTCATCACGGTCGCGGCCAACGGAGCCGACCAGGTCCGCGATGTCGATGTCAGAACCTGGCGTCGCACCCTGGACGCGGCAGCCGGCCAGATCCGGTGCCGCGGCTGGATTCTCACCGACGGCAGCGCGCTCCGGTCGATGGCCGTCACCACGGGATCGGGCAGCTCGTGGCCAACAGGCCCCGCTTAGGAGACGAGCCCTTAGGGCCAGGAACTCGAAGAGTTCCCAGCGGCCCCGGCGCGAAGCGCCAAGAGCGCAGGATGTGCGTAGGAGCGAAGTCGGACAATTGCTACCTACCGGCTGAGCTCCTCAGCCCGGCTGCGTGTTGGGTCCGGCGTTGTTGGGCCGCAACCGGTAAACCCGCACCTCGCCAATGTGGCGCAGCGGCTGCAATCCGAGGCTCCGCAGCGCGAAGCGGTCATCGCTCCTGAGGGCGTCGCGTAGCTCCTGGTCGACGTTGATGGCACCCGCACGGCCAATAGCGACCAGTCGACTGGCCCGGTTTACTACCGGGCCGTACAGGTCTCCATCGCGTGCCACCACTGGGCCCCGTGCCATGCCCACGCGGAGGCCGGACAGCCGTGGTTCGTTGGCCACGGTTTCGGACAACTCCAGCGCGATTGATGCCGCCTGAACAGGCTCCACCGCGCTGAACATGGCCGCATCGCCAATCATCTTCACGACCCGGCCCTGATGACGAACAACTACCGAGTTCACAATCTGATCGAACCATCCCACGAGCCTTGCCAATTCGTGGTCTTCGAGCCGCCCACTGATCTCGGTGAACCGCACCAGGTCGGCGAATCCCACCACCTCGCCACGGCCGCCAACCGCCGAAGCCAACAGGATCCGGCGGCGAGTCGCGGCCCGAAGATGGCGCCGAAACGAATAATCGATCACGTCGGCCATGAACGGGAGGAGCTCGCCCGCGCTCACCGCCAGCGAACCGTCAGCCGGCCCATCATCGGGACCATCACGGCGCTCACCTTGTTGCGGCTCTGCGGCATCGACCACCGCTGTCGCTACCTGGGCCATGGACAAGCCCACCACCCGGGCAACCTGCAACGCCAGGTCATCGTCGAGCAGCCCTTCGCTCGTCAACCCAACCAGTGACTTCAGAATCGAGACGTCGCGCTTGGAGAACGCGGGCTCGTCTTGGTCGAAATCCACGAAACCAGATGCACGCCAGAATGCGCGCACTACCTCGATGTCGGTGCCCACCTTGCGGGCCACCTCTTCGATTGTGAACTTGCCGCGCTCGGGCAGAGCCACCGAGTCAATGGCAAGGAGACCATCGGTGCCCGACGCCTCCGCCTCATCAATCTCCTCCGCCGACATGCCGAGGTTCTCGAGAACCTCGCGGACTGTGGGCTGTTTCTTGACGCGGAACTTCGGCACTCATCGATCGTAGGGAGGCCAAGGCGCATCGCCACACCACCAGCGCCGACGCTGGGACAGATCAGGAAGCGCCGCCGAAGACCTCGACGCCACCAAACAAGCAAGCCGGCGAGGCATGGCCAGTCCCGATCATCTGATTCAGCTCTCCCTTTCCGCAGTTCGGGGTGCCCATAATCTTGAAACTGTGAGCGTCGCCGACACCTTTGAGATTGCGCCAAAACGTCGCCGAAATGCCACGGTAGCTGGGGTTGCGCACCGTTCCCACAATCTCACCGTCTTCGATGAGCTGGCCGTACTCACAACCAAATTGGAACTTGTTGCGGCTGTCATCGATGGACCAAGAGTTGTTGGTGTGGAAGTAGACGCCGCGTTCGATGGATGCCACCAGCTCGGCTTCGGTCGAGGTTCCAGGCTCGACGTTGAGGTTGGACATACGGTCGATCGGTGGCCGATTCCAAGACGACGCCCGACTGGTGGCCACGCCCGCCACTCCTGAACGCGCCTGGCTCACCGTGCCACCCAACGGCCGCATCAAGACCCCGTCCTCGATGAGGAGGTGACGCTCGGCGGGTGTCCCGTCATCGTCAAACCCAAAGCTCGCCAACTGCCCCTCGACCGTGGGGTCGAAACTGACATTCAGGAGCTCGGAACCGTACTGGTACGCACCGAACATCTCGGGCGTCACGAAGCTGGTCCCGGCGTAGTTGCGCTCGTCTCCGAGGATCCGGTCGAGCTCGAGTGGATGCCCGATTGACTCGTGGATCTGCAGAACCATCTGATCGGGCGCCAACAACACATCCATCGACCCGTCGGGGCAGTTGGGGGCGCTGAGCAGCTCCAGCGCTTGCGCGGCAATCTGAGGAGCGGCATCGCCGAATCCGTAGCGACCCAACAACTCCACTCCGCCTTGACCGCAGAATGATTGAGCACCAAACGTCCGCGTCTGGGTGTTCGAGCCTTCGTTGGCCGTGGCTCTCAGGGACGGGTAAACAAAACGGAATTGCTGCTCGACGCGGCCTCCGCCGTTGGTCAACAACAGCGTGTCGACATCTCGACGGGTCAACGATGCTTCCCAGTCGACAATGCGGTCGTCGATCCCCAACAGCCGGCTTTGCTGATGGACGAGGTCCAGCCGATCAGGTAGCGGCATATCATCCCACGGCACCTCGACTGGCGACGCGTACTCGCCCACCGAATGCCCCAGGGGCGGATGGGAAATGACGCCAGCGCCAGCAGTCACATGCGCCCAATGACGGGCTCGGGCGACGGCGGCAGCGATGCCGGCATCGGTGAGATCCGACGTGGCTGCGTAGCCCAGGCCGCCCCCATCCCAGATTGAGACCATGATGCCGGTGTCGAGCATCGTGTTGAGCGGCTGAAGCTCGTTCTGGCGGACCGCCAGCTCCTCGCCTTGTTCGTCCCACAGCCTGATCGACGCGTAGTCGACGTCGATGGGCAGCGCGACGCGGAGACGGTCCTCCATGGCAGCTACAGCGGGTGAGCTGGTGATCGTCATGAGTCCGAGGCTAGTAGGGCCGTTGTGGGCAGCCGCCGCCGCGGCGAGCGGGCTATTCCGAATCAGTCCCCAAACGCGCCGGCTTTTGGCCGCGGTGTTGCATCCAGTGCCGCCCCAGCCAACCACGCGCTCCGCGATCAAGCTCGATCCTCAGCGGTCGGCCCTGCAACTCGGCGTAGTGCGGGAAGGAATCCAAAGCGCCGGAGACGTCTAGCGTCTGTCTGCCGGGCTCCACAGCGATTAGGCCGTCGTCAAAAAGCCGGTGGAGGTCACGCCTGAGAAGGAGCCCCCCATGCTCTTCGTGGCGACCTAGCTGGGCATAGCTTTAGAGATGCGCGGCATCCAAGACTTCTGGAGGGTTCGACCCTGTGAACGCGCAGGTCGAGCCAAACCGCGTGAGGAGGCTGGACCGGAATCGCCCCTGGCCAACTCTGGCCCTAACTATTCGCTCGACATGACCACCGTGGACCTGCCCTCCCTCGCTCCGAGGTGAACGAGCAAGTGCTCGGGGACCGCGGCCGCCTTGAGCGCCTCGCGGAACGCTGTCCACCGGAAGGGTCGGAGGCTGAGCTGCGAGGACTCGCTCACGCACAGCCGCCTCAGCTCTTCGCCACCCAACATGCCGTTGAGATCTGTCCACGCCACGCCATGTTCAGAGCGATGGCCGTGACGTCGTGGTCGCGACTGTCCTGTGCGTCGAACTCAGAGCCGCACTTGAAACAAAGGTAGCGAGGGCGCTTCGTCTTTCTCTCCTTGAAGCTGGCAAGCCCGCACTTCGTGCACCGATGCCGCCGCTTTCGGCTAGGAGTAGCGCTGACCGACTCGATTACTGAGGCGCCCAGGAGATGCTGCTTATCCCAAAGGACGATGAGGTCACCGGCAGCAATACGTCCGCAGTTGGGGACGGTGCTGTCCCAGGAGTAATGAGTCGACGGGTGATCGTCGTAACCATCGTTGCCGGCGTGCTGGCGCTCTTCTCCCGCCGCCAGCACGAGCAAAGCTCTGTAGTCGTCCTGCGCCATCGCCATCCTCCCAACTTGCATACACTGACTGGTGCGCCAAGTGCCAGTCGAAGATAGCCTGGGTGCCGTCCTTCTTGGCGTGCAGCGAGGGCGCCAGATGCCACCGAGTTAACTTGGTTAACCGCAACGGTCGGAGTGAGGGGTGACCTGTCATAGTCGACCCCTATCGGTTTCTAGGGACCACCTATCGAACGCGTCGGGTTCCGGGCGGCGACCTCCGGGATTGAACACAACAGAGGCCGTGACGCTATCAAGCACTCTCCTTTGCCCGTCTACTGGCCCAGCCCGAGCTCGTGGCCGGCACATCGGTACCTCGCTTTGGTACCGACGTATTGGCGGCGTCCGCGGGACGCCTATTTGCGAAGGATGGCGCTGAAGGTATCCAGACCATTGGGATTGTCGGCGAAGGCTACGGCTTGGCAGCCGAGATCGACGACGGAAACGCAAGGTCGCTTAGCCATCTCACCCTGGCGGTTCTGTCGACACTGAACCTGATGACTAGCGCCGAGGAAGCTGAACTCGATCGTTGGCGAAACCCGGTGCGAACCAATAGCACCGACGCTGCCATCGGGCTCCATGTGATCGCCGCAGACATGGTCCCGAACCCCTGACAAGGTTCATCGCTCCTGACCGTCCCCCGCCCACCCATGGCCATCGCTCGTAGGCTGCACGGGTGAGCCAGCCAACTACCGAGTCCATCGAACGAGAATCGGGACTCGCACTCCTCGGCGCAGCAGCGGCTGTGATCGGGTGGGGCTCCGCCGGCGTGATTATCCGCAACATCGACATGGGCGGCTTGGCGATCGCCGTGTATCGGTTCTGGGTCTACTCGATCTTGCTGTTCGCGTTCATGTGGTGGCGAGGGACGAGAATCTCGTTCCGCATCATGCGCCTGAGCGCGCTGGGCGGTATCGCGCTCGGGGCCGACGTGGCGTTGTTCTTCTCGGCAGTGAAAGAAACGACGATCGTCAACGCCACCGTGATCGGCGCGTTGCAGCCCCTCATTGTCGGGGTGGTCGCGTGGAAGTTCTTTGGCGAACGGATTCGGTCCCGCGACATCGGGCTCGGCGCGGTGGCGATCGCTGCCGTCGTCGTCGTCGTTGCGGCTGGGACCGGCCAGCCGGAGTGGCATATCCGCGGCGACCTCCTTGCCGCCGGGGCGCTGTTCGCTTGGTCGGGCTACTTCATCTTCTCGAAAGGTTCGCTGGGCCGCATGACGTCGGCGGAGTTCACCCTCGGAACCGCATTCTGGACCGCAATCATCAACACGCCGCTCGCATTACTCTTTGGCCAAGATCTGTCGCTTCCCAACGCCCGCGACTGGATGTGGTTGGCCCTCTTAGCGTTGGGTGCGGGAGTCATAGGCCACGTCCTGATGAACTGGTCCCTGGTCCGAATCCCACTGTGGCTGGGCTCGACCTTCACACTGTTGATTCCGGTGACCTCTGCCGCGTTGGCGTGGCTGTTTCTCGACCAGGCGTTGCGGTCAATTCAAATCGTGGCGATGGTCATCGTGCTCGTGGCCCTTGGCGTCATGATCGCTGGCCGAGCAACACCGGAGCAGCCGGCCCTTGAAGAAACCACCTGACCGTACGGCTCGACAATCAGCGGGGATTGAGCCACTGACCCTGCCCGACGTACCTAGCCCATCGCGCTCTGGTGCCAGGCACCAGAGCGCGATGGGCTAGGCAAGCGACGGTGTCAGGGTCTCTCGGCCTGCGCCTTGATGCCGTCGACGGTCAAGGCCATGTTGGCCGTCCACTCTCGCAGCCGGTTGGCAACGATCTCTTCCTCACGATCTGGCATGGCCTCGATCGCGACGCTCAGCCCAGACGGGCCTGGACCCATTTCGGCACCGAATCGAAGCGTGCAGACCTCGACGCCGTCGGCGGCGAGATCGAACCGCCATCGAGCAGTCTTGTTGTCCACATCCCCAACGGTCCACTCAAAAAGCGCAAGCTCTTCGAATGCGGTGATGGTCGAGATGGTGCTCCATTCCCCGACCGCCTGGTGCTTGTTGCGTCCCTCGAAGGTCGCGCCCAGCGCCGGACCCGTATCGGTCCAAGTTGCGCCCCGAAACTCGGGCGAGAACCGTGACGGCAGGTTGATGTCGCTGATCAGCAACCAGACGGTTGTGGCGGCGGCCCCGATGTTGACCTCGATGGAAACCGTTGGGGATTCCGCGTACTTGGCCATTGTCGAACCGACGTACCGCTAGCCCGCGTCGCGTGCCTCGTAGTAGGCAGTCTTGGGGTCATAGATCGACCCGCCTTCTTCTTCGCTCGATCGCAGCTCGGCGCGTCCGACGACATGCCAGTGAACCTCGTCTGGGCCATCTGCCAACCGCAAGGTGCGCTGGTGGCTGTACAAGTCGGCCAACGGCGTCCATTGCGAGACCCCGGCAGCTCCGTGGACCTGAATCGCTTCGTCGATAATAGCGCACGTGCGGATCGGCACCATCGCCTTGACGGCGCTGACCCAGACTCGAGCCTCGGCGTTGCCGAGCTCGTCCATGGCCTTGGCCGCAGTGAGGACCATCCGGCGCATCGACTCGATCTCAATACGAGCCTTGGCAATGATCTCGACGTTCTTGCCCAGGTGGGCGATTGGCTTGCCGAATGCTTCGCGGCTCATGCCACGCTTGACCATGAGCTCGAGGGCACGCTCGGCAGCACCAATCGACCGCATGCAGTGATGGATGCGACCGGGGCCCAAACGGACCTGTGAGATCTCGAAGCCGCGGCCCTCGCCCAGCAACATGTTGTCCGCAGGCACG
>Ga0302127_10000407_pt1 | contig 23428 bp, 26 predicted proteins | sample CB4_SCM_MG_FD_204452 | JGI IMG/M metagenome (GOLD analysis project Ga0302127, IMG submission 204452) | Marine microbial communities from Western Arctic Ocean, Canada - CB4_SCM | ecosystem: Environmental > Aquatic > Marine > Oceanic | place: Canada: Western Arctic Ocean | collected 2017-09-24
GAGGACGGTCTGCGCTGGCGAGTCGTCCATGTAAATACCTAGGTCTGAAAGCTCACCAATGCCTGTCATGACGCGCTGGGTTGCGGTCTCCCCTAGGAGACCAAGGCGGAGCAAGTGGCTGTCGACTTCGGCTTCTGCGGAGAGGAGGCGTAGGGCGAGTTGCTCACGGCTCATCTCAAGGCTAAAGACGGCGGCGACTGCACCTTGGCCTGCGGCGTTGCGTGCGATGTTCATGGCTAGAGTGGATTTCCCGAGAGCGGGCCGGGCGGCGAGGATTACGAGGTCTCCACGCTGGAGCCGCCCGAGAGCGCTATCTAGGTCGGCGAATCCTGTGGGAATAGGGGCAGTGCCGCGATCCATGGGGTCGAGGCCAGCGGTATTTTCGAGGTACTGGTCTAGCACTTCGCGAATAGAAACAAAATCACGGACGGTGTGGGTATTGCGTACCTGGAATAGGAGCTCTTCCGCTCGCTGCATAGACACTTCAACATCGGGGGCATCGGCGTAGCCGATTGCTGCGATTTCCCCTGCGACTTGAATCAGCCGGCGCATAGTTGCGGTCTGGTTGACGATGCGGGCGAAATGCTCGATGTGGACCGAGGTCGGCGTGGCTGAGACGACATGGCTTAAGTAGGCAGGGCCGCCTACTTCGTTGAGTCGTTCATGGAGGGAGAGCTCGCGAGCAACGGAGATCTGATCGATGGATTCGCCGCGCCTATAAAGAGATAGACACGCTTCAAAGCACCATCGATTGCGCTCGCGATAGAAGTCCTCGGGCTTTACCAAGGGCGAAATCTTATTGATGGCCTCTCCATCAATAAGCAAGGAGCCGACGACTGCTTCTTCGGCGTCGGCGTCATGCGGGGGAAGCTTTTCTGCGTACATGCCTTGGTTGTCCCCCCACTCCGCTTCGGCCTCTGCTGAGAGGCCTCGCGCGCTAGGCCTCTTCGGCCCCTGCGGGCTCTTCTACGATTGCTGCTGCGATTGCGTTACCTGTAGCGGTTTCGGCCTCCTCGGCCTCGAACGCTGCGCGCTCTTCGTCGACAATGGCCCTCAGCGCAGTTGCCTCTTCAAGGGTGTACCCCTCAGGGATGACGGATACAACGACTTGGGCGCTGACCTCTCGGTAGAGGCGAATCCCTACGGGATAGTCGCCTGGCTCGTGAATTGCTTCGCCAAGAAGAACCTGGTGATGGTCAATCTTCCTGCCGGTAGCTTCGGTAAGCGCGTCCGCGATGTGACGACCAGTGACCGCACCGAATAGGCGACCGCTGGGGCCTACGCGGACCTCAACGATGACATTGATGCCGGTCATGGTCTCGGCAATCGCTTTCCATTCTTCCGAGAATTTTACTCGGTTGGCCTGCGCTGCCTTCTCAATCGCCTTGACGCGCTGGAGCTGGTCGGGAGTGGCGGGCGCGGCCAAATGCTTTGGCAGCAGGTAGTTCCGCGCGAAACCGTTCTTTACTTCTTTGATCTCGCCGGCATCAGCGGTGCCTGCGACATCCTCTAGGAAGATGACATTCATAACTCGTCCCTCTCTCGGATAGGGCTGCCTGCGGTGTGCGCACGACATTAAATGGTGCGACAAAAAGCCGATATCTATGATACCCCAACCCTCGCGTCAGCGGGAGATGACTTTACGATATACGCGGGATTACCCCATATGGACTGACTACCAAGGGTAAAACGGACTACTGCGCAACTCGCGAATGACCGATGTGAGTCATGGATATTGGCGGCCAATACCCGGGGTGGTAATTTGCATTGCGTTATTCGGGCAGGAGAGCGACGACTTCGAGACCGCGTCGTCGGGCATCGCGGACTGCAATAACTTGGAGCATAACGTGCATGCCTTCGGGGAGATTCGCGGGCACGGACTTGTACGAGGGCCGATTCTGGGGATTGGGGTACCGCTCCTCCCAGAGGGGATCTATGGCAACTCGTTCGGTAAGGCGTTGCATGAAGAACCTCGCCTGAGCGATGGTTCCGCGACCCATCCCCGCTGCTTCGAGGGAAAAATCAAGGTTCTCCAGGGTTGCACGAACTTGATCGGCGACCTCCCCGGTAATGACCGAATTCGTGCATGAGTCGATGGGCTTGAGAGCGGGGGTGACGGCCACGTCCCCAATCATGATGCCTGCGGCGATGTTGTTTTTAGTGGGGCAAAAGTAAATCTCTCGGATTTTCAGGAAGGGACTCATGCTGTGCTCTCCTGGATGTGGGCCATCATTTCCACGGAGATTTCGAATCGAGCGGGGATGAAGGCGACGACCTGGTGCAACTCAGGTCGAATGACGAGGTCAGGAAACCGTTCCTCGAAAATGTTCTTGGCGGTTTCCATATAGGCGGTATCGCGACCGAGCATGGTGACGTAGGTAATGCTTTCAGGAGTGCCTCCCGCTAGGCCCACCAGCGTTAGCAGGTTGTCGATGGCTTGGTTGGCCTGGGGTTCTAGGCCACCAGCGACAAGTTGGCCATCAATCTGGTTGAGCCCGTGGCAACGAGAGGTAAAGAACCAATCACCAATCTTGATGGAAGGGTCACGCGCAGTGACGTTGGGGATGTTTATTCGAGTGCGCCGCTTGCCGAGGAAACCAAGGACGTCAATGTGCGCGAGGTGACCAGGCGGGAGTTCAGTCGTGAGTACTTTGAATGCGGGCCTGTCGTTGGGACCGGGGAAGAACTCATCCCAAGGTGCGTAGACGGCGAGCCGATCCTCTGGCGTGGTGACGTAGCCTACGCACCGGGTCACATCGCTCAGGCTGCCCCCCGCCTTTCTCCATCAGGGTTTTTGCTTGAACGCTTCTTCCATCTGTGCGGGAGCATCGCCGACTGCTTCGCCAGACGCAGGGCGAGTACCAGGCAGAGAACCGGCGTAGATCACGCGGTCGAGGCGGTAGCCGTAAGGGACGGTTGCTTTGGCGTCACGCGGGTAAATCTCGAACAAGCGACTGAGAAGGGGCATGCGCGACTCTTGCCGTGGCTGTTATGCAGTCCCAAGGGCGCGATCTAGGCCGTAAGTGTGGGCTTCGATCAGATCGGCGAGGGGGAGGTCAACGTCGTCATAAGCGGTGAATCGGTCACCGCCGACGGCGCCCAGGCGTTCGGCGGGTACGCCTAGCGCCGTGGCACGCCGGATGATCGAGTCGGCATCGGTCGTTAGGCAACTGACGACGATGCGGGAAGGTGCTTCGCCGAAGAACGCTGCGTCCCATCGGTCCATCTCCGGTATGTCCCCCGCGAAACCGAGTGCGCCGATGATGGCACTTTCAGCGATGGTGACAGCAAGGCCACCATCTGCGCAGTCGTGCGCAGAGTGCAGGAGACGGTCATCCGCGAGGGCAACGACGAGCTTTTGCAAGCGCGCCTCTGCTTGAAGGTCGATGGTTGGCTGGCCAGAGACTTGATCGAACTCGTGGGCGAGGTATTCACTTCCAGCGAGGCCGGTGGTGGGGTCACCCAGGAGTAGCACGGTATCGCCTGGGTTTTTGAACCCTGCGGTGAGCTTGGTTGCTGCGTCTTGCAGCAAGCCAACGGCACCTACGACGGGAGTGGGGTAGATAGCCTCGCCTGCAGATTCGTTGAAGAGCGATACGTTGCCGCTGATCACGGGGACGCCAAGGGCTTCGCAGGCAGCGGACATGCCTTTAATCGCTTCCTCAAGCTGGTAATAGACGCCGGGCTTGGTGGGGTCACCGAAATTGAGACAGTCAGTGATGGCGAGTGGAGTGCCGCCCGCGCATACGACGTTGCGGCATGCTTCAGCGACAGCCATGGCCCCCCCGGTGTAGGGCTCCAGGTAGGCGTGGCGGCCGTTGCCATCGATGGCAATGGCGATGGCTTTCTTCGTGCCGCGAATGCGAATGATGGCGGCGTCGCCAGAACCAGGCTTGGCGAGAGTGTTGGTTTGCACTTCGTGGTCATACTGCCGATAGACAGAGCGCCGTGAAGCAATGTTGGGCGAGCCGAGGAGGTTCAAGAGGAATTGGCCAGCCATGGAAATGTCCGGCTCAGGAGGAAGGGGTTGGGCGTGGAGAGCGTCGAGGTAGGCTGGACGCGTTCCGCCGGGCCGGTAGCGAGGAGCCGCTACGAGGGTCTTGACGCTGACTTCGGCGACGGTCTTTCCGTTTTCGATGATTCGAGCAATGCCGTCGTCGGTGACGGTGCCGATGTTGCTTACGGGAAGGTCCCAGCGCTCAAAGACCTCCGAGACGAGGCCTTCGTGGCCAGCTTTGACGATGAGGAGCATGCGCTCTTGGGATTCAGAGAGCATGACATCGTAGGCGGTCATGCCTGCTTCGCGGCGGGGTACTGCATCGACGTTTATTAGAAGGCCAGTGCCGCCACGCTCCGCACATTCAATGGCAGAACTGGTGAGTCCTGCTGCGCCCATGTCTTGTAGGCCTTCCAAGTGACCGCTCTTGGCGGCTTCCAGACAGGCTTCGATGAGTACTTTTTCGAGGAACGGATCGCCGACCTGGACGGTCGGTCGCATCTCCGATTCGTCGCCGCCGCTGAAGGTACGGGAGGCAAGACCTGAGGCGCCGTGAATGCCGTCGCGACCGGTGGCTGAGCCAACAGAAAGCAAGAGGCTGCCTGGTGTGTTGGCGGCTGCCGACATGAGTTCACCTTCGCGCAGGAGGCCGATGCACATGGCGTTGACCAGCGGGTTCCCGGAGTAGGCGTCGGCAAAGACAACCTCACCTCCGACATCGGGGATGCCGACGCAGTTGCCGTAGGCAGAGATTCCCCGTACTACGCCGTCGAAGAGGAATCGATTGTGGGCATCGTCAAGAGGGCCGAAGCGTAATGAGTTGAGAAGGGCGATAGGGCGCGCGCCCATCGCGAGAATGTCGCGGATAATCCCTCCAACGCCAGTGGCTGCGCCTTGGTAAGGCTCTACAGCCGAGGGGTGATTGTGGGATTCAGCTTTGAAGACGACGCTGAGGCCATCGCCGATGTCGACGACTCCTGCGTTCTCCTGGCCAGCTTCGACACGTACGGCATCGCCGGTCGTGGGGAAGAGGCTAAGCAGTGGCTTGGAGTGCTTGTAGCCACAGTGTTCGCTCCACATTGCGCCGAAGAGCCCGAGCTCTACATGGGAGGGTTCTCGGCCGATTTTCTGGACTATAAGGTCATATTCGGCCCTGGTGAGGGCGATGGTGTCGAGGGTTTCTTGGCTGACTGGCATTAGTTTGTAATCCCGATGATACCGACTCCGGCGACGACAAGCATGGCGCCGAGCAGAGCTCTAGGTGTGATGTGCTCTTCGCCGCGCAGGACGAAGAGGATGACGACGTACGAGACCATGGGCACAGCTCCAAGAATGGGGGCGCCAACGCTGAAGTCGATGCGACTGAGGGCTGTGTAGAAGCAGGCAAAGGCCGTGGCAAATCCGGCTGCTGCGAGAGTAATCCAGAACATGGCGGCGCGAGTCACTTGAGGGCGCCCGCGGAACTGGCGAACGTTGATGGCGAGGACCAAGGCTAGGCCACATAAGCCCTCGTAGAACCCGACAATGACGCCAGGATGGCCTCCGTCCACGAGATCATTGGCGAGGAACCCGGAGAGCGCGAACGATAGGCCCGCGAAAATGGTGAAGGCGATTCCGCTGGTGACGCGGTTGTCAGGGGCTAGAGCGGGCTCCTCCGCGTGCACCGGTGTGCTCATTGGAGGACTCGCTTGCGGTCGGTTACGAGGATGCCCACGCCGGTAACGATTAGTACTGCGCCGAGGAGCACCCATGAGTTGGGTTTCTCGCCACCGAAGGTTACTGCGAGCGCTATGGCAGCGAGCGGTGCTGCACCGAGGATGGGTGCGGCGATGATGACGCCCGCCCGCTTCATTCCGTGGAAGTAAAGGAGGTTGCCGGTGACCCAGGTGAGCGCGCCCATGATGAGGACAAGGCCGAAGAAGCGGAGGTCATTGCCGCCAAAGGCACCGGGGCCTTCTAGAATGAGGCTAACGATGCCGAGGGTAATCACGGATATGGTGATCATCAAGGCGAGGACGGTGATCGCGCTGGCGCCGAACATCGCTTTTCGGGCGAAGACATCGCCTGCACCCCAGCCGACGGTTGCGATGAGCGTGAGGGCTATGCCTAGCTCCACTTCGTTAACCTACGCGCTCGTGGAGTGCTTCGAGCATGGAGCGCAGGAATAATAGGCCATCGGTACCACCTAATTCAGCTTCGACAACGCGCTCGGGGTGGGGCATGAGGCCCATGACATTGCCGGCCTCGTTGGTGACACCAGCGATGTTGTTGAGTGACCCGTTGGGGTTAGCGGCATGGGTAACTGCGCCGGCGGCATCGCAGTAGCGGAAGGCGACTTGGCCGTTAGCTTCCATGCGACTCAGAGTATCAGGGTCGGCGTAGTAATTGCCGTCGCCGTGGGATACGGGGATGGCAATTATTTGACCCACAGTAGTGAGTGAAGTGAATGGAACTGCTGCTCGCTCAATGACGAGATGCTGTGGCTGGCACCGGAATTGAAGGCTTTGGTTGCGCATGAGGGCGCCGGGTAGGAGGCCCGATTCGCAAAGCACTTGGAATCCATTGCAGCTGCCAATCACAGGGCCTCCGGCGGCAGCAAAGTCCTTCACTGAGCCCATGATGGGCGAGAGGTGAGCAATAGCACCAGGCCTAAGGTAGTCACCGTAGGAGAACCCACCAGGGAGGATTACTGCGTCGAATCCTGTAAGGTCAGTTTGTTTGTGGAAAACGTACTCTGCCTCCTCACCGAGGACCCCCGTGATAGCGTAATGCCAGTCGACGTCACTCCAGGTGCCAGGGAAAACGACGATGGCGAAACGTGAGGTCATGCGTGAGTCCTTCCTGAGCGCGTGGGGTTTTCCGGAATTGGCGGGGTCGACCGAATCGGCTGGGGAGCTAGGAGGCGAGGGACGCGAGAATCTCGGAGACGACTGCGTTGACAACGGAGCCATCGGCTTTGCCTCTGACTTGTGGCATGAGCACTCCCATGACCTTGCCCTTGTCGCCGGGACCTATGGCCCCGACTTCTTGGACTACGGCTTGGACAATGGTGCGGACTTGATCTTCGCTCATCTGCTCGGGGAGGTAACGTACGAGAACTGCGAGTTCAATCTCTTCTTTGGCGACGAGATCTTCGCGGTTGGCTGACCTGTAAGTGGTGATGGAGTCGCGATACTCTTTCGCCATTTTGACGAGAACCTGGTTCACGCTTGCGTCATCGAGGGGCTCGCCTTTGGCGGCGAGCGTGGCATTTTGGAGGGCAGCCTTAATCATGCGAATAGTGTCTTTGGTGATGGTGTCCCCGGACTTCATCGCGACTTTGAGGTCCTCTGTCAATTGCTCTTGAGTGCTCATGCTTTTAACTCTTTTGCGATTTCTTGGTCTATTTGGCGATACAAGGTGGCCATCTTTATGGCGGCGAGGGCCCAGTCGAAACCTCGGTTGCCCAAGGCGCCACCGGAGCGAGCCATGGCTTGGTCGGTATCATAAGTGGTCAGGACTCCGTACATCACGGGTATGTCGAAGGCTAGGGCAACACCGGCGACTCCACGTGCGGACTCGCCGGACACGTACTCGAAGTGGGCGGTTTCTCCTTTGATGACGCAGCCGAGAGTGACAAGGGCGTCCCACAGGCCTGTGCGGGCCATACGCCGAGCAGCTTGCGGCAGCTCAAACGCCCCGGGGACGGAAATGATAGTGATGGAGTCCTCACGAACGCCGTGACGACTGAGAGCATCGCGAGCGCCGGTAAGGAGCCGTGAGGTGATTGTTTCGTTGAATTGAGCGACTACGAGACCGACCCTGAGGCCAGTTCCATCGACGTTTCCTGAGAGCTCGCGTGCCATGCAGTCATTCTAGCGGGGAGAGCGGCGAGCGCCTAGGCAAGGGACGTTACTTCTTACTATCGGTGGGTTTGCCTTTGTCGGAGCCTTCCTGGTCGAGGAAGACCCAACAAGGAACGGCCAGGTGCGGCAACTGACGATGGTATGAATGGAAACGCTAAACGACAGGATTGGCTCCTGGGTTTGCATCGATGGCGTCGAAAAGATGGCCCATTTTGTCGCGCTTGGTCTCTAGGTAGTGGATATTTTCAGAGTTGCTTTCCACGACGAGCGGGATGCGTTCAGTGAGGTGAAGCCCGTAGCTCTCCAGGCCAACGACTTTCTTGGGATTGTTGGTTAGGAGACGCATGTTCTTAACTCCAAGGTCAACCAAAATCTGGGCACCTATCCCGTAGTGACGGAGGTCGGGTGGGAAACCGAGCTGGGCGTTGGCTTCGACGGTGTCCGCGCCCTTGTCCTGGAGGGCATAGGCACGAATTTTGTTGTGGAGGCCAATGCCGCGCCCTTCCTGCCTCATGTAGAGGAAAACGCCACTGCCTTCTTCGGCAATGGCTTTGATTGCCATGTCACGCTGGAGGCCGCAGTCGCAGCGGAGGCTGCCGAAGACATCACCAGTGAGGCATTCGCTGTGAACGCGGACGAGTACAGGTTCGTCAGTCTTGACATCGCCGAATACGAGAGCGACGTGTTCTGCGGCATCGACGGATGACTGGAAGGCGACGACGAGGGCGTCACCGAAGACGGTGGGTAGGCGGGCTTCCGCGGCTCGCTCTACGAGGCGCTCGTGCTCAAGACGATAAGTAATAATTTGCGCGACACTTACAATTTTAAGCCCGTGGGTTTCAGCAACGATTTCGAGATCAGGCAGGCGAGCCATGGTGCCGTCTACGTTCATGATTTCGCAAATAACGCCGGCTTCAGTGAGACCAGCCATGCGGGCGAGGTCAACAGAGGCTTCGGTTTGCCCGGCGCGGACGAGTACCCCACCGTCCTGGGCGCGCAAAGGGAACATGTGGCCCGGCCTGGCAAGGTCTTTGGCTTGGGTATTGGGGTCCACGAGTGCACGGACGGTTGCGGCGCGATCGGCAACAGAAATCCCGGTGCCGTCGTTGGCGATGTCAACGGAAACGGTAAAGGCGGTCTCATGGCGGGCGGTATTGCGACCAACCATCATGTCGAGCCCAAGGGCTGCGAGGCGTTCGGCGCGCATAGGCACGCAGATGAGGCCTCGGCCGTGTGTTGCCATGAAATTAATGGCATCGGGCGTGATGAACTCGGCTGCCATAACGAAATCGCCTTCGTTCTCGCGATCTTCGTCATCTACGACGATGACAACCTTGCCGTTCTTTATGTCCTCGACAGCTTGCTCAACGGACGCTAGCACTTCACTTCACCTCTCCGGGCTGTTCGGGCTTGCTATGCCTGCGGGGAGCAGGCGCTCAACGTACTTCGCGACGATGTCGACCTCTAGATTGACAGCGTCTCCAACGGCTTTGGAACTGAGCACTGTATGCTCCCAGGTATACGGTATCACGGCGATGCTGAACGTTGAATCAACGACCCCTGTGACGGTGAGGGAGATGCCCTCGACGGTCATGAACCCCTTCTTCACGATGTACCGGCCAAGGCCTCCAGGTGCTTCGATAGACATGGTTCGAGCTTCAGGCGTGCCACTGATTTCAGCTACATGGCCGACGCCATCGATATGGCCTTGGACGAAGTGACCACCCATGCGGGAAGTGGGAGTGAGCGCTCGCTCCAGGTCGACGGGGCTGCCAACAAGCAAGCTTCCGAGTGCGGTTCGGTCGAGCGTTTCCTGGGAGAGATCCATGGAGAACGAGTAGCTGGTGAACTCAACAACGGTGAGGCAGGTACCGTTGACTGCGATGGAGTCACCGAGCGCAATTCCTCCGAGTGTGCTGCATGCACGCACGACCAATCGGTGATTGGATATCTCCGCGACGCGGCCCATTTCTTCGACGATGCCAGTGAACACTCGATGACTCCTAGGTGCGGCGAGCGGATGGGTAGCCTCTGATTATGATGTCGCCATCTACCTGCTCGTAGGTTACCTGGGTGAGACGCAGGGCGCTCGCTATGGTGCGCGCGCCGTTGCCACCGACTGGCCCGGGCGCTTCGGCTCCACCGATGATGACGGGCGCAATGATACCGACGACTTTGTCGACGAGGCCAAGGTCGAAGAGCGAGCCGAGGAGTTGCGAACCGCCTTCTACGAGGACGGACATAATCTGCCGTTCGCCGAGAGTGGCGAGAAGTTGAAGGAGATCTACCTGATTTCGAGGACCGGTGTCGATGATGGTGGCGCCTGCGGCTTCGAGCGCGGTGCGCTGGCCGAGGGCAATGTTGCTGGTAGCGACGATGGTGGTGCCTCCAAGGGCGAGCATCGATGCGTCGATCGGCAGGCGGCCGGTAGAGTCGACGACCACGCGGGCTGGCTGGGGGCCAGCGTACGGGATGCCACGGACAGTGAGTTGAGGGTCGTCTGCCAGGGCGGTTCCAATGCCAACCATGACCGCGTCGACGCCAGCGCGGAGGGCGTGGGCGTACCTACGCGCGGCTACGTTAGATATCCATTTAGAGTCGCCGGAGCGGGTGGCAATCTTGCCGTCGAGGCTCATGGCGAATTTGGCGACGACGAATGGGGTACCAGTGGTGATGTGCTTCTCGAATGCCTCTATGAGCGCGAAGGATTCAGGGCTGCCTTCGCGTAGGACGACGCTGACGCTGGCTTGTTCGAGTCGAGCGACTCCACGGCCGTCGGTACGGGGGTTGGGATCGAGGGCAGCGATGTGCACGCACCGTATGCCAGAGGCGATGATGGCGTCCACGCAAGGAGGGGTGCGGCCTTGGTGGGCGCAAGGTTCAAGGGTGACGTAGAGGTCTGCGCCATCGGCTTCCTTGCCAGCCTGTGCGAGTGCCATTATCTCTGCGTGGGCTTGGCCAGGGGGCTGGGTGTGGCCCTCGCCGATAATGTGGCCATCCTTGACGATGACGGCTCCGACAGGTGGATTGGGGCTGGCAGTGCCTGTGGCGTTATGTGCGAGGGCTATAGCCCTCGCCATGGGGTCGTCACTGAGGGGTTGTTGAGGGGTCGCCATGCCGTCGACCTTAACGCCTAAGAACCTTTGCCGGGGTTAAAGTCGAGATGGACTTTGCTGGCGGTTGGGTCTTGCTGATTCTGGTATTTGCTGCCGAGCTCGGCGGAGCCGTAGAGGCGATCGGCGGGTGTGGTGAGGCGCAGGTAGGAAATCTGACCTATCTTCATACGGTGGTAGAGGGTGATGGGTAGCGAGGAAACGTTGCTAAGCTCAAGGGTGAGATGGCCCTTCCAGCCTGGGTCTACGTAGCCAGCGGTGGAGTGGATGAGAAGTCCGATGCGGCCAAGGGAACTTTTGCCTTCAAGCCGAGCGACGAGGTCGTCAGGGACTTCCACGTGCTCCAGGGTGCTACCGAGGACGAATTCACCAGGGTGGAGCATGAACGGGTCATCGTCGGCCATGGTGAGCATGTCGGTGAGCCTGTCGTTGGTCTTGCGGATGTCGATATAAGGGACTCGATTGTTACGGAATATGAGAATATTTCGATCTAGGTGCAGGTCAACGCTGGCAGGCTGGATGCAGCCTTCGCCGAGGGGAGTGATGACGATACGGCCTTTGGCTATCTCTTCTTTTATGGTGTGATCGCTGAGGACCATGCGTGGTTCTCCTGGGGGCATTGGCCCCTGAAGGGGCCAGAAGGGGATGGCCGCATTCTAGCGGGTTGTAGGGCCTGCCGCGAGCGAGAATCAATTGCGGCGCTATTTGGCCAAGTTAGAGTCCGTAAAAGGCTCGAGCGTTTGTGTCGAGGATCTTATGGGCTACAGCCTCGGTGACTTTGCCTTCGCCTACCCAAGAGCGAACCTCGTCTAGTGCTGCAAGGTTCGCTGAAGGGTCGCCGTGGGTGTAATCGGTGCCTACCATCAGGTTGTCTTCGGCCCCGAACCGCAACAAGTACTCGATATCGTCGACAGGGTCGATGGTTATGAACAAGCGGTTTTCGCGCAGGAGGTCTTTGGCGAGACCAAAGGTCTGCTTGCGTCCCCGTAGGACTTGTGCTCGGACGTGAGTGGACATCTGGGCGAGGCAGTAGGGAATCCATGACGCGCCGGCTTCCACGAAACCGAAACGGAGGTCGGGGAATTTTTCGGGCAGCCGGTCCATGATGATGGCATTGAACGCGGCGATTACGGGAAAGCTGCGATCCCATTCGCGGCCGGGCAGTGGATGGCCAGTATGGATGGATATCGAGATGTCGAGGTCGTTCGCGGCCTGGTAGACGGGAAAAAAATGCGAATCGCTGACGGATTTCTCAAGGTCGAACCCGCGCTTGAAAACGGTGCACGCACCGTTCTGTTTCGCCCACCGCAGCTCCTCGACTGCCATATCGGGGTCAAGGAAAGGGAGAACCGCAGCCCAGCGAAGGCGCCCGCTACTTTTGGCGCAACGTGCGGCAATCCAGCGGTTGTAGGCGCGTGCGAGAGCCTGTTCGGCAATGGGATTTGTTGTGCCATAGCGGATGAAAAATGTAGGAAAAATCACCTGGACGTCGACGGCCATGCGATCCATGTCAGCCAGGCGCCCTGGTACATCATCCAACTCACGGCGCCCGCGCGAAGGATAGTGGGCGTCGTCGCGAACCACGCGCGGCTGGGTTCGCGTGCCGACGAGCCACCAGCGCGAGCCCTCGGGTCCCGCCCCTGATGGCGAGTTGGCATCGCGCGTCACGTTGACCGGCGCGTACTTGGTGGCGGGGCCATCGATGTACTGCCAAGTGGCCTCGGATTCGTCCACGTGAGTGTCTGCGTCAATTACACGTAATGTTGTCATGGCTATGAATACTCCTAGTAGAAAACGGCCTTGGAGCCACCACCCGCTGCTGAGACGCTCTCGCCTGTGACGGCCGCGGCTTGCTCAGAGCAGAGAAAGGCAACAACGTTGGCGATGTCTGGGGCGGTCACAAGGCGCCTGATGGCTAAGGTCGCTGCCATGCCAGCCTCGACCTCTTCGAGGGTCTTGCCAGTGCGCTCCATCTGGCCTGCTAGTCGCGGCGCGAGAGCCTCGGTTTTGGTGGCGCCGGGGTGGACGGCGTTGACGGTGATGCCCTTGGGGCCTAGTTCTTCGGAGAGGACCTTGGTGGCGTTCATTACAGCGGCATTGCGCATGCCGCCACTGACTCCTGCAGCCTGGCGCGTGGCCAGGCCGTCGATGTTGACGATGCGGCCCCAGCCTTTGGCTTCCATGTGTGGGTAGGCCTCTTTAGCGCAGCGGAGGTAGCCCAGCATCTTGACCTGGAAGTCGGCGTTGAGGAGCGGCTCGTTGAGCTCAGCAAGGGTGTCCACCCCGCCGGTTCCGCCGATGGTTGCGGCGTTGTTGACGAGGACGTCAAGCCCGCCCAGCTGGGCGATGGTGCTTTTGACGAGCGCCACGATGTCTTCGGCATTGCCCATGTCAGCACGGAGGCCGATGACCTTGGAGCCTGATGCTTGGGCTATCGCTGCTGCGGCTTTCTTCGAAGCTGCTTCGTCGCGCCCGCAGATGGCGACGCTGGCACCTTCAGCGGCGAGGGTGGATGCGATGGCGAACCCGATACCTCGACTGCCCCCCGTGACGAGGGCTACTTTGTTGGATAGTCCGAAGTCCATGGTTTAGTTCACTCCTGTGAGACTTCTTGGAGAAGGCCTTTGCGAAAATGCAATTTATTAATTGTAGGTGTATGCGCTTGCCCGACCATACCATACCAACGGTTGGTGCATGAATGCATGGGTGAGCAGCCGGCTGAAAAGGGCGCCCCCGTCGGGGGCGCCCTTTTTTTGCTGAACTTCGTGTATGCAGATTTGCCTAGGTGGCGAAGGTTGAGGCGAAGATGAGGGCCACAACGGACATGAGTTTAATCAATATGTTTAGCGAAGGACCAGAGGTGTCCTTGAAAGGATCACCTACGGTGTCGCCAACGACGGCTGCAGAGTGGGCAGGGCTGCCTTTGCCTCCGAGATTTCCTGCTTCGATGTACTTCTTCGCGTTGTCCCAAGACCCGCCCGCGTTAGCCATGGTGATTGCGAGGAGAGCGCCAGATGAAATAGCGCCGAGGAGGAGGCCTCCGACGGCTTCAGCACCCAGGAACGGAATCAGTCCGACAACGATGGGGACAATGACTGCGAGCAGTCCAGGAAGGACCATCTCGCGGAGGGCTGCTTTGGTGCTGAGGTCTACGCACTTGGCGTATTCAGCCTTGACACCCGGCAGTCCTTCTCTAAGCCCGGGAATCTCCTTGAATTGGCGCCGAACTTCTTCAACCATGTCCTGTGCGGCTTTGCCGACAGCTTCCATCGTTAGAGCGCTGAATACGAATGGCATCAAGGCCCCGATGAGCAGGCCTGCAAGTGTTGAGACTTTGAGTAGATCAATGGATGTAAGGCCAACGGCTTGGGCGTAGGCGGCCATAAGGGCAAGGGATGTCAGGACTGCGGAGCCAATGGCGAACCCTTTGCCGGTTGCTGCGGTGGTGTTCCCTAGAGAGTCTAAAGAGTCGGTGCGCTCGCGAACCTCGTGCTCTAGGCCGGCTTGCTCGGCGATGGCACCAGCGTTGTCCGCTACCGGGCCGTAGGCGTCGGTTGCGAGGGTGATACCCAGAGTGGAGAGCATACCAACGGCTGCTATAGCGATGCCGTAGAGGCCGGCGAGCTCGTTGGCGGCGATGATGGCCGCGACAATAGCGAGGATAGGGACGATGGTTGAGAGCATGCCTGAGGCAAAACCGGTGATGATGACGGTCGCAGGGCCCGTAGCCGTGCGGGCCGCTACCTGCTGGGTGGGCTTGTTCTCATAGGATGTGTAGTACTCGGTGCTAATCCCGATAATGACTCCAGCGAGGAGACCCGTGGCGACCGCGCCCCACATTTTCCAGACCGCATCCATGCCCAGCGGGGATTCGGCTGCGATTTCGAAGAGGTAGTAAATGGCGCCGAAGGCGCCTGCTAATGAAAGAAGACTAGAAGCGAAAATGCCACGGCGAAGGGCCCAGAGCAGGCTGCCCATAGACGCGTTTTCTTTAGTACGGACGAGAAACGTGCCAAGAATCGATGCGACGATGCCGACGGCTGCGAGGAGGAACGGTAAGACCGCCAAGCTCGAGCCTACGGCCGTCGTCTTCACTTCTCCACCGACAAGGAATGCTGTACCAGTGGCGGCAAGGGCGATGCTGGCGATGATCGAGCCAATGTAAGACTCGAACAGATCAGCACCCATGCCTGCGACGTCCCCCACGTTATCGCCGACGTTGTCAGCGATAACTGCTGCGTTACGCGGGTCGTCTTCCGGAATGCCTGCTTCAACCTTACCCGCAAGGTCTCCACCAACGTCGGCGGCTTTGGTGTAGATACCACCGCCGACACGTGCGAACAGTGCAATGGAGGACGCTCCGAAGCTGAATCCGGCGATTATGGCGGGGTCGCGGAAGATAATCCAAAGGGCGGCGGCACCGACAAGCCCGATGCCCACGACGGTCATACCCATCACTCCGCCACTGGAGAACGCCACGCGGAGCGCGGGGTTCAGCCCAACACGTGCCGCTGCTGCAGTCCGCATGTTGGATCTGACGGCGATTTGCATGCCAATGAGGCCTGCGGTCCCAGATGTGATTGCGCCAACCACGTAAGCGATGGCAGTTCGGGGGTCTTGCTCTTCACGGGTGAATCCGAGGACGAGCAGAATAGCGAACACTGCGGTTACGAAAATGGCGAGCATGGAGTACTCGCGCTTCAGGAACGCTGCGGAGCCTTCCTGAATGGCCGCGCCAATTTCTCTCATGAGCTCGGTCCCTGGGTCAGCGGCAAGAACTTGCCGGGCGAGGAACATCGCGAAAATCAACGCGAGCGTTCCTGCTCCTATAGCTAAATATAAGCCTTCCATTTTGAAATCTCCTTTGGGCGCGATAGTGCTGCGAGCAAGCGCGCGTAATTCACAGGGTCGATGGCCCTACCAAGCTAGGGAATCTACATGGGCGGACGGATGTAATCAATGAGCTTTGCTTACATCTAAAAAGTAAATGTGCCGCCCTGCGGAATGTCATGTGAAGCAGGACGCATGTGGGTGTACACGGACAATGGGCTCGACATCATGTCGGTCGATGGAGGTGTGGCGTGTTGGTCAGTGCTCGTTTAGACCTACTAGGGATTGGTGTCGTGCTCGGCGAGTAGGCGCTCGAGGCGTCGCTGGCGGGTGGTTATGGTGAGGTCACCACGAGTGCGCTCGAGGACGGCCCGGAGTTGATCGGTGGTGCGCCGGAGTCCGCCGGTGAGAGCGTCGGGGAAATCCATGACAACGAGGACGTTGTATACGTCGTCCATGAGGCGCATGAGTTCCTCTGAGCGTGAGTCATCGTCACGCCTTAGGGAATCGAGGATGTATCGCCTCAGTTCACTGGCAGCTTCGGCGAGGCCGTTGAGGTAGGAAGGGGTTTCAATGCCTATTTCCTGCGGAGTAGGAGTGTCTTCACCTGCGATGAAGGCGTACACGCAGCGTGCCTCTGCATACTCCTTCTGTGAATCCTGGGTGTAGCCGGTGAAGTAGATGTCAGGGTGGTCTTTGAGTAGAACTCGGGTCTCGGCGACGAGCAAACCTACTTCTAGGACCTGAATTTTCGCTCGCTCAAGCTCGTTGCGATGGATGGCGCGAATGGCGTTGGCGGAGCCACGTATCACCTCACGCGAGACTTGGATAGCGCGCTCGCGCACAGCGTGCTTGGCTTTCAGGGTTTCAAGGGCCGTGCTGGTGATGTCGTCTAGACGAGTTTGGTTGTCAGTCATGGGATACGGCTCGCTGGGCCTCGGCTGCCGCTCACCGGCAGTGCTTGGTTTATGGCCATAGTTTAACCGAAGGCTGGGCTTTACGGGAGCGGGCACAGCCTGGACTGGACGCGCCGCATGCTCAACTACGTTACCCGGCAGTGCCCCTCTGGCAATTTCAAAAACCGCACGAGCAGCGCCGGTCACTGGCCCTAGCGCACTTGCGACCATATAAACACTTTCGCGGCCCCAGGACCGGCCCCTCCTTCAGTGCTCTTCGCGAATAGTTCAAGTCGACGGTTCAGGAGGGATACGCCTGTTGCCAGGAAGGAGAGCGAATGTGTACCAGCGGGCTGTACTTCAGGAACGGGATGTGGTTGTGAGGGATTTCACTTGCGGAGTTCGTTGTGCTATTCTGGATACGTTGAAATAGGATAGTTTTACGAACGCTGGACGGCTCTCTCGAGTCGTTTATTGGCTTCCAGGGGGCACCGTTTCATGGTGCAAGACGCAGACAATCAGGATGTGTCGAGTCGCTCGGCTTACGGCCAGCCGTTTCCCGCTCCCGTCGTGGAGTGGGATATGGACCGAATCGAGGGCGAGAGCATCGAGCAGTTGAAGTGGAGCGCGCAAGAGGCGTTCCCTGAGCCGCTGATCCATGTTCCTGAGGACCTCAAAAATAATATCGCGCTTACTTCTGTGGATGCGCTGCTGAATTGGGGCAGGGCTAACGCAGTTTGGCCTGTGTCTTTCGGCCTGGCGTGCTGTGTGTTTGAAATGATTGCCTCTGCGATGTCGCGCTTTGACATCTCGCGTTTCGGCATGGAGGCCATGCGTGCCACGCCTCGCCAGGCGGATTTGCTGATTGTTTCCGGGACGTTGACGTGGAAAATGGCCCCTGCAGTGCGTCGCATCTACGACCAGATGTCGGAGCCCAAGTGGGTGATCGCGATGGGTGTGTGCGCGACGAGTGGTGGTCCGTACTACCAAGGCTACAGCGTGGTCCCTGGCGTGAATCATATCGTGCCGGTGGACGTGTATGTGCCTGGTTGTCCGCCAAGACCGGATGCACTGCTGTATGGCATCATGCAATTGCACGACAAGATCAGGAAATACTCGATCAGTCACACTCCGGCAGGGGGGTAGATTGACCACTGTCGTTTCAGGCAGCGACCTGGCCATTTTGGTAGGCAATCGTTTGCTTCATTCCGTCACGCTTTCGGATGTAGGTGCTGCTTGGGTGACTCCTGAGGCGTTGGTGGATGTTTGCCGTTTCCTCCACGATGACCCTGATCAGGCGTTCGAGTTGCTGAGCTCGGTCACGGCTGTCGACTACGTTGAGTTCTTTGACGTGGTGTACCACCTGACATCTATTTCGCGTAATGCATCGGCTGTACTGAAGGTGCGCTTGTACGGTCGCGAGGCACTGTCGTTGGCGTCGGTGACCAGTGTTTGGTCGGGTGCCGAACTGCAAGAACGCGAGATATTCGACCTCCTCGGCGTGTCGTTCGATGGTCACCCAAATCTGAAACGACTGTTGACCTGGGAAGGTTTCCAGGGACATCCGCTGCGCCGCGATTACCTCGAGCCGCCACTGCCCTACACGTGGCCTCACGGTGGGTAGGTGATTACGTGACTATGCATACCCAGCCAGTGATAGTGAATATAGGTCCGCACCACCCGAGTACCCATGGTGTGTTCCGGATGCGCTTGACGATGGATGGCGAGAACATTCTGGATGTGGAGCCAGTGATCGGGTACCTGCATCGAGGCTCGGAGAAGCTGGCTGAGGAACGTCATTACACCCAGGTAATCACTCTGACTGATCGCATGGATTACGTAGCGTCGATGACGAATAATCAGGCATATGTGCTCTCATGCGAGCAGCTGACGGGGATAACTCCTCCTGATCGGGGTTTGTACCTGCGGGTAATCGCTGCGGAGTTGCAGCGTGTGGTGAGCCACCTAGTTGCCACGGGTTTCTTCCTGCAGGACTTGGGGGCGTTTGCCACGCCTTTGATGTACGCAATGCGCGAGCGAGAGAGAGTGTTGGACCTGTTCGAGATGCTGTGTGGAGCGCGTATCACGGTTTCGTACATGCGAATCGGTGGGGTGTTCCAGGATGCGCCAGGCGAGTTCTGGCCTGCACTGCGTCGAATCTTGGACGATTTCCCGTCGTTTATCGATGAGTTGGAAGACCTGATTTCGGATAACGAAATTGTGCGGAGTCGTACACAGGGAGTGGCTGTCATTTCCGGAGCAGATGCGGTGAATGCGTCAATCACTGGTCCGGTGCTCCGAGCCTCAGGGGTCTCATGGGACCTCCGCAAGGCGGCTCCATACGATGTGTACGACAGGGTTTCGTTCGAGGTACCTCTGGGTGAGCACGGTGATAACTATGACCGATACATGATCCGCATCCGTGAAATCAGGGAATCATTGAAAATCGTTGAACAGTGCGTGGCGCAGATCGAGCCAGGGCCCGTGCGGGCTACGACTGCTATGTTGTTCCGCCCGCCTGCGGGCGAGTCGTACGTGCCCATAGAGGCGCCCAAGGGCGAGCTAGGGTTTTACCTAGTGAGCGACGGGTCTATCGCGCCGTACCGAATGCATGTACGCGCGCCATCGCTAATTAACCTGACTCTGCTGAAGCAAATGTTGGTTGGCTGGAAGCTGGCAGACGCCATCGTATCGTTCGGCAGTATCGACGTGAACATGGGCGAGGTAGATCGCTAATGTCACCGTTGGAAGAAAACCACATATTTAGCGGAACCTACGGCTTTGTGACCAACACTCTGGGCGGGCCTGACTGGCTTGCCTACGGTATGGGCGCGGTCGCAGTGATCATGATTGTGGTCAATGGCTTCTTGCTGATAGGAACGCTCTTCACTTGGATGGAGCGCAAGGTCGTCGGTCGGTTTCAGTCGAGAGTTGGCCCCAATAGGGTTGGGCCTTTCGGGATACTGCAGGCCATCGCCGACGCGGTGAAGTTACTATTCAAAGAAGATATCGTCCCAAGGCGTGCGGATCGGTTACTGTTTAATGCTGCGCCCATAGTCATGCTGGCACCTTCGCTATTAGCGCTGGCCGTGATTCCGTTTGGGCGCGGTAGCTACGTTGCGGACCTGAACATCGCGGTGTTGTACGTGGTGGCGATGGGCGGAATAGCTTCCTTGGCTGTGCTGATGGCTGGTTACTCCTCCGGTAACAAGCTCGCGCTTTTGGGTAGCATGCGCGCGGTGGCGATGCTGTTGTCGTACGAGATACCGCTGGTAATGGCGCTACTCGGGATAACGCTTTTGGCGGGGTCGATGTCAATGGTGGACATTATCGAAGCGCAGCATGTGCCGTTCTTGCTTGTTTCACCGCTGGGCGCGCTGATCTTCCTTATTGCGATGTCCGCAGAGCTGAACCGCCCGCCGTTTGATGTGACAGAGGCTGAGTCGGAATTGGTTGGTGGGTACCTGACGGAGTACTCGGGGATGAAATTCGGGGTTTTCTACCTGGCTGAGTTTTGCAATGTAGTGCTTGCAGGTGCGCTGTTCGCCATTCTTTTCCTAGACGGCTGGGAGTGGGCGATCCTGCCATCCCACCTTTGGTTCCTGATCAAAGTTTTCGGGTTCCTGTTCGTGGCGTCATGGGTGCGGGCGACGCTGCCGCGCATGAGAATCGACCAGATCCTGACGTTCGCGTGGAAGTACCTGTTCCCGCTGAGTTTGGTGAACGTATTGGCGCTCGCGGTTGAGACTATTGCGTGGCCCGATCCTTCGCTCGGCCAGTTGTGGATTATGGTTGCGGTCAACTGGGTCATCGCGGCGCTAGCAATCCCGCTGCTGTCCTTAGTGGTGGACTTGAAGACGCCCGCTCGCGCTGGGCGCCGGGTTTCCCCGGTTGAGGAGGCGATCTGATGTATGGCATCGGTATCTTGAAGGGCCTGGTGGTGACGGCGAAGAATTTGCTTCGTAAGCCGGCAACGATCCAATACCCAGAGGAACGGGTGCCTCAGGCTTCTCGATTCCGCGGGCAGGAATTTACATGGTTCGTGGATCGCTGCACGGGGTGTGCTAGCTGCGCGAAATTCTGCCCGTTGGGCATCATCCGAATCGAGACTGACCCGAACGGAGGCAACGAGCAGGACGGTGGCAGCTATCGAGTGGACGTCTTTGATATCGACCAGGGGCGCTGCATGTACTGTGGTATGTGCGTTGAGGCTTGCCCGTACGATGCGTTGCACATGGGGTCGAATTTCGAGGCGGCGCAGTACCGACGGGAGGACCTTGTGATTAATGTTGAGGTGCTGAAGGCCAGGGATAAGCACCCGAGCACATGGTATCGTCCGCAACTCGAACGCGAGAAATTCGACCCGTTTGAAGGCCAGCCGAAAGAGTGGAAGGATGCAGGGCGTGAGAATCCGTTTTGGCACCCGCAGCGCCCAGAGATGCTTCCAGACGAGGGCGACACCCGCCCAACGGCGAATGGCGAGTACAAGTAGTGACTAATGCTTTCACAGAAATTGCTTTCTGGACGCTGTCGGCCATTACTGTGGGCGGTGCGCTGGGCGTTATCCGTACTCAAAATATGTTTCGGGCGGCATTGCTGCTAGTGGTGAGCTTCGTGGGGGTTGCGGGCATTTTTGCCTTGGTCAACGCGGATTTCTTGGCGGTGGTTCAGCTGCTGGTGTACGGGGGCGGTGTAGCGGTGTTGGTGATCTTCGCGGCGATGATCACGACGAATGTGGCCGAGGGCAATCGCGGCACGGATACGCAACTGTTCGGGCTTGTAGTGTCGCTCGCACTACTAATGGCGTTGATTTTCGCGGTGGTGCAGGCGCAGTGGACATTGCTTCCTGATGATCTGCCTGAGCCTCTTGCGGCCGCATTCATGGACACTCCAGCGGCGATTGGGCGAATGCTGCTGAATCAATTCGTCCTGCCGTTCGAGATTGCGGGTGTGGTGCTGCTGGCTGCGGTAATCGGCGCGCTCTCGCTGGTTAGGGAGCGATAAGGATGCTAGAGCGACTTCTCATCCTGTCGGCGGTCTTGTTCTGCATAGGTCTTTATGGCGCGTTGTCTCGGCGTCATGTGATCGCGGTGCTAATCTCGATCGAAATCATGTTCAACGCGGTAAATGTCGCGCTGGTTGCATTCTCCCGCTACATAACGCCGGCTGCGCTGCGCGCGACCGGCGAGGTGACTGCCGTGGCGGAATCTACGCTACTCGCGGGGCAGACATTCGCTGTTTTCGTAATCGTGGTCGCGGCGGCCGAGGTGGCGTTGGGTTTGGCTCTAGTAATAGCTACTGTGCGGACGAAGAATTCGGTGGATGTAACCGAGGCTTCTCTCATGCGTCGGTGAGCTACGCGCTCAAAGCACGTGCACCTGCCGCTTGATGCTGGCAGGTGCACTAGAGGATGGTTGGTTCGATCGAATGCTGGGTGAGAACTGAAGTATGTGGGTTGACTACAAAAAAGCGCCGAACTTGATGTTGGCCGAGATGTGGAAAGAAGTCCTCGAGGGAGAGGGCTTGCCTGTGCGGCTCCTGCCAGAGGGCGACATCTTGGACTATGGAGAGTCAGTGGCATACCGAGTCATGGTTCCTCGCGGCAGGGAACACGTGGCGGACGAGATCCTTAGGAAACTATGACTACGTTTATGCAAGAGACTTTCCTAGGGGGCCGCTCGTGATCAACGAGGCTGCTGTTTGGGCCATCGTGGGTTTGCCTTTGCTCGGCGGGCTCGTCATCATTGCTGGATTACGTCCTTGGACCCGTTCGCTATGGCGGCTGAGCGGGTCGGTGAGTATCGCAACGATGGGCGCAGCGTTCGCGCTGAGCCTATGGGCGTTGAATTCGGTTCACGGCCATCATGGTGAGGCTGTCGGTTTTGCCCCGCACTCATGGTTCACCGTGGGAGGCAATGCTGCCGGAGGCGCATTCGAGCTGACGATAGGCGTGCTGCTGGATCCGCTGTCTGCCATCATGGCAGTAGTGGTGACGGGAGTGAGCATGCTCGTGCAGGTTTATTCACTGGGCTATATGCGAAAAAAAATAGGCACCGAAGGCGGGGCATTCGTTGATTACCCACGCTACTTTGCCTATATGTCTTTTTTTACAGCGGCAATGTTGGGGTTGATCCTGGCGTATAACCTGATTCAGACATTCGTGTTCTGGGAATTGGTAGGGTTGTTCTCCTACCTGCTGATTGGATTCTGGTTCCACCGACCTGCTGCTGCCGCTGCTGCGAAGAAGGCGTTCATCGTGACCCGGATTGGCGATTTTGGGTTCATGCTGGCCCTGATGTTCTTGTTTTCTTACCGCGCGGAGTTTGTAGCTCAGGGCCTGAATCCCTTCGAGATTCCCGCCATTCAAATTGCCGCCCCACTGTTGCCTGCAGGCTTGGTGACCTGGGCGGCGCTTGGCTTATTTGCTGCTGCGGTGGGGAAGTCTGCGCAGTTCCCGCTGAACACGTGGCTACCCGATGCGATGGAGGGACCAACGCCGGTTAGCTCGCTGATTCATGCTGCAACGATGGTTGCTGCAGGCGTGTTCCTGTTGGCACGAGTGTTCCCGCTATTCGAGGCTTCGTCGTCAGTGATGAACACTGTTGCGCTGACCGGCGGAGTGACTGCGGTCCTAGCAGCCGCGATGGGATTGGCCTCAAATGACATCAAACGTGTGTTGGCCTTCTCGACGGTGAGTCAATTGGGCTACATGTTCATCGCCCTAGGCGTAGGTGCCCCTGGAGTGGC
>Ga0302127_10000414_pt1 | contig 23265 bp, 22 predicted proteins | sample CB4_SCM_MG_FD_204452 | JGI IMG/M metagenome (GOLD analysis project Ga0302127, IMG submission 204452) | Marine microbial communities from Western Arctic Ocean, Canada - CB4_SCM | ecosystem: Environmental > Aquatic > Marine > Oceanic | place: Canada: Western Arctic Ocean | collected 2017-09-24
GTTGGTTTTTACCAGCCTTATAGACTCAATGCTAAGCAGGTGTTTATTAACTACCTTACTTACCTCCTGCAGTCCCCCTAAAACTGCTTCCTGAGTCATGGCATCTTGTGCATAGGTATCTGAAATAACGGCTTCTTTATTAACCCAACCAGCAATATAACGATATCTTTCAGGTGCATTGTGTGAAATGGCATTAGCTTTATAGGAATGCCTGAAACTGTAACAACTATATTTCTTCTTATCTCTTACCCGATATTTACCTAGAGACAAAACAATCCGCTTTGATATCGTTGAGTCCTTAGCAGAAGCGAACTCTCTGCCCATTGCATACTCACTTCCATCAGCCAATTCTTCAAATGCTCGTCTCAACCAACTTACACCTACTGTGACTGGAACAGTTCGTTTTCTATCTTTTGTCTTAGTTTTACCCGTTATGACGATATATGGGATATTGGTGTTAAGCCTTACATTTTCAGTCTTTAGCCTTTGCAACTCAGAGTTAATTATCCCTCCTTGCAGGGCCAACAACATCAACACGCCTCTGTTTGTCTGATATTTTCCACTAACTATATCTGTAACTATCTCTATCTGGTCGGTCTGACTAAATGTTGGACGAACTTTTTTGTTGTGTTTCTTAATGATGGGCTTGTGAAACTTCAAATTAAGTCTATCGACCTTGATTACCTTGCTTAATACAGCAGAAATTACAATCCAATCCCTTTCTATACTAGCTGGGCTAACCACTTTTGCACGATCTGCAATCATCTTATCCACGGCTTCATAGATCGTATCTGAATCCTCTATCAAACAATCGCCATCAATATAGGACAGTAGTCTTTCCCAGCTAGCGTAAACTCTTCTGCCCTCCCTATTGTTCTTGTCGTAACGCCCCTCCTCTCTATTCTGGTTATAAATATCCCAACACTCAGAGAGCAGGGTCTTAGGTTTAACCTTTCCCACATTAGAAATGGCTAACTCCCAAGCTTTATGGGCAACCTTCTCCTGATAGGTTGCAGGATTAGTAATCTCAAAATCATCAAAGGATGTGCCAGTGTTGTAGTCGTACTCCTGCTGTTTTGAATATCTGTCTTCAAGCACAGTAAAGGCAGTGGGATGAGCATCCCAAGGCGCAGCCACGTATGTATCAAAAACTTCTTTAAGCACCCCAGCTTCTAACTTGTGAAATCTAAGGTACTTAAGGGCTTCACGTTTAATCTTCTCTTCTTCGACTTCAGCCGAGAAAGTATTCCTACTTGTATTCAGGATAGATTCAAAGTTGGAATTGACTTCTGACCAAGCCAATGTGATTTCAGCATCAGATGCACGAACAGAACATGGAAGTTGCTTGTGATAAAACTTTTTTCGGTATAGATGGATGATATCTGTAGGGATTCTTCTGCGATAGAGGAACTTGTCCTTACGCTTCTGGAGATATTTAAGCCTAAAACCTATTTGTGTCACCTATTTGTGTCACTGAATGGGCTAATTTTAGCAGAAAATTATTGATAAAGTCTAATTATTTCAGATACTTAGGGTTTTTATTCTAGTAAATATTGGTGGAGCTAGGCAGGATCGAACTGCCGACCTCGTGACTGCCAGTCACGCGCTCTCCCAGCTGAGCTATAGCCCCAAACATGCAAGGGGAGCGAATCGTAGCGGATATGTTTACAGGGTTCAAGGTATCCCCTTCCACCTGATTAACTTTTTCTTCTTAGCGCCTGGTAGTCCTTTTCCAGCTTTTTAGTTTGTTTCTTGGATACGCCACCGAGGACGTCAATGGCATGTTTAACTCTTGCCCTTGTCATATCCGGGCCAATCACAACCATTGAATCGAATAGCGGTGGCGAAACCGGATTGCCGGACAGTGCCACGAACATGGGCGCAACCACGTCGCGAATTTTCAGATCCAGATTCTCCGCCAATTGTTCAAACAAGGCCTGTAGCGGCTCTTTTTGCCACAAGGTCACAGCTTCCAGATCCCAGAGTGCAAATTGCAGTATTTTTTTTGTCTCATCGGCGGACTGATTCTTGATTTCCAAATCAGTCTCTCTGATATTGGGGAGACCTGCCGCAAAAAAAGCGATCATGTCAGACACTTCCGAAAAAACATCAACACGCTCTTTAATCAAGGGAATGATTTTCTTTAGATTTTCTCGGTTATAGGCCCACTCACTGATTCGGTCTGCGAAGCCATCGTCATCCAATTCTTCGCGAAGCCATCTACCGTTTAGCCATTTGAGCTTATCGACATCAAAAACCGGCGCACCCAGTGAAATTCTCGAAACATCAAACTGCTCAATCATGGCGGGCAGGGAAAACTTCTCCTCACCGTCGGGCATGCTCCATCCCAACATACCCAAATAGTTCAAAACCGCTTCTGGTAAAAAACCCATCCGCTCGTAAAAACGGATGCTGGTCGGGTTCTTGCGTTTACTCAACTTGCTCTTATCGGGATTACGCAGTAGCGGCATATGAATTAATTCCGGCATGTCCCAACCGAAATAATCATAGAGCAACATATGCTTCGGCGCCGAATTGATCCACTCCTCGCCCCGTATGACATGCGTGATTTCCATTAAGTGATCATCGACGACCACTGCCAGGTGATAGGTCGGATTACCATCAGATTTTAGGAGCACCTGCATATCTACCTGCGAGAACTCTATCGGTATCTCACCTCGGAGACGATCCTTTACGACACAAGTACCTTCACTGGGGACTTTCATCCGAACGACGTGTTCTTCCCCTGCCGAAATCTTTTGCTTGACCTCCTCTGCGGTCAACGATATGCAGAGGCCATCGTAGCGCGTCGTTTCTTTGTTTTGCATCTGGCTGGCGCGCATTTCCGACAGGCGCTCCTGGGTACAAAAACAATGGAATGCATGTCCCTTATCCAGTAGTTCGTCGACATGGGGTTTGTAGATACTGAGGCGCTCACTCTGACGATAGGGTCCATATGGCCCTGGTTTGTCCGGACCTTCGTCCCAATCAAGCCCCAGCCATCGCAATGAATCGATAATACTCTGTTCGGATTCTGGTGTGCTGCGAGCGGCATCTGTGTCTTCGATACGCAGCACAAACTGGCCTTTCGCCTGCCTTGCAAAACATAGGCTAAATAGCGCCATATACGCGGTGCCGACGTGGGGGTCACCTGTGGGTGATGGAGCAACTCGAGTACGGATTGTCATGTGGGGAATTGTAGCCTTTATTTGTCAGCGCCGCCGGATGTTACACTATCACCCGGCAAAGATTAATCGCGAAAATAATGCTCAATCATAAACTCTGTGTTGCGCCCATGATGGGCTGCACCGACCGACATTGTCGCTATCTATTTCGTCTGTTGTCGCCAAACGCCATCTTATATAGCGAGATGGTAGTCACCGGCGCACTGGTGTACGGCGATGCGCCCGCATTTCTGCAACATAGCATTGATGAACCCTGCAGTTTTCAACTAGGTGGCTCAGACCCCGAGAAACTGGCCGCCGCAGCTAAACTTATAGAACAAGCAGGCTATCAGGAAGTTAATCTCAACTGCGGTTGCCCCAGTGACCGGGTCCAGGTGGGCGGTATTGGGGCCTGCCTCATGGCCGACCCTGAACTCGTAACACAATGCTTTGAAGCGATGAGGGATGCTGTCAGCATCCCTGTGACCATCAAATCGCGAATCGGTATTGATGAACATAACGATTACGAATTCTTAGCCCGCTTTATATCTCCGTTATACACGGCAGGATGCCGCACGTTTATTGTCCACGCTCGTAACGCAATTCTGAAGGGTCTATCACCCAAGGAAAACCGGGAGATCCCGCCACTAAAGTATGAGTATGTCTACCGGGCAATGGAGGAATTTCCAGAGGCTAACTTTGTGTTAAACGGAGGTCTGAAGACCGTTGACGATATTGCGGCCTATCAAACCCAAGTCGACGGCCTGATGTTGGGTCGAGCTGTCTACGCCAATCCCTTTTTATTGGCTGACATTGATCATCAATTGTTCTCTTCGACACTTCCTAACCAGTTGGAAGTACTATCAACATATCGGGACTACATGAGGACCCAGATCTCCAAAGGAGAAGGCTTCAAACACATGGTCAAACACCTACTCGGTTATTTCACGGGTTATCGCGGGGCCCGGCATTTCCGGCGCCACCTCAGCACTCACATGTTTCAGGAAGATGCTGACATATCAGTGCTGGACGATGCGCTTTCTGAATCAAAAGTCACGGACAACTTTATGAACCAGGCTACATAATGATCGACCGATTGACGCAATTCTTCACTTCACAATTTCTAGAAGAAGAAAACAAAGACCAAGACCATGGTATTGAGTTCGCAACCGCAGCACTACTCATCGAGATATCACGGAGCGACCAGGAACGGAGCGACAGTGAAAAGGAAACCATCCTGGCGATATTGACGTCTCAGTTCGAATTCACAACGGAGGAACTGAGCAACCTCATCAATCTGGCAGAAGAGGCCATTGAAGATGCTCACGATCTGCATCAGTTTACGCATGTGATTAACGAACACTATGACTATGCGACACGAAAACGCATGGTCGAACTATTGTGGCAGGTGGCCTATGCCGATGGTCACATCGACAAGTTTGAAGAACATATTATCCGCCGAATTGCTGGCCTGGTACACGTGGATAACAAGGATTTCATTCATGCGAAAGTTACCGCACGAGAACGGGTAGCCACTTAACCGGCTGGATTAACTGGCGATTGAGTGCGACGTACCGAAGGCGCGTTCTTCTTCCAGTGCGGTCACAAGATCCTGGAAATCACTACGATTTTTATGATTAAGGCCCATCAACACGCGATGCGCTTCGATGACCTGGTCGCGAAGATTAGCTTCCGACACGCATTCTTCAGGCATCTCTAGCAAGGCTGCTTCTGTAGTGAAGGACTCAGTGACGATCACAAAGACTTCATCAAAACCTACGGTCATCAACAACCGGGTTATATCTTCATTGGTAGACACAACGGTGGGCATTTTGCCAAAGGAATCCTGGGTACGAAGAGAAATTTTGGCCAGCATGCCCAGGGAAGTACTATCAATGGCTTCAGTTTGGGTTAAATCAATAATGACCGCTTTAAATGATGTGCACTTACCGATATTGTCCAGAAATGTGCTGATCGTCGGTCCGAGGGTTACTCGAACGTCACCCACAAATTTCAAGACGAACACGCCATTTTTTTCAGCAAACAGTATTTTTCCCATAATTTCTACCCCGCTCCAGCTACAGTTAATACGGCGATATCATCTTTCTTCGCCTGAATCATATTTAAATGATCCGCTAGCGCACAAACACTCCTCGTCCCACATTTTACCAAGGAAAGCAGGTACTCTTCCTTGTCTCTAAGAGTCTCTTGGGGCATGATTTCGAACACTCCGTCGGAAAACATGACCAAAGTATAGGTTTTAGGCAATTTCACCCCGTGCGTTTCGTAAGTTACATCTCGAAACAGTCCCAATGGACGACCACCAATTTCCAGATAATCAGTGCTCGTTTGGCTACTTAGAATGGATGCAGGGAAATGAGCAGCATTGCTATATTCCAATTCACCGGCTGTCGTATCGATCACACCCAGAAACATCGTGACATGGTGTTCCAAATCACAGCGCAAAAGTTCATCGTTCATCCAGGAAAGTATCTCGCCGGTTGATTTAAGACCCAAATCGACCAATTGTTCTTCCAGCCGTCGTGACAGACTTCGGAGTAATACGGTGACGAAACCACTGGATGCACCGTGACCAGACACATCAGCGAGATAGAACAATATTCTCTTGTCGGGTATAGAAAAATAATCGATGAAATCGCCGCTCATTATCAGCGACGGAAATATTTTGTGGTCAAAGCGCACCCCACCGATACACGCAGGGGCATCTGGCATCATGTTACTTTGTACTCTAAACCCCGCTTGTTGATCATGGATTAAAAGATTCAGCTTCTCTTCCATGTTATCGGCAGCCAGGGACTCGCGATTAACACGCCGATCGACACCGGCGTAGCGAATATTCCGTTTAATCACGTGGAGCAACAGATCCTCTGCGCCAAACAATGCAAAATCCGTCGCACCCTGTTCCATGAGCGGAACCGCCGATGAGAGTTCATCTGCGTCTAAAAGCAAGACTATGGACAACTTTAATCGGATGGCGCGGATTTCTTTGATGAAACCAAACAGACCATTTTCAGGGTTGCTATCACTAATCAAAATGAGATCTGGGCTATGGTGACGAATATGAGAGAGACCGTCAGACTCGACGGCAACGTGGTGTACGTTATAGCCATCGTCCTTCAATCGTTGCAGGACATGCTCATCAATGCGATTGTCTGTATTGACGACGAGTATGTCATTGCTACCGACTGTCATGCTGCACTTCTGCAGTTTCTAGTCCGTCGGTTCACAGTCTCCACTCTCGGCAGGAAATTGCGAGAACTGTACCCCCAAACTCTAGTGTTTACAAGTGTTTAGGAGCGCTTCCTAGAACAATTTTTAGAAATCTTCCGCAAATGAGTCATCAACCTCGCCATCAAGGATCAGATAGTAACGATGTTGGGCATAAGCTTCACGAAAAACACGTATTAGTCACCAAAAACCAGCTTGTCTGCTGCTAATAGACCAGCGCGACCGAGTCCTACCCTTAAGCCATAGCCGATGTTTTGATGTTTTGATGGTTTACTGGATGTACGCAACGCAAAGGATTTAGCCGCCCATCCAGTATCCGACCGACGCCATCTCTAACCGTACTTGGCCCCACAAAAGGGAGCACGACGGAGGGTCCTGCGGGTATACCCCAGCGAGCAAACGTCTGGCCAAAATCCTCGTTGTGATCCTCCATACCCATCACAGTCGCGGGGTCTAAGATTCCCGCGAGTCCAACGGTGCTATTGATCAGAATTCGGCCGAGATCACTCAGGAAATGTCCTACTTTGCTCTGCAAAAGGTTATTCACCGCATCGTTTACGTCAGCCAAATTGCCGATGACATTGCCAACACCCTGCTGCACAACTATCGGTACCGCGCGCTTATATCCCACCGCTACCCTGCGCAGCACGCTCGCGTCAAGAACCTCGTTTACCTGATAGGTAGTTTGATTGAGTGGCTGCCACGGGTCACGCGGCGCGTCATCTGCATAGACGCTGCACGAGGTGATCAACATGACTATCAATACTCCCATCATTGTTCCTGCAATACCTTCTGCCACTGTTTCTCCAACCGTTTTGATGATACCGGAATACTGGTACCCACAGATTGCGCAAACTGAGAAATCCGATATTCCTCCAGCATCCAGCGATAGTGCTGTGCTGTTTCAGCAAGAGGATTACTACATGACTGCCACCTGAGCATCAATGCGTTGATCTCTTGTGTTGCCTGTTCGTCACGTAGTAAATTCCCCTGAAGCCTGTCCAGACGATGAACGATTGCCTTCATATACCGCGGATATTGTTGTAACCATCGCCGCGGAAGATCCTTTAGAAATCCTGGCTGCAATAATAGTTGTAGCTGCTGTTTGATGTCGTTACGAACGAATTCATGTTGCGATGACGACAGCGAATCAATGGCAGTGTCAATCTCATGTGATTTTTTTAGCAGTTGACCGAGCAATCTCGCGACGTCATTGGCAACGGAGATGAGTTGCGTCTTTTCTTTTAAACGAGTTTTGAAATCATCGTTGGTCTTTAATATCGGCAGGTCTTCGATAAAGGTATAGCGAAAAATCGCACCAATCAGATCCTCTAACAACACATCGCGACTACCACGGGTCACATAGTACAGCGCAAACTTCTCAAATCCTGCGATGTTTCGACGCAGATATTTCACCTGCTCCGGCAGCTGCAGCAGGAACAACCGTAACAATCCAAATCTGGTCTGCTGAGCAGCATCCGTGGCAGAGTCCAGTACTTCCAAACAAACTGACTGGTCCTTGTCGATCAGGGCTGGATAGCCCTTCAAGACCACCCCGCCGTGTTCGATCTGAACCTGTTCCGGCAACTCACCGAATGTCCAATCTGTGAGTCCCTCCTGTTCTAGGTCAAGACGAGCACGCGACCGGAAACTTTCGTCTGCCTGAGCTTCAAATCTAGATCGCAACTGCGTGAGGTTACGGCCGCTACCCAGCGTTCGGCCATTGATATCCAATATACGAATATTCATGTTGAGATGTTTTTCGAGGTTGGCTTCGTTAAAGTCGCCGGGAGTGACTTTGTTACCCGTCATCTGAAACAACCGTTCTGCAAGAACCTCCACAAGCGGCCGACCATCGAACTCGAGTTGCTCCACGACACGGTCTGCATACTCTGGTGCGGGTACGAACTTCTTACGCAGTGCTTTTGGTAATGATTTTATGAGTGCCAGACATTTTTCCCGCAGCAATCCTGGTATCACCCAGTCCAATTGAGCTTTCGATACCTGGCTCAACATCGCTACCGGCACATTGATGCTGACGCCATCATCTTCATCCTCCGGATTAAATTGGTAATCTATAGGCAACTCGGCGTCGGCGACTTGCATGGCATTCGGATAGAGTCTCTCGGAGAGCTCTACCTTCTGCTTCATCAGCTGCTCCCGGTCCAGGCGAAGAACGTGTTTATCAGCCTTTAGAAAATTTCTGAGAGAAATTTCAGTCCAGACATCGGCAGGCAAACGCGCGTCGTAAAATGCATATAGCGCATAATTGTCTACCAGAATATCGCGCGTACGAGATTTCGATTCCAATTTCTCAATATCTTCTATCAATGCCTTATTGTGCTGGTAAAAACTCACATCCGTCTTCAACTGTTGCTCTACAAGTCCTGACTGAATGAAGATTTCCCGTGCCTGCACCGGATCAGCACTCGCAAAATCAATACGGCGTTTTTTTACGATCACAACGCTATAGAGGAGGACTTCTTCAAATGCCATCACCTGCCCGCGTTTTGGATCGAAACAAGGCTCGAAGACATTGCGTGTCACTAAATGTTGCGCGAGCGGCTCAATCCATTCGCTGTCAATACGGGCAACGTTTCTGGCATAAAGCCGTGTAGTTTCCACCAGCTCGCCGGACACTATCCATTTGGGCTTACTTTTGAACTGTGACGACCCTGGAAAAATATAGTGCGTTCGATTACGCGCGCCCTTGTATTCGTTTTCTCCGGATTTTTCGCCGATGTTCCCTAGCAGACCGCTCAAGAGCGCCTGATGAATACTGGGGTACTCCGCCGCCGATTTGTTCTCCAGGAGATTCAACTCCTTGCACAACAAGTGGAGCTGCCGGTGTACATCTCGCCACTCGCGCATGCGTGTAAATGAAAGGAAATTATCTCGACAATATTTTCGTAGTTGCTTCTGGCTCAGTGCCTGACGCTCACTCTCATAGCTACGCCATAAATTAACCAATGCAATAAAATCCGACTGCTCATCCAAGTAGCGTCGATGTGCCTCATCTGCTGCCTGCTGGCGTTCATGCGGCCTGTCCCTTGGGTCCTGCACGGTCAATGCACTCGTGATCAGCAGCAGCTCGGACAAACAATCAAAGCGCCCTGCCTGCAACAGCATTCTTGCGAAGCGTAAATCAACCGGAAACTTCGCGATCTCTCGACCTAACTTGGTGATGTTACGCTGCTGGTCAACCGCCTGTAGTTCAAATAACAATTGGAAGCCGTCGTTGATCTGACGTTGCTCGGGCGGTTCCACAAAGGGAAATTTCTCTATATCGCCCAGACGCAGCACTAGCATCTGGAGAATCACCGATGCGAGATTAGTGCGCATAATCTCCGGTTGCGTAAATTCTGGTCTCGACAAAAAGTCTTCTTCGGAATACAGACGAAAACAGACGCCGGAGGACACTCGACCACAGCGTCCTTTACGCTGCTGCGCACTTGCCTGTGACACTGGCTCGATAGGCAGTTGCTGGATTTTAGAGCGATAGCTGTAGCGGGATATGCGCGCCATGCCAGGATCGATGACATAACGAATACCCGGCACCGTCAATGAGGTCTCGGCGACGTTGGTCGCGAGTATGACCCGAGCCTGACTATGGGGTCGAAATACCCGATTCTGTTCCGCCACACTTAATCGGGAATACAGCGGTAAAACATCAAGAGTTCTAAGATCAGATTTTCTTATCTCTGCCGCAAGTTCTCTAATCTCCCGTTCGCCCGGCAGAAACACCAGCACGTCACCCCGGGGCTCTAGTCGCTCGATTTCATGCAACGTGTCTAACACGCCATTGATCATCTGCTCATCGGAGTCCGTCGACTTGGTGACTTTCTGAGGCCGATAAAGAACATCAACAGGAAAGGTTCTACCAGAAACTTCGATAATTGGCGCATTATTAAAATGTGAGGAAAAACGTTCCACATCAATGGTTGCCGACGTCACGATAATCTTTAGATCCGGTCGTTTCGGAAGAATCCGTTTTAGATAGCCTAATAGAAAATCTATATTCAGACTACGTTCGTGTGCCTCGTCGATAATGATCGCGTCATATTTTTCAAGGAATCGATCGCGCGCCGTTTCAGCTAAGAGAATGCCATCAGTCATAATTTTGACGTGAGTCCGATCGGAGGTGTGATCCGTAAATCGGAATTGATAACCGACTTGTTCACCCACCTTCACACCGAGTTCTTCAGCAATTCTTTGTGAAACTGTCCTCGCGGCTACTCGCCTCGGCTGTGTGTGGCCGATGACCCCAAAAACCCCAAGCCCCAGCTCCAGGCACATTTTCGGTATCTGAGTGGTTTTACCGGAGCCAGTTTCCCCCGCGATAATGACGACCTGATTTTGTTGTATCGCCTGGGTAATGTCGTTGACTCGAGCACTAATTGGCAAACCTTCGGGATAGCTAACCGATGGAACTGAAGATTTTCGTGCTGCCGCCAGCGCTACAGACTTTTCGATACGACCTTGCAGACGATCGATATTCTTGCCTCGAAGATCTCGACGCAATTTGTAGCGATCATGAATCATGCACAGAGGGATTCGCGTCCCAAGTTCTTGAACTGACGATTTCACCACGTGGTCTTTACCCCGGTTGGCACCGGAAGATTATTTTGTCAGGTAGTTCATACCATCTTCAATGCCACGAATGGTAAGGGGGTACATCTGATCTTCCACCAGCTTTTTAGTGAGCGCAACAGACGTTGAATATTCCCAGGTATCATGTGGTGTAGGATTGATCCAAATGACCTTGGAGTATGTGTCCATTAAACGCTGCATCCATATTGCACCAGCTTCCTCATTCCAGTGCTCAACGCTGCCACCAGAATGCGTAATTTCATAAGGTGCCATAGTCGCATCACCGACGAAGATAACTTTATAGTCATGCGTGTACTTGTGCAGGATATCGAATGTTTCCATCCGTTCGTTCATACGCCGGTTATGTTCTTTCCAAACGCCGTCATAAATAAAGTTGTGGAAGTAGTACGTCTCTAAATGCTTAAACTCACTACGTGCCGCCGAGAACAGTTCTTCACACACTTTGACGTGTGCATCCATGGACCCACCGTTGTCCAGGAACAGCAATACCTTAACCGTATTCCGACGTTCCGGGCGCATGACAATGTCAAGCAGGCCGCCATTCTTAGCAGTCTTATCTATTGTATTGTTAATATCGAACTCGTCTTCCGCTCCTGTTCTCGCGAGTTTACGTAGACGCCGCAGTGAGATTTTCATACCGCGGGTACCAAGCTCGACGTTATCGTCATAGGCTTTATAATCACGTTTATTCCAGGCGCTCTGACCTCGCCTTTTCTTGCCCTTGCGCTCCCCGCCTTCTCCCTTGCCACGCTCTCCCTTGCCTTCTTTGTCTTCGTCATTTCCCTTGCGGGCGACGGCTTCCACCTCACGCTTAAACGCTTCAATCAGTTTCTCAAGGCCTCCCAGGGATTTAATCTTTTCCAGTTCTTCTTTTGTGAGTGATTTTTCAAATTCATGCCGTAGGAATTCATCCGGGATCATTGCCGCAATCATGCCCGCTAGATCTTCAAGGCCTTTAAAATAAGCACCGAACGCACGATCAAACTTATCGTAGTGGCGCTCATCTTTAACCAGCGCCATACGACTTAGGTAGTAGAATTCGTCCATATCCGCATAGACCAACCGAGCCTTCAGGACATCCAGAAGATGTAAAAGCTCAGTTATCGAAACGGGAACTCGCGCGTTTTTGAGAGCCAGAAAAAAATTAATCAGCATTCAGGAAAATTCCTCAACTGGTTTAGTATCGACTAACCGCCCTGGCGACGATTCATGAATGCTAACCGCTCCAGCAGCTGCACGTCCTGCTCATTCTTAACAAGCGCCCCGTAAAGTGGTGGAATCGCTTTGGACGTATCTCGGTTGGTCAGAATTTCATCGGGTATATCATCCGCCATCAACAATTTTAACCAGTCAATGAGCTCGGAAGTTGATGGTTTCTTTTTCAGACCCGGCACTTTGCGGACATCAAAAAAGATTTCCATAGCTTCCTTGACCAGATCACCTTTGATATCCGGGTGATGCACATCAACAATTTCCTGCATGGTCTCTCTGTCAGGGAATTGAATGTAATGGAAGAAGCAGCGACGTAAGAAGGCATCTGGCAATTCTTTTTCGTTGTTACTGGTAATAATTACAATAGGACGGTTTATGGCCTTGACCGTTTCACCCGTTTCGTAAACATGGAACTCCATTTTATCCAGTTCCAACAACAGGTCATTTGGGAATTCGATATCCGCCTTGTCAATTTCATCAATTAACAGAACAACCTTTTCATCAGTATTAAAGGCTTCCCACATTTTTCCTTTTTCGATGTAGTTATTGATATCGTGCACACGATCATCACCCAATTGAGAATCCCGCAGACGAGAAACGGCATCATATTCATAGAGGCCCTGCTGCGCTTTTGTCGTCGACTTGATGTGCCAGGAAATGAGTTCTAAGCCCAGCGAGGCTGCAATTTCTTCCGCCAACATGGTTTTTCCCGTACCGGGTTCACCTTTTATAAGCAGCGGCCGCTCAAGGGTAACGGCAGCGTTAACAGCCATTTGGAGCTCTTCAGTGGCAATGTATGTTTGAGTACTTTCGAATTTCATATAGGCTCAACTTCGGACAAAGGCCAGAAATATACCGACTCGCACCACAATTTGCCAGCTTTTACGGGTCCTCGGTCCTATGAACCTGTCGTTTAAATAGCAACGATTTAACAGTCAAGACCATCAACATAGCAAAACTGGAAAACAACAGAGGCACACCGCCTTTCATACCGGCTGTTGCGCCTTCAAGGAGCAGATCCATAAGCAACACCACCGCTGCCGGCGCCAAAAACTCATGGGCATCACCGGCATACCAGGGAGTAAAAATAACGACCACCAGCACCCCACGTAGCAAGTCCCGCCAGCCGCCATGCCGGACATATGATGTCAGATGCCACCATATGAAAGCACAGGCAATACCAGCAGCAATGTAGACCAGCCAGCCCAGTAAATGCTCGGTTTCAATCATGATCTAGAGTTCTACCCATCTAATAATTTTTTCCTCCAACTCATCAGGATGAACATATGTCTCGGGGATGACTTTCCCGCGCACTGAAATGTTCGCTTCGTGGACCGAATCCGGACTTCCTGAAACTAGCGGATGCCACCATTCAAGATCTTTGCCTTCGTCTACAAGGCGATAGGCACAGGTTGTAGGCAACCAAGTTGGGATGGAATACAGGTTGGCACGAGTGTATTTCGATTGGGGTAATCACTGCATTGACATCGCTCATTGTCCAGGTACTGACAAACAACAGAGGTGTAGTGCACTTGTTCATCATCAACATCCTGTAATTTTATCAAGCAACATCGAGCACAACCATCGCACAGAGACTCCCACTCTTCCGGTGACATTTCAGACAGCGTCTTTTCCTGCCAGAAATTTACCACTAGTTTTCAGCCGGGGGCATCTGGAGATGAAAACCTTCCTTTTTAATGTTTTGAAGGACTCGTTTCGGGTCTTCTCTTGCCAAGAGCCGATCGTCATGAAGATCAAACGTCAACGCCACCTCTGGCATCTTGAATTTTTCTAGCAATGGATCCGGTACGCGGCTTAAACCATCTTCCTCAGCAACGTAAAGGAACAAATCCTTTTGTCCTAAAGTTTTGTATACAACAACCTTCATGAATGGGCAGCCAGCACATCAAGTAATACTGTACCCACTACTTCTTTGCGCCAGCCCTGCAATCCATGCGGCAAGACAGATGACTTCATCAGGGTCTCCAGATGTCGACGTTTAACAAGTAACTCGGGGCTTATACTTGACTCCAACGCATAGGACTCCACGGCTTCTTTAAGCTTTTTCAGCAGGCTGTTATCGATGGGTGTTCTATCTTTGGTTATTATTGGTGGACACTCTTCTTCGTCCTGCAGCCTAGCGCCATTTGCAATAGCAATAATGTCATCACCGTACCTTCTTACCTGCCCTCGAGACATATTGGCCTCCGGTTGCAATGCATCCTTCTCAAACAGATCGTATTTGGCAATCGCAAGAATAGCTTTTTGATCAACGACACGGTTTCTAGGTACATTCGTTTCACGCGCGAGAATCTCTCGCCATGCGCAGAGTTTCTTGAGGACATTTAATTGGTGCCGGTCAAAGCGCGAGATACTTTTGAGCTTCAAATAAAACTTGTCAGGATCTGCCATTGTCGGGATGTCGGTACCCATTGCTTCACAATCTTCAGTCACCCAGTGCGACCGATTGAGTTGCTGCAACCGGGTTTGTTGGTAGTCATAAACCTCAAACAAATATATGACATCAAGCGCTGCATACTTCATTTGGCTTGTCGTCAACGGCCTTTGCAACCAGTCAGAGCGGGTCTCTTCTTTCGGCACGGTAATCTTCAAATAATGTTCCACGAGCCGCTGATAGCTCATGGAAAATCCAGTGCCCAGGGCAGCCGCCGCTATCTGGGTATCAAACATGGGAGCGGGGCTAAGCCCAATACAGCGCTGGAACACTTCTAAATCTTCAGAGCATGCGTGAAATAATTTTAGCGTGTCAGGCGATGACATCAGGCCTTTTAGCGGTGACAGGTCAGTGACAGCGAGTGGGTCGATTAGAAAACACTGGTTGCCATCATAGATTTGTATCAATCCCACGATAGGGTAATAGGTATCAAAACGGGCGAATTCCGTGTCAACAGCAATGACCGATGCGCTACTGCACACGTCAACAACCTGCTGCAGCTGCGCTGCCTGTTCAATGTATTGATATGTCATGTTAGAGAGGTTTTCTTCCCGATAGCGCGAGCGCCAGTGTATTGCCATCCACATATTCTAATTCGCCGCCTATCGGTATGCCACGAGCAATACGGGTTACCGGGGTATTACTGGGCTTTAGGGTTTCCGATATGTAGTGGGCCGTTGCCTCAGCCTCGACACTACCACCAAGCGCGAGAATCACCTCTATAATTTCAGTGCCACAGCGCGCCGGCAATTGATCAATACCCAGATCATCAGGACCGATGCCATCGATGGGCGAAAGATTGCCCATGAGGACAAAGTAACAACCTCGATAACTGGCCGACTGCTCTATGGCTAATACATCCGCAGGTGATTCAACTACGCAAAGCAGGCTCTGATCACGTTGCGTATTGCTGCAGATGTCACAAATTTCTGATTCCGTTAAATTTCGGCAACGCTGACATTGGCCCACCTTAGACATCGCCTCTAGTATTGTTTCACCCAGGCGTTTTCCACCCTCTCGATTACGTTCCAATAAATGTAACACCATGCGTTGCGCGGTCTTCGGACCAACCCCAGGTAATACCCGAAACGCTTCTACAAGCTGCTCAATAATGGAATCCTGCATAGGATGAACCCCTTTGAAAACTTTCTTTTGATTATCAGGAAAAGGGAAACTTAAACCCGGGAGGTAGTGGTATTCCGGCTGTCAGTTCTGACATACGATCTTTTTGACTATGTTCGATCTTGCGAACCGCATCGTTAACAGCGGCAGCAATAAGGTCCTCGATAATCTCTTTACCCTCACCCATCAGCGAATCGTCAATATGGACCGATTTGACATCATGTCGCCCCGTCATCGTGACCTTCACCAAACCCGCACCAGACTCGCCTATAACCTCGGCGGCGGCAATATCTTCCTGCAGCTTCTGCATTTTTTGCTGCATCTCCTGCGCCTGCTTCATCACATCGCCCAGCCCTTTCATCGTCATGGCTGATCTCCGGACTGAATGGGTGTGATACTTTCCTGATCCAACTTGCCATTAAAATTCTCAATCAAGGTTTGTACAACCGAATCCTTTTTCATTAAATCTTCTGCCTGTGCCTGAATTTCATCGCGCTGACGTGCTGCCAGCTGTGCCGGCGTCTCATCTTCGATGAGTCCAATTTCAATCTCTACTCGTATGTCGCGGCCAATTAATCCCGCGACTGCTTTGGCAATCCGTTCTTCATGAGTTTTATTCCACAGGCTGGCATGTTGCTCACTGAGACGCAGCCTAATGCACTCGATGCTATTCTCCGCAAGCGAACAGTTGGATGCCAGCGTCTGCGTAACACCAGCGAGCGCCAATCTAGATAGGATTTCACTCCATTGCATACCAGGGAGGTCGATGGTATTTACCACCTCTGCCGGCGTCACTAACACCTCTTCCGATACTTCTGTCAACGCTTCTTCCCCAACATCGACCGAGACTACCGTTTGTTCTGGCTGTTCAAGTATGCTTTTTTTGTCAGCAACGACCGCCGGTTGAACCGATTGCTCTTTCAATTTTTTTTGGGGTGTCTGCAACGCTTTACTCGTGGTTACACCCTCAGAACCAGGTTTTGCATCACGTAGCGTCGATAATATAGCTGCAATCGGGCTCTCTCCATTGCTATCGCCAGAGGGAGCTTCAGGACTGCCAACTTCCAGCGGTGTAAAAGCAATCATCCTGAGTAATGTCATCTCAAATCCGGTTCGGTCGTCAGGGGCATAAGACAGATCTCTCTGTCCATTCACACCGATCTGGTAGAGCAATTGCACATCTTCTTTACTGGCCATACCGGCCATCGCCAGTACCAATTCTTTATCACCATGACTATTGTCAATCGCATCCGGCGCCAACTGCGCAATTGATACTCTATGTAATACAGCAAGCAAGTCATCGAGTAACGCCGAAAAATCAGGCGCAAATGCTGCCATCGTAGTGATCTGAGCGAGTACTTCAGGCGTGTTCTTAGCGAAAATCGCATCCAGAATGCTATAGACATCCTGCTGATCAATGGAACCCAGCATCGATTTCACGGCGAGCTCGGTCACGGCATTGTCGCCATAGGAAATCGCCTGGTCTGTCAGGCTCAAGGCGTCCCGCATGCTGCCGTCCGCCGCCCGACCGAGTAGCCAGAGTGCACTTTGTTCAAACTCGATGCTCTCTTTTTGTAGCACCTGAGCCAGGTAATTCACCACCTGTTCCGGACTCATGTTCTTTAAATTGAACTGCAGACATCGCGATAACACCGTGATTGGTAATTTTTTGGGATCCGTGGTCGCGAACAGAAACTTTACATGTTTCGGTGGTTCTTCCAGGGTTTTCAACATGGCGTTGAAACTGTTTTTGGACAACATGTGAACTTCGTCAATCAGATACACCTTAAAGCGGCTAACCGTCGGCATGTACTGAACGTTTTCCAGCAATTCCCGCATATCGTCCACACCAGTACGGGAGGCTGCATCGACTTCAATAAGGTCAACGCTACGGCCTTCCGCTATTTCCCGACAACTACCACATTCACCACAAGGTGTTGCTGTAATACCAGTCTCGCAGTTTAGACACTTCGCCAGAATTCTGGCAATAGTCGTTTTGCCAACCCCTCGGGTGCCCGTAAGAAGATAGGCGTGATGCAACCGGTTTCGTTCAAGCGCATTAGTTAAGGCCTGTAAGACATGCTCCTGCCCCTCCAGTTCCTGGAACGAAGCGGGTCGGTATTTGCGTGCAAGAACCTGATAACTCATACGGGGATTGTATTAGGTACTCAGATTGAAGTCGACGTGAGCGGACGCTCTTTCTCAAGTAAGATGCCATTCCAGATACGTGGTTGGAATGATACGACTTGATCTGCTTCGGACATCGCGGTGCCAGTGGCTACGAACCAGAAAATACGCTGCGCTCGTTTAAACGGGCCATCGAGTTCGGCTGTGACTGGATTGAACTTGATGTCTATCTCGCCGATGAACACATCGTAGTCATTCATGCCGAAGACCTGTCTCGCACCACCAATGGCCGAGGTCGCGTCTCCACCAGCAGCTTCAAATACTTGCACTCTCTCGATGCGGGTAAAGGCGAGCAAATTCCGACTCTGGAGGAAGTTGTTACCTTGGTTGATCACCAGTGCGGTATCAATATCGAATTAAAGGGACTCGGCACAGCGGCAACCGTTGGCAACTTTCTTGCTGCAATTCACTATCCCAAAAATGAAATCCTGATTCCTTCTTTCGATCATCGTGAAGTCGCGCTCATGGACCCTGTTTGGCATCGAGCCGCCCTTTTCGAAGAAGCATCTTCTGAGTATGTTGACCGTGCCCTGGCACTTAATGCCGTGTCGATCAATCTTGACCTGCATCTCGTCACCAAATCCGCAGTAGAGAAGGCTCATACTGCCGGACTTAAGGTTTACGTCTTTACAGTGAACACACCGGCCGACCTGGGACGAATGAAGGCACTGGCAGTGGACGGGTTCTTCAGTGATTTTCCAGACCGTGTACTAGCTATGCGGGATAGCCAATAATGCAGATATCCGTACGATCCGCAAAGCAGTCCGAACGAGATATCATCGATACGCTATTGCAATATTATCTACACGATTTTTCTGAATTCGAAGCGGTGGAAATGGATCCCCAGGGAAGATACACCTATCCCTACCTCAATATGTACTGGCAAGACCCTCAGCGCTACCCGTTTTTGATTTATATTCAGGACAACATTGCCGGATTCGCCCTGGTGCAGCAGGAGCTTGACCCTGCCAACGGCAACACTTTTATAGATTTGTCAGAGTTTTTCGTTCTACGCGTATTTCGGCATCAGGGAATTGGTAATAAAGCCGCCACGATACTCTGGGAGAAGTTTCCGGAGACATGGCAGGTACGTGTCCTACATTCAAACAAGCCCGCCTATCCGTTCTGGCAACACGCCATTTCTCGACACACTCATGATCAATTCGAAGAACAAGCCACGAAGGAAGGCATCACATTTACCTTTGATAGCACTGGCTAACTTCCGTTGGTCATTCGAGACAAACTGAAACGACACGCCAAAGGTATAAAAATCAATCGGTTTTCAGAAAACTAAGGGCACTGTCTTAATTCTCGGACAAACTAGTTAGCGGCCAGATCGTCTATCTGTTTACCGAGATCGTATCTTTGATCCGTGACGATTTTCTCAAGGACGATGATCCTTTCACGGGCATCCAGAAGGTCCTGTTCAAGCGTCGCGAGATCAGTTTCCAGTTCATCGAACCGTTTGGGACTCCCCGGATGTCCACGGATTATCTTTACCAATGCGCTAGCCAACACTGACACAACGACAATAATGGTGATCGAAATCCAAAAAACACTACCGACGCTCATATTCCTCTCCTATGCCCTGGTGTTTGTTGGGACGTCTGCGAGTCAACTTTCCCGAACCTGTGATCTGTTTGGTGAGTTCTGGGTATCCTGCATAACTCACATTACCGCTACCGCTAATTGCAACATGCAGATTGTCGCTCACTGAAACCGCCGCAGATCCGCTTCCCGACACCATCACTTCTGCGAAATCACTGACCAGACGTTCTGCTTTGTACGTGCCCCCGCCTGAAATATTGATACTTTGAACTTCGACGTCGCCCGCTACAAGAACACTCCCGGAACCAGCCAGATCTACAGAAAATCGATCAGCAGTGAAATTATCCATAACTAGCTGTCCAGACCCCGTCACCGCAACACTGACGATATCGTTATCCAGATCCGGGATGGTTACTTTTCCAGAACCGGTGACAGAAACTTTTCGCACATCCTTCATGGACAATTGATAGGAGATAATTTCCCGATGCACACGGAGACTATGAACCTTGGGACTGACATAACCCAGATGCAAGACCGTTTCTCTAACCTCTGAAACAATTTCATCTATCAGATAAGCCGGTGCATGGATGGTCAAAGAGTCCTTATCTCCCTGGCGAATCTTAAGTGACCCCGGACCTCTCGGTGAGTCACCCACCTTCCTTGAGATACTTGATCGAGTCTCTCAAATTGCACCGCTCAGCAAACCCGTATTGGTCGTCGGTGAAAGAGGTACCGGTAAGGAATTGATTGCTGCCCGCCTACACTTCTTGTCAAAACGCTGGGATCAGGAATACCTCAAGATGAACTGCGCTGCGATCAACGATACGTTGCTTGAAACAGAACTATTTGGCCATGAAGCCGGTGCATTCACGAGTGCCGAAAAGCTGCACCGCGGTCGATTCGAGCGAGCGGATCGGGGATCACTTTTTCTGGATGAACTCACACACACATCACCGTTAGTCCAGGAAAAACTATTGCGCATCATCGATTATGGTGAGTACGAACGTGTCGGGGGCAACAAAATGCTCACAACAGATGTTCGTCTAATTTGTGCAACTAACGAAGACCTTCACAACCTCGCCCGTAAAGGTAAGTTTCGAGAAGACCTGCTGGACCGATTTGCCATTGACATTATCACCCTGCCCCCCTTGCGTGCACGTCGCGAGGATATTCCGTTACTGGCAGAACATTTTGCAGTCAATATGTCGATTGATCTCGCACGAGAGTATTTCCCTGGCTTTAGTGATACCGCCCGCAAGGTTCTTTGTAGTTATCACTGGCCCGGTAACATTCGAGGACTTAAAAATGTTGTTGAGCGCAGCGTCTATCGGTCCCAGGAACCAGATGTACAGGTGGATTTGATATCTATCGATCCTTTCGAATCTGCATTTCGACCAACAGCCGCGAGTGAGGTGGTGACTATTCCTTCAACCGACGGGCAAGACTCAGTCACTAAAGTAGTAGCGCCGGCGCCATCCATACATCAGTTCCCCATCAACTTAAAACAGAGCGTTCAGGATTACGAAGTAGGTTTAATCAAGAACGCGCTTGCAAGTTCACAGTTCAACCAGAAAAAAACCGCGGATGCACTGGGCGTCACTTACCATCAACTGCGCGGTTATCTAAAAAAGTTCGACCTGCTGGATAACGATTGACCCAGGAAACTACTCGCCAGTAAAATTAGGTGGGCGTTTCTCCAGCATCGCTGCCACCGCTTCCTGATGATCCTTAGTTTGATGTACAAGAGCCTGTAACGATGCCGACATTTCTAGTAGTGCCGCCAGCGTAGAGCTCGAGCCCTCTTTCAACAGTTTCTTGGTCATGCGCAACGCGGTTGGAGGATTTACAGCGATCCTCGCAGCAAGTTCATTGGCCGCGGTCATTAAGTCGTCCGGCGCTACAACACTAGAAACGATGCCCCATTCAAGCGCTTTCTCGGCATTGACGGGCTCACCGGTAAAAGCCATTTCGTTGGCTCTGGAGTGGCCAACGACCCTAGGTAGAAACCAGGCACCACCGTCACCGGGAATCAAACCTACTTTAACGAAGCTCTCCGCAAAAATGGCCTTTTCTGATGCAATTCGCATATCGCACATCATGGTGAGGTCACAACCTGCCCCTATGGCCGCACCATTGACAGCGGCAATAACAGGGACTTCAAGATCGTAAACCGCCATTGGTATGCGTTGAATACCGTTTCGATAGCCATCCCGAAGGTCTGGGGCCGAACCTCCAAACATACCCTTCTTGTCGTGCATATCTTTGATGTTGCCACCAGAACTAAACGCACTGCCAGCACCCGTAATGATTGCCACACGGACACTCGGGTCTGCATTGATTCGTGCACAGGCATCAACAATGCCGTCAACCATCTCATCTTCAGAGATCGCGTTGCGGGTTTCGTGGCGATTTAGCGTTAATGTAACAATGTGACTATCCTGCTCGTATAAGACGGGATCTGACATGGGACTTCCTGCTTCGTGTCTATAGAAAGATCGAGACGTTACCACAAGCTTTTTGCTGGAGATAGCATTCGACGTTTAGCTGGTGCAGCCTGCTGCAAGTATTGGTAGCATGCATAGCCCGACTATCGCTGGAGGATTCGACAATGCCGACAAAAACTCGAGAAGTACAACTTCTATCTGTCCCGAAAGGTAAGCCCAGGAGTGAGAATTTCACGATCAAAGAATCGACTCTAAGTGATCCCGGTGAAAATGAACTTCTTGTAAAAAATATCTACATGTCGGTTGACCCCTATATGCGCGGACGAATGCGTATGGGCGCTGGAGCCCTCGGTGGCGGTGCTGTCGGTAAAGTTATTGCATCTGAAAACAGCCATTATTCGGTCGGCGATTACGTTCTCAATCAGGGAAGCTGGCATGAATACATCCTCTCTGACGGTCAGGGTTTAGAAAAAATAGATGCAACGCTAGCGCCTATTTCTACGTATCTCGGTGTTATGGGTATGCCTGGACTAACGGCCTACGGCGGTCTTCTAGTGACGGGTGAATACAAGGCCGGCGAATCGGTTTTTGTCTCAGCAGCATCGGGGGCTGTAGGCAGCGTCGTCGGTCAAATCGTCAAAATAAAAGGCGGTAAAACCGTTGGCAGTGCCGGTAGTGATGACAAAGTACGTCAACTCATCGAAGAGTTCGGGTTCGATCACGCCTTTAACTACAAAACTGCTGACCCCCTGACGGAACTGAAAAAAGGTGTGCCTGATGGCATTGATGTGTACTTCGAGAATGTCGGTGGTGTGCAACTGGAAGCAGCGCTGACTCACATACGACCCTATGGACGAATTCCCATCTGCGGCATGATTGCCCATTACAATGATGACCAGGGGTCTATCACGCCAGGGCCCATGAATCTCTCTGAAACTATCTACAAATTCATTACACTCAAAGGTTTCGTCGTGTCTGCATTCGAAGGGATTAAAGGGGAGTTTCGCCAGGAAATGAGTCACTGGATAAAATCAGGACAGATGAAGTATCACGAGACTGTGTTAGAAGGGATCGACAACGCTCCCGACGCTTTCATCGGATTGTTCGACGGATCAAACAACGGCAAGATGCTAGTCAAACTTGCCGACGACTAATCGACAATGGCCCTAAACTTTGGTGCTCTGGACTCTCCGATCGCGCGTACTGCGCAATCTCTCCTCGAGCATGCCAAGCACCTTGATGCACAGTGCTATGACTACTTGTGGGTTCCTTT
>Ga0302127_10000419_pt1 | contig 23228 bp, 22 predicted proteins | sample CB4_SCM_MG_FD_204452 | JGI IMG/M metagenome (GOLD analysis project Ga0302127, IMG submission 204452) | Marine microbial communities from Western Arctic Ocean, Canada - CB4_SCM | ecosystem: Environmental > Aquatic > Marine > Oceanic | place: Canada: Western Arctic Ocean | collected 2017-09-24
CGACAGCCACTTGCTCCGCCTTGGCCTCCTAGGGGAGACCGCAACCCAGCGCGTCATGACAGGCATTGGTGAGCTTTCAGACCTAGGTATTTACATGGACGACTCGCCAGCGCAGACCGTCCTCGACATGAGGAGCAAGGTGAGGCGCCTCCACACAGAGCACGGAGTGGATCTCTTGATTGTCGATTACCTTCAGCTCATCGCCGGTCGTGCCGACGGCCGAGGCGAGAACCGCGTCCAAGAGTTGAGTGAAATCACCCGGCAACTCAAAGCCATGGCGCGTGACCTTAACGTTCCAGTCATAGCCCTGTCGCAGCTCAGCCGTTCGATCGAGCAACGCCCAGACCATTACCCCCAGCTCTCCGATCTGCGTGAATCAGGTTCCATCGAGCAGGACGCCGACGTCGTGGCATTCATCCACCGCGAAGACAAGTACTACACCGAAGACCAATGGGCAGAGCGCAACCCCACCGACCAATACCCGGAAAATCTCGCGCAGATCATTATCGCCAAGAACCGACACGGGCCCACCAGCAACATTCATCTCTATTTTCGGGGCAATTTCATGCGATTCGAAAGCCTTGCCACCGCATATTCGGGCGGCTAGCCATGTCTCTGTTCGGTGGTTTCCCAAAAGGAACGAAAGCACTCCCTGTGCCTAGTCCATTCCTGAGTTCGCTGCTCGCCGACATCGGCGACGTAGCCGAGCTCAAGTGCACATTGCGATTCCTCTGGCACGCCTCGCAAGTCAACGGGATGCCAAAATGGGTGGATGAAGAATCACTCCTATCCGATTCCATTCTCGCCGTAGCCATTGGCTCACAGGGCAGCATACGCCAAGCGCTCGACGACGCGGTCCAACGGGGCACCCTAGTAGAGTCCAACGGGCGCTTCCTCTTGAAGACGCCAGAGAACTCTCTAATCGTCGCGGAGGAGACGCCGGAGACGCGTTCGCGGTCAACCCCCGGCGCAGCACCTGAGCCTGCAATGACCCACCACCCGAATATTTACGCCCTCTATGAGTCCAACATTGGTCTGCTTATGCCCATGGTCGCCGATCAATTGCGGGACGCCGAAGCGACCTATCCCGTAGAGTGGGTAGAGGCCGCGATTAAAGAAGCAGCGGACCGGAACATCCGCAACTGGCGTTACATTTCAACCATCCTTGAACGATGGGCCACCGACGGTCCTAACACTGACGGTCCCAAAGCTGACAAAGGACAAAGGACAAGCAAGCGTGGAGAGTCTGGGAGACATTCTCAAACGGCTTCAGCGGCAGAGTATCTCCGCAAGAGGCGAACTGCCGACTGAATGGCTCGAGGCCGCGGATGCGACCTCCGTCGAGCCCGTATGCCTCATCTGCACAGGAAGCGGATGGGTTCGCCATGACGTGCCTCCAACCCACTCAGATTTCGGCCGGGCTTTTTCCTGCGTCTGCCAGCGCAACATCGATGACAACCAGGTCCTTGCTAGGCTTCATCGCTTCAGCAATATGGGCATGCTCGCCAGCGTCACCTTCGAGAACAGCGACTCGACTGGTCGTGCAACTACGGCTGAAGGTAGCGCTCGATTCGCGAACGCACTAGCTCTCTCTCAGTCGTATGCCCAATCACCGCACGGCACCATCCTGCTCTCAGGCGGCTCGGGCACCGGCAAGACTCACCTTGCGGCGGCCATCGCCAACCGACTCATGGCCAAAGGCAACCCCGTTTTCTTCGCCTTTGTCCCTGATCTCCTCGACCACCTCCGCTCATCCTACGGCCCGGAGAATGGGCTCACCTACGACGAGCTCTTCGAACAGATCAAAAACATTTCACTTCTGGTTCTCGACGACCTTGGGAATCACAGCGGCACACCATGGGCGGAAGAAAAGCTCTACCAAGTACTCAACCATCGCTACCTCGCAGACCTGCCCACCGTCATCACCACGGGCGTCGCCGTCGATCGCCTAGATGCCCGTCTCCAGAGTCGCGTGCTCGACCCACGCACCTCCCAGGTCGTCGAGCTCGGTGGCGGAACGCGCACTGGTGTCACCGGTGTCGGCGCAGTCGAGCCCGAACTCCTCAAGCAGATGTCCTTTGACTCCTTCGACCTGGCAGGTCGTGGCTCTGATGCTCAAGGCCGTCAAACGCTCCAGGCCGCCATCACTTTCGCCCGCGCCTTCGCTAAAAACCCTGAAGGCTGGCTCGTCCTCGTTGGCGACTCCGGCAGTGGTAAGACCCATCTCGCCATCGCCATCGCCAACGAGCGCCTCAAGCGTGGTGAAGAAATTTTCTTCGCCTTCGTGCCGGACCTGCTAGATCACCTGCGATACACATTCAGCCCTGACTCGCGCATCACCTACGACGAGCTATTCGATCGCATAAAGCAAACGTCGCTCTTAGTACTCGATGACCTGGGCGCTCAGACCTCATCGGCCTGGGCCACCGAAAAGCTCTACCAAATTATTGTCCACCGCCACAACGCCAAGCTGCCCACAATCATTACCACACGTGCCATTCCTATGGACCCGCAAGACCCCATCGCATCGCGCTTAGCCGACGCCCGGTTCGTCACTGTCGTCCCCATTCTCGCGCCTGACTACCGGCAGCAAGGAAACGGCGGGGCAGCGCGCGTTCAACGCACGCGAGATCAACGCTCTCGATGACTGAACGTTACTCCATAAACCTCCAGCCCTCAGGTGGCCTTTCATGTGACTTCTGCGGTATCGTCTCAGGTCGCGAGGAGCGAACCATCCGCTACGAAGACGACGCACTCATGGTATTCAAAAACAAACTGACCTGGGTTCCTGTCATGCTCCTCGTTGTACCTAAAGTCCACATCACCCAGCAAGAGTTCTGGCGATCGCCCCTCTTCGGAAAAGCCGCCGCACTCGCCGTCGATATCGCCGAGCAAGATGCTCCTGAAGGCTTCCGTTTCGTTTCTAATTTCGGCGAGCAAGCTGCTCAAACCCAAGCTCATGGCCACCTGCACGTCCTCGGGGGCGGCGAAATGGGCCTTTACATGGACTTCCCGCGCAAAGGTGATTACTGGCTCCGTCGCTTCGGCACCACCGAAGGAGATGACGAAAGTAGGGCGCGCCGCGAAGGCGAGCGCAAGCAACGGGAAGCCCAAGAAGCCAAGCCGTACACACCGGAAGGCAACAAATGATCAACATCCTGCTAATAGGTACGGGCGGCTTCATCGGCGCCATCGCCCGCTACGGCGTCATCGTTGGCATCGGCAAGCTAACCAGCCCATCCTTCCCCTGGAGCGTCCTCACCGCCAACGTCGCCGGGTCCCTCCTTATCGGCATTCTCGCGGGCATCGGCGAAAGCCGTCATCTCTTTAGCACCGAAGCCCGCCTGTTCCTCTTCATCGGCGTACTTGGGAGCTTCACCACCTTCTCCTCCATCACCAACGACACCATGGTCCTCATCCGCACCTCTAACTACGCAGGTGCGCTAGCCAACATCGCGCTCTCCCTTGTCTTGGGCCTCACCGCCGTTACCATCGGCTACGCCCTCGCCAAGGCTGCCACTTAGCGTGCCTAAACACTCATCCACATAGCCCCACAAGCGCCTACGTCGTAAGATAATGCTCCAGCCCCTGAGACAACCCGGAGCCACCCCATACATGACCATCACCCCTCGCCTCACACCCCTGCGCTACGACCCCACTGAACTAGACCGCAAGTGGCAGCAGCGCTGGGCCCAAGACAACCTCAACCACGTCAACGACGACGACCCTCGTCCCAAGTGGTATGGGCTCACCATGTACCCCTACCCCTCAGGTGACCTCCACGTTGGCCACTGGTACGCGATGGCCCCCTCTGACGCCCACGCACGCTTCATGCGCATGAAGGGCTACAACGTCATGCACCCTATGGGCTTTGACGCCTTCGGCCTACCCGCAGAGAACGCCGCCATTACCCGCGGCATCCACCCACACACCTGGACTATGGCCAACATCGAGCGCATGCGAGGCCAGCTCCGATCGATGGGCACCATTTACGACTGGGAGCGCGAAGTCGTCACCTGTCAGCCTGAGTACTACCGATGGAACCAGTGGTTTTTCCTTCAGTTCTACAAGAAGGGCCTCGCCTACCGAGCCTCCGCCCCCGTCAATTGGTGCCCCACCTGCCAGACCGTCCTCGCCAACGAGCAGGTCGTCGACGGCAAATGCGAGCGCACCGGCGACGTCGTTATCCGGCGTCAGATGAACCAGTGGTTCTTCGGGATCACCAAGTACGCCGACGAACTCCTTGATTTCTCCAACGTTATCGAATGGCCTGATCGCATCAAACTCATGCAGACCAACTGGATAGGTCGCAGTGAGGGCGTGCAGATTTCCTTCGACATTTCTGACATTGGCCTCGACGACAAAGAGCTACGTACCTTCACCACTCGCATCGACACCATATTCGGCGTTACTTTCGTGGTTCTCGCGCCGGAGCACCCGTTGGTTGAGCAGCTAACGACCCCTGAGCATCACAACGCTGTCCACGCCTACATCCAGCGGGCTGGCGAAGCTTCCGAAATCGACCGTCTCTCCACCGAGCGTGAGAAGACCGGCGTGTTCACGGGTTCCTACGCGGTCAATCGGCTCAATGGGGAAAAAGTCCAGATTTGGGTCGGTGATTACGTCCTAGCCTCCTACGGCACCGGCGCAGTCATGGGCGTCCCCGCCCACGACCAACGTGATTTCGAGTTTGCCAAGAAATACGACCTCCATATTCGCGTAGTCATCGCTCCCCCCGCCTACGATGGCCAGCCTTTGCCCCAGGCGTACGTCGACAAAGGTGCGGGCTCACAGGTCAACTCCGGCCAGTTTGATGGCCTGCCCAATACTGATGGCTACAAAGCCATCGCCGACCACATCGAGGCACAGGAGTGGGGTACGCGCACCATTACCTACCGCATGCGCGACTGGCTCGTGTCGCGCCAGCGGTACTGGGGCACGCCCATTCCCATCGTGTACTGCGAGAAGTGCGGCACCCAACCTGTCCCCGAAGACCAGCTCCCGGTTATCCTCCCCGAGGACGCCGAGTTCAAGCCAACGGGCGAATCACCTCTGAAGTACAACGAGGGTTTCCTCCACACCACATGCCCCAACTGTGGCGGCCTCGCCACCCGCGAGACCGACACCATGGACACATTCGTGGACTCCTCCTGGTACATGTACCGCTACGCCAGCCCCCATTTCGACCAAGGTCCCTTCGACACCGCGAAAATAGCCCAGTGGGCCCCCGTAGACCAGTACACCGGCGGTGCCGAGCACGCCGTCATGCACCTGCTCTACGCACGTTTCTTTACCAAAGCAATTCGCGATCTAGGTCTCATCGACTTCAGTGAGCCATTCCTCCGACTCTTCAACCAAGGCACCGTCATCCATGGTGGCCACAAGATGTCCAAGAGCCGTGGCAACGTCATTGCCCCCGACGTCTACGTCGGCGACCTCGGCGCAGACATCGTCCGCCTTTACCTGATGTTCATGGGACCCTGGGAAGGCGGAGGAGACTGGTCCGACACCGGAATCAATGGAGTCGCCCGCTGGGTCAACCGCGCCTGGGATCTCTGCCTCACGTCAAACGAGACCCTACCTGACGTAGGCGCCGCCAGCGACCGCGATGTCATCCGCCTCACGCACCAGACAATCCGGCGCGTCATCCAAGACATCGAGCGCTTCAAATACAACACCGCCATCTCCGCCATGATGGAAATGACCAATCAACTCGCCCCCATCCACGAAGCCGCAAAGGTCTCCAAAGGAGTATGGAAAGACACAGTCAGCAGCCTCCTGTTGCTCCTCGCGCCCCTCGCCCCTCACATCACCGAAGAGATGTGGGAACGCACCGGCCACACTGGCAGCATTCACGCCCGAAGTCTGCCCGCCTGGGACGAATCCCTCGCCGCTATCGATGAAGCCGTCCTCATCATTCAAATCAACGGCAAAGTCCGCGACAAAATCACCGTCCCCGCCGACATCACCGAAGACCAAGCCAAACAAACCGCTCTCGCCTCTGACAAGGTCATCCCCTACACCAAAGGCAAAACCATCGACAAAATTGTATTCGTCCCCGGCCGTTATTTGATTAGTGTAGTGGTGAAGGGCTAAACCCAGCGCGCGCCCCAGGTCACACGTCCTACCTAGCGTCAGGGAATATCAACATGACCGACACGTTGCGCACTAGTACATTCAGCAGAACTGCCATTCACGACCACGCAGTCGAGAAGGGGTTCTACGCCGCAGAAGACCTAGCTATCGAGGTCGATTTGACCCAGGCATCAAAAACCCAGATGGCACAACTCCGAGACGGCGTCTGGGACATCGTCTCCACCAATTTTGACAACGTACTCTACTGGTCGGAGGAGGGAGGCTCTGATTTATTGGTTGTCTCAGCGATGGAATCCCTCCCACACCAAGACTTAGTCGTCCGGCCCGAGATCAAATCCTACGAGGATCTCAGAGGTACGGTCATCGCCGTCGACGCCGCTGAGTCGGGCTACGTCACGCCCCTGCGCGTCCTGCTAGCCACCGCTGGCCTCAAAGAGAGCGATGACTACACGCTGACCGAGTTCGGCGCTACTAACGGCCGCGTCGCAGCTATGGCCGAAGGCAAAGCAGTTGGAGCAATGGTCAGCGAGGGCCGCAAGCTCGCCCATGGCATGTGGGTCATGGACGCCATAGGACGCCTCTACACCCACTACGCGAGCATCGTCGTCGTTCGCCGTGAATGGGCCGAAGCCAACGAAGCGCTCCTACTTCGCTACCTCCGCTGTCACCTCGGCGCAGCGGCATCCCTCAAAGGTGCCAGGAATCTTTCGTTCGCCTGGGACGGCCTTCGCGAGATGATGCAGATGCGCTCAGACGTGGGCTTCCTACACGGCGACATCGACCCCACTCGCTTCGCCACCGAGGACTACTTCGACGAGGCTCGCCCTCGTTGACTACCTTGGCCGGGTCACCAGCGCTATCGCGCGCGGGAATGGCCAAGCCTCCTTGATTACCGAGAAATCAGCCTCCTCGAAGATCCATCGCCAGTCCTGATCCGTGTACTTGTTATGCGTCGAAAACAGCTCCAGCGCCCTCGGATATCGCGCCTCAAGAGAATCACCCGGTTCGCTCACTCGGAGATTGATGTACGCCTTGAAGCCCACTCGCACCCAGTCGTACAGCAGGAACACTCCGCCGGGTTTCAGAACCCGGCGAACTTCCTTCAGGAACGAGAAGGGGTTCTCCAACGAGTGCATCACCGCCGCGATTGTCAGCAAGTCAATCGATCCGGTCGTCAACGGCAGCGACCCCGCCACGTCCCCACTCTCGAACGTCGGCGTCGCGCCCACGTACTCTAGGGACCGTGCGTGACCCAACATGTCGTCCCCTCGGTCAACCCCGATCAACTTGGCCCCCGGCAGTCGCGCGCTCACGTCTCGTAGATACAGTCCCGGGCCGCACCCCAGGTCAGCCAGCACCGGTGCATCCGGCAGCAGCGGCTGTACCTCGGCCGCGAAGAAGTCCCAAAAATCATCGTTGAAGCGAACGTAGTAGCGCTCTAGCTGTCGAGCCAGCGCCCCTGCTCCTCGCTGCGTCATTGCTCCTCCTGATTCGTGGTGAGTCCCCGTTCAGCGAACACTTCACCCGCGCACCGCAGCCCATTCAGCGCACGCGGCAACCCCAGGTACGAGATGCACTGCACGAACATCTCCGCAACCTCCTCAGGAGTCCATCCTGCGTTCAGCGAATACCCCACGTACGATTTAATCTGCGGCTCCACTCCCAACGCAGTCAGCATTCCGATCGTCACCGCACACCTAGTCTTAATATCGAGTTGCTCGCGGCTCCAGATCTCCCCGAAGTTGATTCCCAGTGCGTAGTCCTCAAGCTCCGGCACCAGATCGAACCCCGCAGCGTTCGACGCACTCCGGGAGGTCGAGTTCTTGCTCAGCACCTCCCTAACACGACGTCCCTTGTCCTTGCTCTCTTCTGAGATAATCATATTCTCCCCCCTTGACCCGACAGGATCATCCGCGTGCCGTGATTTCGAGCAAAGCACTCAATTTTCGTGTTGAAGGCCTCGCTGTACTAGTCGGTTACGCCCGCCTGGAGTTCAAGCACTAACTTGCCATCGTTGGTGAGCCGCAGCGCGCATCCCAATAATCAATCCACGGAGCGACGGAGCTGCCCACGTCAGCCCAACGGACGCCCACAGTACTATGAAGGCCACCTAGGACAACGCGAATGTTGACCCCGAGTTGGTACGAGAGACCTCGATGCGCACAGGGAAGGCCTCTTTTATTTCATCGATGTGAGTGATGACCAAGATGCGCTGGAATCGATCCTCAATCGCTTTGATGACGTCCAGTACTCGATCCCGACCATCCGCATCCTGCGTACCAAACCCCTCATCGATGAACAGTGTCGGTAGCGGCGCACCGGCGCGCCAAGCCAGCAGCTTACTCAGCGCGATGCGCAATGCGAAATCCACGCGGAAGCGCTCCCCACCGCTGTACATCTCGTAGTTGCGTGTTCCTAGCTCATCGGACACCACCACATCCAACGTCTCGACGCTCTCCGAACCGTCCGCTCCTTTGCCCGTTCTTCTTGCCCGCTGTGTCTCCAGCTTGAGCGACATACGCCCTTCTGTCATCTGCTTCAGTAGATCATTAGCCTCATCTTCCAGCCTCGGAATCGCCGCCTCTATCAGCAATGCTTGCACGCCGCCTTTTCCGAAGGCCAGAGCGAGCTCGCCGTAGGCTGAAGATTCTTCCACTAAATCCTTGCGGTCCTGTTCCTGTTGTTTCAACAAACCTTCGGCTGTCGTAATCGCATCAATCTGGTGCTCCAACGCACCCTTCCGTACTTGGAGTTCATCCCGAGCATTGCCTGCCACTGCCGCTTCAGCTTCAACCGCAATATGCTGCGCCCGGTAGGAGTCCAATTCAGTAATTTCCTTCTCAATCACCACTCGCTGTGCCGTGATTCTGGCGATTTCAGCATCAGCCTCCGTGACTCGATACTGCACACGCACCAAGGCAATCTCGTCTTCAGGGCGACGCATTTGAGCTTGTGCCAGCACTTGGCTCTCGTCGCCCCAGCGCTCCAAATCGCGCACAGCCTGATCGGCAGCCTCCACCGCCAGCGAATCAAACGCTAGCTCGGCGATTCGGACTCGCAGCAACTCAGCACTGCCCATCTCGGCGGTCGCATACGAGCCTGACTCCAGCCTCGCCTCTGCAGTGGCAATCTCGGCAGCAACGGTGCCAAGCTGCGTTTGTGCCAGCGTTCCCTCATCTCGCTGCACCGTCAAACGCGCGTTCTCGCCGTCTAGGCGCCTACGCTCGTCGTCGATTTTCTGCCGAGCCCCCTTCGTCTTAATCGCCAGGTCGCTCGCCTGCGCATCCAAGCGCGCAACCTCCATTACCTGCGCTTTGTGAAGCTCCAACATTTTCTGGATTTGCGTCTCGTAGGACTCCTCAATGTGTCGGAGTCCTTCCGGGCCTAGCGCCGTTCCGCACAGCGGGCATGCCGCCGCATCACCGTAATCGTGAGCGAGCAACGCGATTTTACCCCGCGTCTCCTTCCCTGATTCCGCGAGTCGAACATTTTCTTTTTCGAGTCTCCGTGCCTCCAGTCGAAGCAATTGCTCCTCATCTTGAGCTCCGGACACTTGTACTGACTGCGCGTCCATAGCCTTGAGCGCGGACACGATCTCGGACAAGCTCCCCTTTACCACAGGCAGTGACGCCGCCCGCGGTATCAATTCTTCGGTAAGTCGACGGCGAAGGCGAAGAATCTCACTCTCCAGGCCCGCACGCGCCGAAGTGATGTGCTGCTCTAGGGGCGATAATTCGCGCTGGAGTCCTGCAACAGATTGTGCGGCGGCATTCAGTGTGCGCAAGCGTACACGGGCTTGCTGCAGCGCTGCGTGTCCCTGCTCAATCACTGAAGCCCGCGCCTCCACTTGCCGCCAACCGGTCAATCGCCCCTCGATTTCCAGCACTTCGATTCGGTCCTGTTCACGCCTCCCGGTTGCTCTCGCAGATTGCGATTCAAGTTCAAACGACTCAACCCGTCGGCGCTCCAGATGCTCCACTTGCGTCCGGAGCAATGAAAGCCGCTGGTTCATGGTCGCACTCCGAAGCAACGCTGCTTCAAGCTCTCTCCCAATCTCCCCAAGCGCCTGCCGAATCTGATTACCAAGCCCTACCTGCTCACGCAGTCGTTCAAGCTCAAACGTCGAAGCTGACAACGCGCCCTGCAATTCGCGGTTGTGCAGCTTGGCCCGCTCTTCCAGTCGATCGTAGATTCCAAGGCCCAGCACTCGGGATAGCACCTCTTTACGCTGACCCGCGGTGGCCATGGCGAACATATCTGCTCGCCCCTGCACGAGGTAGGCACTATTCACAAAAGTGTCGTAGTCCATGTTTGTACGGCGGATAATGTCAGCCTGGGTTTCGCCGATCGAGTCGCCCGTTATCGGGCGATAGTCGGCACCGGTCTGCACCGCCAATTCCAACGAGCTCTGAGGCGTTTTCCGCGCCCGCGAATAGCGTCGGGTGGCACGGTAGCGCTCTTGCCCGATATCAAACTCTAGCTCCACCATCATCTCGTCTTGGCCGTGGTGCAACAGCTGGTCTTGACGCTGTCCGCGTGCCTTACCCCACAGTACCCATGTAATCGCGTCCAGCAACGCAGACTTGCCATTGCCATTCGCTCCACACAAGCACGCGACGTGCACATTCTCAAGGCGCAGGGTGGGCGCAGCGTCGCGGTAGGAAAGGAAATTATGAACGGTTAGGCTTATAGGGAGCAAAAAGCTATCGACCTCTTCGATGGGCGGATTCTACACGTCGATACACACCTAAAACATTCTTGAACGATGATGAAGGCAGTAGCAATCACCATCAGTGATTAGTCCGCAGGCTTAGGAGCAAGGAAATGATTCGGTTCGCAACTGCAAACGACCTCAATGAAATCGTCGCTATCTATAACTCATCTATCCCCGGCCGCCTAGCCACGGCTGATTTAGCTCCGGTCTCCATCGACTCTCGCCGGTTGTGGTTCGAGGAGCATGACCCCGTACACCACCCTCTATGGGTATACCAAGACGGAAGTACCGTGGCCGGCTGGCTTTCGATTGGCTTGTTCTACCCACGCGCGGCCTGGAATGCGACTGCAGAAATCAGCGTTTATGTTAGTCCTGGCCACCAGAACCGAGGGATTGCCGCCGCGCTCGTAAGCGAGGCAATCTCACGCGCGCCAGAACTAGGGCTCACTTCACTGCTCGCGCTCATCTTCCGTCACAATCAAGCGAGCCTGAATCTCTTCCATCGATTTGGGTTCGAAACCTGGGGGCAGATGCCCGGTGTTTGCAATCTAGACGGCATCCTACGTGACGTCATGATTCTAGGCCGCCACACGAGTAGTGTATGAGCTGCTTGCTCGCAGTACGTTCAATCCGTTCTCCTTGTGAGTGATACCACGGTTAGCTACAATTTTACCGTGAATTCGGTTGCAATCTTTCGGGGGGATGAGTTTTTAACGACCTTCTCCTGCTACCCAAGTGAGGCCTCCACCATATGACCATCAAAATAGTGGTTATGGCCAAGCAGGTCATTGACCCAGAGACGCCTACATCTGCGTTCCGTATAGACGCAAACATCGCCTCCGTTCCCGCCAATCAGTCTCCGGTGATTAATGGATTCGACGAGCAAGCCATTGAGGCCGCTATTCGTCTCAAAGAAACCTCCGGCGATGCCCATGTCACCGTAGTCTCGGTCGGATCGGGCTTCGCGCTCGATGTCATAAAGAAGCCGCTAGCGATGGGTGCCGACGAACTCGTCCTTCTCGACGACCCCGCTTTCAGCAGCGGGATTGACCCCACGGTGACGATAGCCGCGCTCGCAGCAGCAATCGCCAAGATTGGGGATGTTGATGTCGTTCTCGCGGGCAGGCAAGCTAGCGACTGGGACAACGCACAGGTCCCCATAGGCGTGGCCGAAGCCCTCGGGTGGCCTATAGCCACAGTCGCCAAGAAAGTCGATGTCCACGACAGGACGATTCGAGTGGAGTGCGTTCTCCCCGACGGCCATGAGGTGGTCGAGGCAGCACTACCTGCCGTGGTTACAGTCTCCAACGAGCTTGGCACACCTCGCTATCCCAACATGCGCGGCATCATGGCTGCGCGCAGAGTGCAACCGACGGTTTGGTCGGCGCAAGATATCGGCCTCGATATTGCGGCACTCAGTACCGCCTTCGAGCTGATTAGCCTCGACAAGCCGCAAAGCGCCGTCGAAACCGAAATGATCACCGGTGATGATGACGCAGATGCGGGCCGCAAGCTCGCCCAGCGGCTACGTGACGAACGGATTATCTAGGAGAAACAATGGCGGACTGCAACGGCATACTCGTTATCGGTGAAATGACAGGCGATGAGATCGCTTCGACGACCCTCGAAGCGCTCGCTGCTGGCCGCTCGCTGCTGGCATCACTCCCAGGAGAAAAGCTTTCGATTATCCTGGCAGGCGCGTCCACAGCCGCGGCCGCCCAAATCGCGATAGCCCATGGTGCAGAGGCCGTCTACACCATCGATGACCCTTCATTATCAGAGCCTGCCCCCGAGGCTATTGTGGCTATCTCAGAGGAAGCCGTTCGGCAGGCTTCCCCGAGGATAGTCCTCGGCTCCAAGACGCTCTTAGGCCGCGACGTCATGCCTCGGCTAGCCTTTCGGGTTGGTACCGCGCTCGCGCAGGATTGCACCGCTCTCGCCATCGACGGTGCGAAGCGTCTGCTTGCAACTCGCCCCGTCTACGGAGGCAATGCAGTCGCTACCATAGCCTGCACTTCCAAGATTTCTGTCGCCGCGCTCCGCGCGAAAAGCATTGATGCCGCTGAGCCCGACGACTCGCGCGTCGGCCTAATCGTTACGCTAAGCGTAGATCTCGTCGCCGCCGTGCGTGTCCACTCCGTGGACCGAGTAGAGCAGACAGCAGAGGGCATACGCCTAGAAGATGCTCCAGTAGTTGTTAGTGGTGGGCGCGGGCTCGGTGGCCCGGAACCATTCAAAGAACTTGAGAAACTCGCGGCGCTCCTTGGTGGGGCAGTCGGCGCATCACGTGCAGCGTGCGATGCCGGCTGGGTACCGTCGAGCTACCAAGTCGGCCTTACGGGCAAGACCGTGACTCCAGAGCTGTACATCGCAGTGGGCATCTCCGGCGCAAGCCAGCACATGGCTGGCTGCAGCAATGCACGGACGATAGTCGCTATCAACAAGGACACGGGGGCCAACATCTTCAAGGACGCGCGCTTCGGTGTCGCAGGTGATTGGCAAAAAGTACTCCCTGCTTTCATGGAGCAACTTCACGAGTTGTTAGGCTAAACTGGGGTAGTGAAAGGGAGGTGAATATATGAGCGACCAAGAGTTCGACCACGAAATGGCCGAATCGCTTCAAAATGCGGAAGCCGCGGAAGTGGTGTGTGTAATCCTCCCCCTCATTAACCAGTGCTTGACTTACGACAGCCGCAGCGCACTAGATGACGCGCCGCGCATCACCGTATCAGCCCCATTGGGCTCAGGTGAGCGCAGGCTTCGTCACGTAAACAAGGCTCGCCCACATATGGACCGTGCCCGTGAGTTGGCCGTGCTTCCGTGGTCAGGCTCCATCAACGCCTTTTCCAACTCCAAAATTTGGGGAATGCTTCAAGACCGGATGCTGAGTTCCGGTTATCCCAGTGCTGAGCGCCAGTGCAACGACGCACTCGACGAGCTCCGTCAGTGGGAACGTCGGTCCATGGTTTCCATGATCCGTGGCCAGGGACCGTTCCATACGATTTGGTCCCGCACCAACTAGGTAACAGGGGACCTCCTTGATTTCGTATTGCCGGGCCAGTGAGCTGGTTTTGATGAGCGCGGCGTGACTCCTCGGAGTGTGGCATGAAAGATATGAAAAGCCACGCCTGTACCAGACGTGGCTTTTCATATCTTTCATGCCACACTGACCTCCCCATCAACATAGCGTTAGCAAGGTGACCGCGAAAATTAACACATTCCGCTTACTTCGAAAATTGACGGCACTGGTGGTCGTTATCCTGCTGGTCCTTGCCAGCGTAGGGCGTGGCGACACCATATCTAACCTTCGGCTCGCGGCTGGCCCCCATGAGCAAGACCTCGTGCGGTGGGAGCTCACGCACTTCATGGACAAATGGTTCGCTCGTGCAGCCGATTGGGTATTGCCAGGAGCTTCCACGAACAGCGAGCGGCTCCTAGCGGTTGAAGAGTTTTTCGACCTCCGCAGCGACCTTGCGGAAGCCCAGCGCAATCTCGAGAGAGCACTCGCATCAGTAGACCCTAATGCCCAGCTGATTATCAAAACGCAGGTAATAGTGGACACTCTGCAACAGCGCCGCTCGGAGCTGCAGGCACTCGTCGAGGAAACGCTGGAATCTGTAATCTCCAAGGTCGCCCATGAACAAGGTGTCATCGGGGGAATCGGCCCTCTCCGTTGGCCGCCCGTCGATTTCACCTTCGAAGAGCGCGCACTAGTACTCGTTCGCTCGCCCCGCGACCGTATCGAACGGCTCGGCGATCTATTGCTGGATCCAGGGGTGAGCATCCTAGAGCAAGGCATGCTTGAGCAGCATGTAGAATCCCTCAACGCCAACACGTCAGCCCTCGTAGTTCGCATCGGTGGAGTTGCCACCTATCCCGCCCAGATCAGCCCGAATCGATCACTGCACGGCACACTGGAACTAGCATCGCACGAATGGTTACACCATTGGCTGATGTTTAAACCGCTAGGGAATCGTTGGTTTGCGGGAGGCGAGATCCAGAGCATCAACGAGACGGTTGCCAACATTTTTGGCCAGGAGATAGGCGACCTAGCGCTAGAAAACCTCACCGGTGAGCATTTCAAGCGCGCTGCCTGGGTACCCTCCGCTGCTCGCGAGTCCAGCGCATTTTCAACAGAAATATTCGATTACCGGCGTGTGATGCAGCGCACCCGGTTTCAGTTAGAGCAGCTTCTAGAGGCCAATCTAGTCGATGATGCAGAGGAGTTCCTGGAGGAGCGTCGGTTGGAATTCCTGGCCAACGGCTATCCCCTACGCAAATTGAACAATGCATGGTTCGCTTTCAACGGGGCCTACGCGGACAGCCCTGCGTCGATCAGTCCAATCGAGGGGCAGTTGCGCTCGATACGTGCGGATTCCGCGGACCTGTCGGCATTCCTGAATCGAGTCGCACGCATCACGCAGGCGCGTGAGCTTGAAGCGATTGCCCTTTCCGCAGGTTGGGTACCCATCGGCACCACAACTGGCTTGCCGTTCCCTTAGTGGTCGGCGCAAAGCAGAGTGTGAGTTCCTGACCTGGCCTGATGCCATCAGTTTCAGTTCGTCGAACTTCACATTGACCAGGCCGTAAGGAATTATGGGTGGCGGAAGTGCCTACCCAATCGCAGTTGATAGCAATTCTGGTCGGTGGTTGAGTGATGCGCCCGGTATATCAGCACATTGGTGATATCGTGCTGCAGAGCGGTTACCAGTCGGGCTGGGAAGCCGCGACGTCGCCAACGGACAATCGATTCTGAACACCATTCATCGTGGTTACGAACAGTTCCGATTTACCAGACGGCCTGGACTCGAACACCAGCCTGCCGGTTGGTCCCCATACTAAGCTCAGCTCCTCAACCTGGTTCCGCGTCAACGACTGGACACCCTCGCCCTGGTCCGACACCGTGAATATATCGCGGCTGTCGTTGCGATCAGAGATGAACGCGACGCGCTTGCTATCTGGAGACCACGTTGGTGAGAAATCGCTCGCAGGGTTGTTCGTTATCCGTACCGCCTGCCCTTCGGGGCCCGTATCACCAACATGCATCACGTAAATTTCCTCGTCGCCATCTCGCGTCGAAGTAAACACAAGCTTCTTGCCATCGGGTGACCACGCCGGGTGGCGGTCGGGCGACGCTGAAAGCTGCAGCCGGTTCACACCATCAGGGTTGCGCAGGAACAATCCCTCAGAGTTGCCGTTTTCGTCAAGCCCCGCAAATGCAATCCATGTACCGCGAGGTGACCAAGCGAGGTCCACTTCACTGTTACTTTCAAAAATCAATCTGTTGGGTAGAAGGTCATCGAAGCTAACCCAGTACGCGCGGGGGGCTCCATCAGCATCGGGTGAAACATAGGCGATCCGCTGTCCATCAGGCGACCACGTTGGCTGGGATTCATCCACGCTAGTGTCCGTCACCCGCGTAATGGAGGTACCGTCCATCAATCCTGTGTAAAGTTCAACATTACCGTCACGGTTGGTCAGGAAGGCGATTCGTGAGTGATCTGGTGACCACACAGGGTTAAAGTCATCACCAGGCCCCGCAATCACTATCCGTCTATCTCCGCTGTCTGACCGAGCCACAACGATGTCGCGCGAGCCCACGTCACCGACCGAGTACGCAATGAATTTATCCTCTTTGAGCAGGCCGCACGCACCTAGCACCAACACGGAGGCACTGCCTAATATCGCAAAGAGTACTGCTCCCAAAGGGGTTGGTCGGGACATGGTTATTTAACGGCTCTCACCCATCACGCGTAACTGGTGACAGATCTGCAATCAAAAATAGCAGTCGCAAAAGGCGATTTGTAGCACTTAAGCATGACGATTAGGAGGGTTTCCTTACCGCTAGAAAGGCAGCCAGGATTTGTCTTGGTCTTCGAGGCGCCTAGGGGCTAGGGCAGGAGAGATGAATCCATAACCAAATCCTCCCATCAGGCCCATCAATCCTCCACTCGCAATCAGTGCGGGAGGAAGCCATACCGGCTGGTCCGCAAGTTCCTGACCGCAGGTAGTCACGATCGCCCCTGTCGCGGCGATGTCGAATCGCTGTTGCTCCTCGCAACGTTGCAAATCACCGATGAAGATGGCTTGAACAAACAACGCAGGGATTATCGACAGCCCTGCACCAACCACGCTAACCATCAGGCCAAAAAGCAAGCCGCGATACACGCGCTTGCCCTTACTTGGCCTCATTTTTGCCACAGCATTACTCGTGGCCATTAACCGAGCACCGCCGCTCGGTCTTGGCCCGCAAGCTTGGTCGCAGCAAGGTGCATGATAATCGTCGGCCCTGTGCCCTTCCAAGGACCCAGAAACTCTACAACACGTGGAGCCTGAAGCCTCGTCATTTCCATCAGCATTGTCCCTACTGCCTGCTGCACGTCCTCACTCGCATCCGTCATCAGCGGCTCCGCGACCGTCAGCGCATCGGTCATGAATCGCCCTTCGCGCACCAGTGGAGAGAAGGAAGAAACCGCCGCTATTTTCTTGGGTATGGAGCTTGACTTGGCCCATTCCAACAATCGCAAAGCGATTGACGGCTTCCCTGACATAGCACGGGAAATGCATTGTGTACCTAGCGCCTCAGCTGTCTGGGGGTTTGTAAGCTTCGCTGCCCAGAGGTCGAATCGCTCGAAATCGCTTCCACCGATGTGACGGGCACTAGCACCGAGCAGTTGTGCACCGATGAGCCCTTCTTCAAGGTTGCCCGTGCTGAACAAATCGTCTGCCACCGCCACCGACGCCGCATAGCCGGGCGATCGCAATCTCCGAACGTAGTCCATCCCTATGTTATGCAGGTCTATAGCCGTGATGCCGTAGCACGGAACATCGTCGCCAAAGGCCTTCTTCAGATTATCAGCCTGGTCCCTGCGCCCCGCCTTAGTGAGCCTGGCGCGAATCTCGATAACGATAATACTGACCGCTTCAGTATCAACGTCTAGAGGGGTTGGGCCCGAAGGCTGCGGCTGCGGTCGTCGTCGATTCTCCATACACGCATCATCCATAACTCGACGCTATCGTCTGTGGGTCGGTTAAAGTTAATCTGCTTCTGCCGGCATATCACACTCGCAACATGCCTTCATTGTAACTCGCCCCTCCGTACTCGCCCCAATAGCCTTGAACCGTGCCAAGGGCATTGTGGCTCTATTACTTCACGGATTTCGCGTACTTGACTGCGGAAAGCGCTCGCTTATTCTCCGTTAGAGCCCTCTCGCCGTTCTCCTCTCTCAATCTGCTTCAACAAAATGCGATGGAATGAGCCCAGCAGGTCGGCCAACTATCCCATTGCTCCATTCCTAGTCAAGAGCAGGCTCTGTATGCCGCTAATGGCGCTGCACATGAAGCTCGGTGGCCGATTTCTCTCTGGCCGTCCTCTCTCGAGGGAGAGGGCGGCCAGACGGTAGAAAGCAGGTACAGCGGCCCCTCTCCCCGAAGGGGCTCAATAGGCCCGCCTTAGTGGCGGCCTATTGCCAGGGAAGTACCGACACGTGGATGGCATCCGCGATGCCTTCTCCAGCAACCGCCCTGATGGCGGTATCGACGTCTTTCAGGCCAAACGTATGCGTGCGCATCTGCTCTAAGGGGAATCGATGGGAGGCAATTATCTGTAGACCCTTCTCCACCGAATCGAAGCTGTGGCCTCGAGCACTCTTGAGCGTCATGTACTTGCGGGTCAGGCGCCCGATGGGAAATTCGGGAAACATCGGCGTTTCTGCCTGAGCAACCATGATGCCACCCTTACGCTTGGTGGCCTCTACCGCCAGCAGCGTCGGCGCCAGGCCTGCGTGCGACGTGCAATCAACCACACTGTCGACTCCCGCCTCAGGACCACCTCCTGTGAGTTCTCTGATGCGTTGAAGCGCGTCTTCTTCCTGTACATTGATTATCACATCAGCGCCCATGAGCTTGGCAATCTCGAATCTCTTTGCGTCCTTGTTTGTTCCTGTGACGATAATGAGGTCAGCCCCGGCCTTTTTGGAGGCTATCACGCAAGCGAGGCCCTGCTGGCCGGGGCCTTGGATGAGCACCGATTTGCCAAATCCTGCCTGTCCTTCCACCAGCGCCCACTGCACACCGTTACCCATCGGCAACGCCATTGCGGCTTCCTCTGCGGTCACGCCTGTGGGAATCTTGTGGAGTGCAGCGTTCGGGGGGATGAATAGGTATTGTGAGTACCCGCCCCAGAGAGATGGCAGTACGTCTACTGATGTTGAACCGTACCGGATCGCGGCGTCATTGGCGGAGGAATCGGTTGCATAGCAGTGGCGATACTCACCGATGCGGCAGAACTCGCAGTAGCCACACGGGAGATACTCCTCGAGAGCGACCATGTCCCCTTCTTTGACATTCCATCGGTCCCCGAACACGCGACCAACCTTGACTAGATAGCCCACATTCTCGTGGCCCATCACGACAGCCCCGCCCTTCATGTGTCGGTGGTACCCACCGACGTCGCTCCCTCAGACTCCTGCGACTTCAACCTTCATCAGCGCTGCATCGACAGGTATATCGGGGAGTGCAATTTCCCGCAATTCAGTCTCACCAGAGGCGATTTTTGCCGCCACCAAAGCCATATCAGCCATTATTTACCCCTTGAAGTCATTTGCATGCCGGCGCGCGCACCGACATTTCGAGCAACATACGCCGACCGAGGTTCGAGGTCAACGAGAGGGGCCTGTTTTACCGCTCATTTCTGAACAGTAAAGCCAAGGTATGCGGTGGCCAAGGCGAGTTCGGCGAGGAGGTCGCCACAGCGAGAGGTTATAGATCTCCTACTCTGCGAGGTGGCACAGTCGGTCATTTGTCGTGCTCCGCAGTGTCGCTTTTGGAGGCTTTTCAAAGTATGCAGTGAGAATCAAAGAAAAGCTCACCGGTAGTTACCGGTGAGCTTTTCTTTGATTCAGGGTCGGAGTAGAGGCACTTGCATTCATCGCAAAGCATTAGTTTAAAGTTGGTAGCGCATACGGGATTTGAACCCGTGATCTTCGCCTTGAGAGGGCGATGTCCTGGGCCACTAGACGAATGCGCCACGCAAAGGTAAGCCCAGAGGGGCTTGGCCGGACGAGAGTATTGTAACGGCTCTTCTCCGGCTGGGCGAGAGGGAGGCCTGACAACGTGTTCAGGATTCTAGTCCGAAATTGCCACGCCAAACCATCTCGATACGCGCCATATTCTCTTCAGAGAGCGGGCCTTTGCCTGAAGCAGCCGCGTTCTCAGCAACCTGCTGCGCATCAGAAAACCCGCCTAGTATTGAAGTTACGCCTTCTAGTGATAACACGTATCGAAGCGCAGCTTGCGCCAGATCATGGTCATCCGCTTGCGTGTCTGGGTGCAGCTTCTTCGACAAGAAACCGAGCATGCGCGCCTGTTGCCTACCGACCGCCTCGGACTCGGCCGTACGCGCGCCATATCCCAAGGGGTGGGATGCTCCGCCTGAAGCACCTGCGTCGCTGAGGTACCAACTGGCCAGCGGGCTGTACACCGCGGCACCAACGTCATGGCTGCTCGCGTATTCAAGGATTCCTCCCCAGTCTTGCCTTATCCGCATGCCTTTTGGCAAGCCAGCCGCTGAAGGGTTAATAAGGTTGACTGACACATTGATGAGGTTGAACTCTTTCGTATCTATCAGGTGCCGCGCAGCGTCTGCGTCGTTGCCACGGGTGATGAAGCCGATAAATCGAGCTTTTCCGGAAGCCTGAACGCGCTTGAGCCCTTCCAGCGCACCTCCTGGGCGTAGGTAGTCGGCAACCGACAAGTGGGTGTACGAACGCCCTTCAAGCTTTGGGTTATGCATGACTGGACCGTTGTGGATCTGCACGAAGTCCACGTAATCCATATCGAGGCGCTTCAGGCTCGCGTCTAACGAGCGCTCAACATGACCCGCGATATCGCCGAGGTCAGGCTCGCGCACCTCGACCTTAGTCGTGATGTACGGTCGGACACCAAGCTGCTTCAGGACGCGGCCAAGGTTGGATTCGGAGGTGCCATTGCCATAGTCAGGCGCTTGGTCGAAGTAGTTGATGCCGAGCTCCAACGCTCGCTCGATAGCCGCAAGCTGCTGTTCGGGTGTTCCGCTGACCATGAGGCCAGCGTTGCCACCGCCACCAAACGCCATCTCCGAGACGCGGATTCCGGTATTCCCTATTTCACGGTATTGCACGCAGGTTCCTCCAAATGACAATTAGCAATCGGCTGGTGGCCAATGCATTTTCGACGGGAAGCTTACACGTATCGGCCCAGGAATGAACTCTCGTTCGGCCGCATCAGGGAAGCCGTATCGCATCTCAGAACGACGGAAAGATTCAATCAAAAACAACAGGCAGTGCGTCTCACGCTGGCCAGCGGTCGCCATGTCCGGCGTTTACTTCTGGAGAAAATTATCCTCTAATTTCAAACTACCGTCAGCGAATCGTAGTGAACGGATGGAAACATGGTGGTTCCTGTCAGGTGCCCTCGCTTGGTCTACCTTTGCCTATTTCCCTCGTCGCCAACACCGCTTCGGAAGGCGTAGCACGCCACCGGCCGCGATATCGCGGCGAACGAAGAACATGACGTTGGCAATCGCGAGGACTGCCACTGCGACCAGGGAAACGATCAGATAAACCCAGGAAATGTCTCCGTTGAGCGCGGCGGCTCCCTGGAAGTAGGAGATCAAGTAGAGCGGTCGCATATCCACAAGAACCGGGCTCATTCCTGATAGCGCGTCCAGCATGTAGGACGCTACCAGAAATCCGGCAAGCATGGTTCCCCCCACAAGGCGACTGGCGAACAATTGTGCCAACATCGCGGCAGCTAGCGCCAACATCAGCTCAAACGGCACAAGCAAGAGCAATGAGTTTAATACCCTTCTCATCGAATTTGTCTCACTAATCAGCAGCGCCGCAATGATGAAGCAGAGGAAAATGAGGCCAACGATGAGAACCAAGGACACGGTAAATGCGCTGAGCTTCACGAGCGCGACGCGCAGGCGTGTAACGGGCTGTGAGAGCAGTAGGTCCATAGTCCCGGCCACCTCTTCCCCAACGATCAATCCCCCACCTGCCAAAATAGCGAATACAGCGAGCGCGACAGGGGCGTAGCTGAAGAATTCCACGCTGAGATACCCAGCGAGGGTCCCTAGGTCGCCTTCACCTATCAATCCTGCCCATGTGTCTGGCAGGTCACTGAGCATGTCGCCGTACAGGTCAGAGATACTTGGGAACAAGCCAACAGTTAGCGCAAGGACCGCGCCCATCCCGAGCCCCCAGCCAAAAATCTGCCCCCGCAGGTCTCGCATCGATTTTCTGAAGAGCGGATCACCCATTTAAGTTTTCTCCCGCACCCCTCGCACCGGGTGCGCGTGATGTTTCTGACTAGCTCACGTTGCGTTCATATAGGGCGAGGAATTCTTCCTCTAGAGAAGGCTGCCCAATTTCAATCTTCAACACATGGTGCTGCGCGACAGCCTTAATCACAGCATCCACCTGGCCAGAAACCGATAAGTGCACCTCACGCCCCTCATCGTTCGTCAAAGTCACCTTGACGCCGTCGAGCCCGAAGAACGAGTCCGAGGGCGGTGCCTGAGAGAAGCCAATCTTCAGAACGGTCAAACGCTGAGACACGACATCCTCGATGCGTTTCACCTCAATCAACTTGCCGTTGCGAATCATTCCCACTCGATCACAGATACGCTCGACTTCAGCAAGGTTGTGGGACGAGAAGAACACGGTGGAGCCTTGGTCCCTCGCCTCACCCAGAATGTGAAGGACCTCGCGCTGCACGAGCGGGTCAAGTGCGTTCGTGGGCTCGTCGAGGATAATCAATTCAGCCTTGGCCATCACCGCGAGCACCAACCCAACCTTCTGCTTGTTGCCCTGAGACAGCTCACGATTGCGAAGATTGGTATCAAGGCTCAAGCGGTCACATAGGTCCCGGACGTATGCGTCGCTCACACGGCCAGGGCGCAAAGCGCTGAATAGCTTGATTGAGGAGCGTACCGTCATGTTCGGGTACACCTTCAAATCGCCGGGCAGATAACCGACGCGTCCGCGCACAGCCGACGCACCTCCGTTACAGTCGATGCCGAAGATACGCACACTCCCTGAAGTCGGGCGCAGCAAATCCAGCATCAAACGGAGGGTTGTGGACTTGCCTGCACCATTAGGTCCCAAGAATCCGAATATTTCCCCGCGCGGCACGGACATCGTTAGTGAGTCCAGCGCTAGTACGCCAGATTCGTAGCTCTTGGTCAGGTTCTCGAACTCGATAGCCATCGTGTTATCAGGAACTCGTTCTTTTGCAAAACTCTCGGTTGTCACTGCCACCTCTCGCGCGTGATGTCCGGTACCACCATACTGCGCATCATCCTCAAAAAACACCGCGAAAATGGCTAAAACCGCCTGACTGTTCCGTACTCAGCCTTTATGGGCACGGCCGGAGT
>Ga0302127_10000422_pt1 | contig 23147 bp, 25 predicted proteins | sample CB4_SCM_MG_FD_204452 | JGI IMG/M metagenome (GOLD analysis project Ga0302127, IMG submission 204452) | Marine microbial communities from Western Arctic Ocean, Canada - CB4_SCM | ecosystem: Environmental > Aquatic > Marine > Oceanic | place: Canada: Western Arctic Ocean | collected 2017-09-24
AAGCGGACCTGAGCATGAGTCCATTGCCTATCGACCCGATAGCCACGCGAGATTTATTGGCCTCAGAACCGATTGGCCTACGCAGTTATAGAGTTGTTGGTGCGAGCACCACACTTGTCGAGAGCCCGCTTGATCTTGGCGGCTTAGAATTAGCTGTAAAGCTATCGTCCCCAATGTGGCCATACCTCGAGCGGTTAACCACTGTGGTTAACGATTTAAGTTTGCAAGTACTACCGGATGACCTTAGTCAGGAGCAAACCCTGCAGATGTTAGTCGACGGGCGCTACGACGCTGCATTGATTGCAAGCGAGGTTGGTGATCGAAGCGTCGCAAACCACCCCACGTTGAAATACCTGTTTGACCTCACAGGTCCCGAACCCCAGTCTTGGACTGTACCCCAATCCGACACGAAATTGATGGCTGAATTGAATCAATTCATTCGGCGGTTTCATACGGCCTATCACACGCCGAATCCTGCCGCGCGTTCTTTCGAAGACATTAGAAAGCACGGTGTTTTGCGCGTGATTACTCGCCTTGACGAGACAAACTATTTTCTTAATCGAGGTAGACCTGCCGGATTCGAACTTGGATTTGCGCGCCGCTTTGCGCATAACTTTGGTTTACGTCTTGATGTTCTCGTCGGGCGCAACGATGAGGAAATTCTCGGTTGGCTCCACAGCGGCGCTGGAGACATCATTACGTCTCGAATAAACACCGAAAATATCCGTCTTGACCCGAGTTATTCCATGTCACGCGAATACCGGCACAACGCATCTGTGTTGATAACCGCCGCCGAGCACCCAATTCGCGACGTGTCGGAAGTATCCGGGAAAAAAATCGGGGCGGTTGAAGGTTCAAGCAATTTTGCCGCGTTAGAGGATTTTGTGCTTGACCACGCGGTCGCGATTCGCGTGTCTAAGCGCGTCTCGATGGCGACCTTGCTGGAGCGAATCGAGTCCGGCGTTTTGGACGGCGCCGTCGTCGACGCCCGTCATGTGAATGCAATATTGAAAACTCACGATATGCTAATCGCGGGAGCCTCGATCGAGAACCCCTATCGATATCGTTGGACGTTGCGCGGCGCGGATGCCCCATTAATTGCCGCCGTCGATGAATTTATCTACGCGGAATATCGTGACGAGACGTATAACGTTCTCGAGCGACGCTACGTTCGCGGCTCTAAGTCGGCGCGACCGGCAAGTGGTTATATCTCGCCGTTCGATGACTTGTTGAGAACCTACGCGGAACGCTACGAATTCGACTGGCGATTAATCGCTGCGCAGATGTATCAAGAAAGTCGCTTTGATCCGAGTGCGGTTTCTACCGCTGGAGCGGTTGGCTTAATGCAGCTAATGCCCGCGACCGCTCAAGCTCTCGGAGTTACGCGTCCACAAGATCCAGAGATCGCGATCAATGCGGGCATGCGTTACCTCGATCGTTTACGCAATCGTTTTGATGATCGGATCCCGATGAACGAAAGAACGTGGTTGGCGCTCGCCGCTTATAATATCGGCTACGACCGTGTTCGGCGGGCGCGTAACCTCGCGACAAAACTCGAGCTTAATCCGAATAAATGGTTTGGCAACGTAGAAGTTGCAATGCGCGAAATGACGCGATCATTTTCACGCACGCGCGCGGGGTGTCGATGCGGGCAAGCGATCGTTTACGTTCGCTCAATTCGCTCTTTGTACAGCGCTTACCGAAATTTAGAGCCTGTCGAAAAATCCCGCTCCGAGAAACCGAAAAATGCTCGGCCGGTCACGCTATCCGATGCGCCGAAATTCGACCGCGCGAGTTAGGCCCTTAAAAACATCGAGCTAAGAATATCTAGTAGGGTCCGCGCATTGCGTTGCGGCAAAACCGGCGCGACGCAAATTACATGCATCGCAATCGCCACAAGCGCGACCATCGCTAGCCGCTTGATAACAACTCACCGTCAGCGCGTAATTTACATCAAGCTGGGTACCGAGCTGAATGATCTCCGCTTTGCTCATTTCGACGAGCGGCGCGCGAACTCGGATACCTGATCCTTCAACACCGGCTTTGGTTGCCAGTTGTGCGAGCTTCTCGAACGCGGAAACGAATTCGGGACGACAATCCGGATATCCAGAATAGTCAACTGCATTGACTCCGATAAATATCTCCTCGGCATTCAGCACTTCAGCCCACCCGAGTGCGATTGCTAACATTACCGTATTTCTCGCTGGCACATAGGTCACCGGAATCGAGTCAGTTTGCGCATTACCGGTCGGCACATCGATCGTCGCATCGGTTAGCGCCGAACCACCGAACTGGCCGTAGTCGATATGCACGATGCGATGTTCGACTGCACCGAGAGCGTGCGCAACGGCTTTCGCCGCGTCAATTTCCGCACTGTGCCGCTGCCCGTAATCGATCGTTAGCGCAAAACAGTCGCGACCAAGGTCCCGAGCTTGCGCGAGTACAGTGGCTGAATCGAGTCCACCGGAAAGTAGTACCACGCTGCGCATTGTTATCCTCGATCTCGCATAATTTCGAAAACCCACAACCAGATGAACACCTCGCCATCGCAACCTTTCAATTTGATGACGGGCGATATCGTCGAGGTAATGCAATTTTACCATTGTGATCCGTGATTTTCAGATACGCCTCAGCAATCAAAGCATTTGGAACCCAACAAACCCAGGTCATTATTGGATACCACGTTTCTCGGCTAATCCCGTCCGGCACGTCGAGAAATCGCACCGAAATTACGGCAATCGAAATAGCGTAACTTCTGATCATCCAGCGTCGATGGCCAATAATGTCGGTTGCGCGAATGCGACGGTATCCAATGAATGTTGTTACAAACCAAACAGTCGCAAGCGTCATGAAACCGGCGCGCGATATCCAACCAAACTGGTTAACTGCAGCAAGCGAAAATCCAACCGGTGCGCTTATGAATACGGTAAATACATAGCACCGGCCGAGCCAACGGTGAACATTAAGATAGCGTAGCCGGATAGCCTGGATAAACAACAAAGGTCCGATCACCAAACAGGGCAGGGCGCTAAGGATGTGGACTAGCAGCGCAATATTCGACGCCACAATACTGTTAGCAAACAACGGCGCTGCGTACCGATAAGTGCTCGACAACCACGACCACGACAAGAGCAGGGTGAGAACATAAGCGGCTGTGTAGGCCGACAAAGCGATGACGAGCGCCCACCAAACTCGGGTAAAAATAAACCAGCAATTAATTTGGCGGGCGGGCATTCGATCCAAGCGTTAAGGTTGATCGGCGGGCCATCATGTTAGCGCGAAAAGCGCGAGCGCTGAAAGGGATTTCCCATGCGCGGACTACCTGCCTGGCACATCGCCCCATAAATACTTGTGCAGCTGAATTTGCAATCGAACGGGAAGGCGGTCTTCGAGAATCCATTCGGCAAGTTCGCGCGGGTGTAGTTGTTCGTGACTCGGAGATACTAGAAGATGCGCGGCTTGTGATAGTTTATGTTCGTTAATCGTTGATTTAGTCCAATCGTAATCCGCGCGATCGGAAATGACGAATTTAATCTCGTCTGTGCGACGCAGATGGGAAATATTCGAGAACAAATTGCGCTCGTGTTCACCGGAAGAAGGTGTCTTTAAATCCATGACTTTCGTCACCCTGGAATCAATACCGGCAATGTCCAATGCGCCGCTTGTTTCAATCGAGACGGCGAAGCCCTGATCGCAGAGTTCTTTGAGCAAATTCAGGCACTCGGGTTGCGCTAGGGGTTCACCGCCGGTCACTGTGACGCGATTGACGTGATGGTTGCTGACCTCATCTATTACTGCTTCCACCGATTGATGCTGTCCACCGCTAAAGGCGTAAGCCGTGTCGCAATACGTACAACGCAGTGGACAGCCAGTCAGCCTAACAAATACGGTTGGCAGGCCAGTGGTGGTTGACTCGCCTTGCAGTGATAGGAATATTTCGGTGATGCGAAGCACTGATTTGTCGTCCGGATTGCAATAGCCACGCCGACTAAGGAGTTGAATTTTCCGCCAGAATCCGCTGGATTCTATCTTCTGCGAGACGCGCCGCAGTCGATCCAGTGTAGCGGTTACGAAGGTCTTCTAACACCGCGCGAGCTTGGTCGATTCGGCCCAATTCGTGGAAGCTATAGCCAATTTTTAACATCGCATGGGAACGTTTTTTACTTTGCGGATACGCTTTAATTAATTTTCTATATTCCGCCACTGCCGGTTCGAATTCTCGGCGCACATAATATGTCTCGCCGAGCCAATACTGCGCGTTATCTGCGTACTGACTCGTTGGGAACTGCGTCAAAAAGCCAGAAAATGCCGCAATCGATTCATCATATTTCCCAGCTTTTAGCAAACTAAACGCTGCTTTATAAGAAGCTTCGGATTCAGCAGTGTCGACGGTTGGAGCCGCCGCTGATATTGACGTCGTTGAGATAGCTTGGGCTGTGGGTGCCGGCTCGTCCGCCGTGACACGTTCCGAGCGCACCCCTTGAATCGCAGTTTGTTCCGGATGCACTTCCAACCTTAATGAAGATTGAGGTGCCGGTACGCCCGCAACAACATCCCTCTCATCGGCATTTAATGTCGTTAACGGCGGCGCTAACGATGTGTTACCGAGCCCTGAAGACCGTTGTTCAATATCAGCGAAACGGCGATCGATATTGACGTAAGTGTCGCGCTGCGTCGATCGTAGTTGTTCGATTAGGTACGATTGCTCTTCTATCTGCCCTTGCAGTCGCCGCACTTCGGCCTGCAATGAATCAACTTGTTGCAGCAAATCCACGAGGCCGCGGCTATCTAGCGATCGTTCGATCTTTGCGAGACGCGCAGCAAAACTTGCTTCATTAGTTTGCGCTGCGCCGAATTGCGTCCAGCCTAAAGCGGCGGCAAATACTATGCTCGTGACGGTTCGCGTCCACGCTCGTCGATCGCACATTAATTCGATCTCCAGCTAGTTTAGTAGGTGATTTCCACGCGCCGATTCAAGGCGTAAGAATTCTCATCGGAACCTCCCGATACCGGGCGTTCTTCCCCATAACTAACCGCCCTAACTTGGGCGGCCGATGCACCAAGCAGCACGAGACGTTTGCGCACCGCCAACGCCCGACGTTCGCCGAGCGCAAGGTTGTATTCGCGCGACCCGCGCTCGTCGGCGTGGCCTTCGAGTCGAATCGACACATCGGAATTTGCCGCTAAATAGGCGGCGTGTGCCTCTATCGTGGCGCTGAAGTCCGACCTCACGTTACTGCTGTCTAAGTCGAAGTAAATAACCCGTACCGACAACGGACTATTGGGATCGTCCGGATTGCCTAGCACTGTCGCAGAATAGGTATCCTCTCCGCCCAAGCCCTGCGAATTTGCGCCCGCATCAATTTCACTCATCTCGTCGGTGGAGATGCCGCGGTCCTCGATCCCTGCTCTCGGGGTGTCGATCGGTTTGGTCGACTTAGAGCCGCCGCAGGCCGCGAGAAAAAGGACTACCATCGCTACCGGTACCCACCTAAATCTCGTTACAGTCATATCCCTCTCCTTGTTACTTAGCGCGCTGCACGCACGGGTTACAGATAAATCGGTTGAGTGCATTACTTGCGAAACGGACCCCACGCAGGTTCTCGGACTTCTCCCGTTTGCAAAGCCAATCTTTGCCGCACGCGACCGTCGGCCGACACTGCGGCCAACTCTGCTCCGTTCTTTGACATTGTCGCATAGATTATCATCGCACCGTTCGGCGCAAAGCTCGGTGATTCGTCGAGCCGTGCGCTCGTTAACACGTTGAAGTTGCCACTGTCTAAATCGACCACAGCAATTCGGTAACCGGTGTTTGTGCCGTGCACAACAGCCATTGATTTACCGTCGGCCGAGAGACTCGCGCGCGAGTTATAGTCGCCCATGTTAAAGGTCAAACGCTTTGGTCGCCCACCCTCGACGGCAACGCGATATATCTGCGGCCCGCCCCCTCGGTCGGAGGTAAAAACAATATCTCGTCCGTCTTTGGTCCATTGTGCTTCGGTATCAATCGCACCATGGGTCGTCAAACGTCGTTGCTTTCTGGTGGTCAAATCTAAGATGTAGATGTCCGGATTGCCTTCGCGAGAGCGTGTCATCGCGAGACGCCGCCCGTCCGGTGAAAACGCAGGAGAACTGTTAATTCCTCGTCCGAACGCAATTTTTTCGCGCTTACCGGTGCGGATATTCTGCACGTAAATCGCAGAATTTTGCTCTTCAAACGAAACGTAAGCCAATCTGTCGCCAGAAGGCGACCAGGACGGCGAAAGCAACGGCTCTTTCGATTCCAAAATAGTCCGCGCGTTGTAGCCATCTGAATCCGCGATTTGCAACTGGTAGAGTCGGTTTTTTAGCGGCTTTGAAACGGTAACGTAGGCTATCCGCGTAGCGAATGCCCCTTTTACTTTCAAAACTGCTTCGTAGATTAAATCACTGATATGGTGCGCCGTAAGCCGCAAGTTCGCGGCATTCGTGGGGATCCGAAATCCTGCGAGCTGTTTTGTTGAGATGACGTCAATAACCCTAAATTCGACGCTGAACCGATCCTCGGCGATTTGCTTAACCTCGCCTATCACCAGGTTGTCGATTCCGTATAGACGCCAATCTTTGAAATTAACCTCGGCGAAGGAGCCGGGCCGGGCCGGCAGATCAGCAGCCGGCATCGGTGCGAAGCGTCCGCTACTGCGTAAATCTCCGGTGATAATTGCGCTTACGTCCACGGTTGGCCGCACGTCCGCTCGCCAATCGAATGGCACGATGGCAATCGGCAGTGCACCTTCAATCCCTTGGGTAATACGGATCTCTAACAGATCACGGTTTTGCGCCTGTACGCAGCTAACACAAAATGCTGCCAGCAAAAAGGTCCACCTCACGTTGCGCAATCTCACAAATTAATGCTCCGGATCAAAAACAAAGTTTATCTCGCGCATGCGCTGAAACAGGCGCGGATCGGACGGGACGGGGAGCGGTGCAGCTTTGCGCACGGCGTTCTCTGCTTGACGGTCGAATGCAGCATTTCCGCTCGATTGAATGACGCTTGCTTCGACAACTTCGCCACCGGGAATCATGCGTACGTATAAGGTACAGTTTAAACCTTTGGCTAAATCTGGATAAATAAACACACTCGCGACTCTCGAGCGGATCGCCTGAATGTAGCGGCTTATCTCCGACTCGTCGGCACGTTGCTGTGCGGCGGCGGCAAATTCTAATTCCTCGTCTTCTAGCTCCGCGCGTAACGCCGCTGCAAGTTTTTCCGCTTCTTCGTGTGCTTGCTGCTGGTCCCGCGCAACCCGTTCACGCTCTACGCGCTGCTTTTCCAAACGCTGGGCTGTCGCTTGTTCTTCGCGCTTGCGCTTTTCTTGGGCCGCTTTCTTCTTGCGCGCCGCAGCCTTTTCGCGCTCGACCTTTTTCTGTTGCTCGGCGAGCTTTGCTTTTTCGCGTCGCTCTTTTTCTTGCTTCGCCGCGGCTATTTTTCTCGCTTCATTACGCCGTATTTCTTGTGCAGCAGCGCGTTCTGCCTCAGCCTCGTCGGCGCGACGCTTTTTCTCTTTATTTATTTGTTGTTGATCGACGACCTGCGCTTTGATTATCGGTATTTGACGTGTCGGCGAGTGCATCGATTCTGATTTCGATTCCATTCGAGTTAGCAATACAATTAAAACGACGCCGTGAATAGCGAGCGCGTACAAAAATGCGCGTGACTTCCTAGTTCGACCCAATCGCATGGCGCAAATTCAATTTTATTTTATGCTAACTAATTGACGAAATAAAATTTCGCCGCTCAGCTTTCCGGCGGTTCGGTGACAAGTCCAACGCTGTCGACCCCAGCACCTTGAAGTCGCGCCATCACGGCTACCACCCGTCCGTAGGCAACATCGCGGTCACCCCTAACCAGCACCTGAATATCCGGGCGATATTTCAATAAGCTCGACACGCGGGCCTCCAATGTATCGGGATCGATGGGTGCATCGGGTTTTTCGCCGACGTCAATGTAAATCGAGCCGTTGCTATCGACCGTAATCATTACTGGCTCTTGCTCGGACGGCGGAACAACTTGCGAAGGTGCTTGCGGTAAATCTATTTTCACGCCTTGAGTGATTAACGGTGCAGTTATCATGAAAATAATCAGCAATACCAGCATCACATCGATATACGGCACGACGTTTATTTCTGACATCAAGCGTTGGCGGCGGCGTCTCATGAGCTGCTCAGGCGTGTGTTTGACGTTGCAAGATCGCGGCGAACTCTTCGACGAAGATGTCATACCTACTGTATAACCGCTCGATCTCACTCGAGAATCTATTGTAGGCAATCACTGCCGGGATCGCGGCAAACAAACCCATGGCCGTCGCGATCAGGGCTTCCGAAATACCTGGCGCAACCATTGCCAATGTCGCCTGGTTTACGTTGCCCAGCGCCTGGAACGAATTCATGATCCCCCAGACCGTACCGAATAAACCAATATACGGGCTAACCGATCCAACCGTCGCTAGGGTTGGTAGATTTTCTTCCATGGCCTCCATGCGTCGATTTACCGCGATCCGCATAGCTCTCTGCGTGCCGTCGAGAACCAGACCCGGGTCGATATTCTCGCGATTGTGGAGTCTGGCGTATTCTTTGAATCCTGCTTCAAAAATTTTTTCTAAGCCCTCGGCGGATGCGCGTTTCGTCGTAACCTGATTGAACAACGCGGTAAGGTCGTCTGTGGCGCGAAATCGGTCTTCAAATTTCCTCGCTTCGAGCTTAGAAGACCTTAATTCTCGGCGCTTGGTAAAAATAAGTGTCCACGACGCGAGCGAAGCGACGAGCAGCGCGAGCATAACGAGTTTCACGAGGAAACTTGCACCGAGTATCAAACTCGCGATGGTTAGATCAGCCTCCAGCATTGCTTATCTCCGTGTAAATGCCTCGAGGAATGTCCCGTGGTCGATGGGTTTGCATATCGATACAACCCACTTTTACTTCTGCGCGGGTTAAGAGGTGGTTTGCTGCCGTCACTTTTTGTTCAAACTCGATGCTCACCTTACCGAGTCGGTTAACTCGGGAAAGCACAATAATTTGGTCGTCGAAACGCCCTGGTGCGAGATAATCGATGGCTATCTTCCTGACTACAAATGCGATCTGAAACTCAGCGGCCAAATTATTTTGTTCGAACCCTAAATTGCGTAACCATTCCGTTCGCGCACGCTCCATGAATTTCAGGTAGTTGGCATGATAGACAATTCCCCCGGCATCCGTGTCTTCGTAGTAGATGCGTACCGGCCATTGGAACTCTAGCGAACCACTGTCTACGGCCATATTCAGCTGTCATTTTCCGCTTGATCGAACAAGTCCTGAACACTCGGATTGGCGGCCGGTGGCTTGAGACCAAAATGCAACCAAGCAGCGCGAGTCGCCATTCGCCCACGCGGAGTGCGCATCAGAAAGCCTTGCTGGATTAGATAGGGCTCTAGGACATCTTCAATCGTGCCGCGTTCCTCACTAATCGCCGCCGCGATACTGTCAATTCCGACCGGCCCACCATCGAACTTTTGGATTACCGATAGGAGCAATTTTCGGTCCATCATGTCGAAACCATTTTCATCGACATTCAGCATATCCAATGCACGGGCTGCAACGTCTTGGCTCAACTCTCCTTGCGCTTTCACTTCCGCGTAGTCGCGCGCGCGACGTAGCAAACGGTTGGCAATTCTTGGGGTCCCACGGGCGCGTCGCGCAATTTCTTTTGCCCCGTGTTCGTCGATGATCACACCAAGAATATTGGCCGCGCGTAATACAATCGTGGTGAGGTCGATGACTGAATAGAATTCCAAACGTTGCACGATGCCAAAGCGGTCACGTAGCGGCGATGTCAGCAAACCCGCCCTAGTCGTCGCGCCAACGAGTGTAAACGGGGGTAAGTCTAATTTGATCGCACGAGCAGCCGGCCCTTCGCCGATCATAATGTCGAGCTGGTAGTCTTCCATCGCTGGATAGAGAATTTCCTCGACTACTGGGCTTAAACGATGTATTTCGTCGATAAACAAAACGTCGTGGGGTTCCAGACTCGTCAGCATCGCAGCAAGATCGCCTGCTCGTTCGAGCACTGGACCAGATGTTTGCCGCAGCCCGACCTGAAGCTCGTTGGCGATGATATTAGCCAGCGTGGTTTTACCCAGTCCGGGGGGACCGAAAATCAGCACGTGATCGAGCGCCTCCCGGCGTTGCCGCGCGGCGGTAATGAATATCTCCATCTGCTCCCGCACCGCAGCTTGACCGATATAATCGACAAGTTGCCGCGGTCGTATGGCGTTTTCCACGACGAGGTCATCACCCGGTGAGGACGTGCCGATTAGTAGCTCATCATCCATTTTGTCAGTGGCGGCGAAAAATTTGCATTCAGGCTAGGGATAAAAGTCCAACCGATTGTCTATTGTACCGAAGCGTCGATGCCAAGCGCACGACGTCGACATCAAATGGTAATTTCAAATTGTGGCAGCGCGGTGGCACGAACCTGTCAGTCCTGGCCGTTTTGGCGGCGAATTTGTGTAAACGTGCTCACGCGAGGCTTTTCAATATCTCGCGAATAATGTCTTCGCTGGACTTATCCGTTGTTTCGAGTTCTAGCACCAAGCGACTCGCCTCCGGCGGTTTATAACCGAGTGCAATAAGCCCGCTGACGGCGTCGCTAACGGCATCGGCGGTCGACGTCGTCCGACGCATGGCGTTAGCGCTCGGCGGCGGCGTCCAATCTGCCACCCGATCGCGCATCTCGACAACTAAGCGTTCCGCGGTTTTTTTGCCGATCCCAGGTAAAGCGGTCAATCTGGCGGTATTGTTTTCATGCACGCAGCGGACAAACTCGTCGGTTTCGATCCCGGATAAAATAGCTAGCGCTACCTTAGCCCCGATGCCGCTTACTTTGATGAGGTCGCGGAACAATTTACGCTCGTCCGTGGTCGCGAAGCCAAACAATAAATGCGCATCGTCTCGGACAATAAGGTGGGTGAGCAGCGTGACAGTGGCGTCTATCTCCGGGAGGGTCCACATCGTCGTCATTGGGACCTCGACGTCGTAACCGACGCCGTGGCAATCGATCACAACTGTTGGTCCACGTTTCTCGATCAAAACGCCACTGAGCCTACTGATCATCGTACCCGTCCCCTGCGTGCCGTTTTAGCTGCGCTAATCGAGGCCATTCCGAATTGTGTGTTGCCGTGGCACATTGCCGCAGCTAAAGCATCTGCAGCATCGCTTTGTACCTCGGAGTCTAAACTTAAAAGTACCTTAATCATGTGTTGCACTTGTTGTTTTCCTGCATGCCCCCGCCCGACAACCGCTTGCTTAATCTGCGTCGCGCTGTATTCGAATACGGGTAAGGCCATTTTCGCACACGCGACAATCGCTGCACCGCGAGCTTGACCCAATTTTAATGCCGAATCGGGATTGCGACTCATAAAAATTTTTTCAATCGAAGCATGGTTCGGCTCGTGCTCGTTTATGACCTTTGTTAACTCATCGAAAATCGTCTTCAGGCGATCCGGTACGTCCAACTCTGCGATTCGAATGCAGCCGCTTGCCAAATGTACGGCGCGTGTTCCGGTCATGCGAATAACGCCGTATCCCGTGATTCGAGATCCAGGGTCGACACCCAAGATTGTTACCGGCGACAAGGGACTATCACGATACGAGTTGTTCGAGAATTTCTTCGCTGATGTCGGCGTTTGAATATATTTTCTGGGTGTCATCGAGCTCGTCGAGCATATCTAGCAAGCGCAATAACTTTTCGGCATCTTCGGCATCGAGCGAGGTGCTATTCTGGGCGCGCATTGTCACTTCTGCGCTATCTGATTCGAACCCCGCCGCGTCCAACGACTGCTTCACGTCGTGGAAGTCATCGGCATCCGTGATCACATCGATCGTCGTATCGTCGTTAACGATCACATCGTCTGCACCTGCTTCTAAGGCAGCTTCCATGAGCGCATCTTCGTTACTGCCACTCGGGTAGCTGACCAATCCAACCTTGGCAAACATATAAGCAACGGAGCCATCCGTGCCTAAGTTTCCACCGCTTTTGCTAAACGCGTGGCGCACCTCGGCTACCGTCCGATTGCGGTTGTCGGTCATGCAATCAACGATTACGGCGATACCGCCTGGGCCGTAACCTTCATAGCGAATTTCGTCAAAATTATCACCTTCTACGCCGCCCGCTCCTTTTGTAACCGCACGCGAAATAGTGTCTTTCGTCATATTGTTGCTAAGCGCGTTGTCGACGGCGGCGCGTAAGCGCGGATTAGCCGAGGAATCGCCACCGCCCATCCGCGCAGCAACGGTGATTTCACGAATTAGCCGGGTGAATATTTTGCCCCGTTTTGCATCCTGGCGACCTTTTCTATGCCGAATGTTTGCCCATTTACTATGCCCCGCCATCGGATCCCTCAACTATGTCCATCATTGCCACATATTTTCGCAGATGTCGGGAATGCTTGCAGCGCTAGGGTTGATGGCTCACGCATCGTTGTTGCCGTAGATCGTTTGTTCACGAGCGTCGGCAAAATCGAGCAAGCGCTTTATCGGTAAACGGGCACGTTCGCAAAGCTGGCTCGACAGATTTATCTCGTTGTCCCCAGTTCTCAAGGTTCGAGCTAAACTGTCGAGTCCGTTCATGGCCATCCAGGGACAGTGCGCGCAACTTTTGCACGTTGCACCCTGCCCACTTGTTGGCGCCTCAATTAGGATTTTTTGCGGCGCGCCCGCTTGCATCTTGTAGAAAATTCCGGCGTCCGTCGCGACGATGAACTTCTGTGCGTCGAGATCTTTCACTGCGGCTATCAGTCCGCTAGTGGAGCTAACAACATCTGCTTGGCGGATAACGGCCGGCGGCGATTCTGGATGCACAAGTACTTTAGCATCGGGATGCTTGGCGCGAAGCTGTTCCAGTTCGGCGGCCTTGAATTCTTCGTGAACGATGCAGGCGCTATTCCACAACAACATATCGGCATTCGTTTCGTTGCGAATGTAGTCACCGAGGAAACGATCCGGCGCCCATAGAATCTTTTCACCGCGCGCATCCAAGTGGCGTATCACGTCGAGCGCGCTGCCGGAGGTGACCATCCAATCGGCTCGCGCTTTTACGGCCGCGCTGGTGTTGGCATAAACCACAACTGTTCTATCTGGGTGTTGATCACAAAATTCGCTAAATTGATCGGCGGGACAACCTAGATCCAATGAACAATTCGCATTGAGATCCGGCATTAAAACGCGTTTTTCTGGATTTAGGATCTTTGCTGTTTCGCCCATGAACCGAACTCCAGCTACAACTAAGGTTTGCGCGTCGTGCTCATGGCCAAAACGTGCCATATCGAGGGAATCGGATACGTAGCCGCCAGTGTCGTCGGCGAGAGCTTGAATCGCAGCGTCAGTATAGTAGTGGGCTACTAAAACCGCGTTGTGTTGCTGCAGCAGATTTTTGATTTCGGCGATTAAAGGTGCCTTTTCTTGCACCGTTAAATTGTGCTTTGAATGCGTAGGTATCGAAAACGTCGGGAGCTCGATATCAATCACTTGCTCGATTACTTCCACCATAATTGAAGCCACTCTATGTTCAACAGATCTCTGATCCTTAAGAAAGACGACGCCGAGTCAATATTATGGTGCCTTTGAACGGAAAATAAACCTTATTGCAGCGATTTAGAAATACTCTGCTATCGAATTGACGGCGCGTGGATAAAACTAAGGTGGAAATCCACGGGCCCTACCAATTGCTCGGTGACGCTAACCCTATGAGCTTGATGGGCTAGACTGGGTCTTTTCGCGCGGCAAACGGATACCAATCTCTTTAAGTTGGTCTTCTGTAACGGCAGCGGGTGCTGCGGTCATGAGACAGCTCGCGGTCTGGGTCTTTGGAAACGCGATCACATCGCGGATTGATGGCATGCCGGCCAGCAGCATGACGAGACGATCGATACCGAATGCAATGCCGCCGTGCGGCGGGCATCCGTATTGCAGTGCCTCGAGCAGAAAGCCAAATTTTTCCGTTGCCTCGTGCGCGGGAATGCCCAGCAAGTCGAATACCGTCGACTGCATTTGGGGATCATGAATTCGAATCGATCCGCCGCCAATTTCGTTGCCGTTGAGAACCATATCGTAGGCTCGAGACACAGTGCCACCCGGATCAACCGCCAGAGCACTTCTATCGCCTACCGGTGCAGTAAATGGATGATGGAGTGCCTGCCACCGCTTGCCGTCGCTGCTGCGCTCAAACATCGGGAAATCTACAACCCATAATGGCTGCCAGCCTTCGGCCAAGCAGTCCAAATCGACCGCTATCTTATCGCGCAAGGCGCCTAATGCAGCGTTTACGATCGCAGATTTATCTGCTCCGAAAAAAATCAAATCGCCATTTTCAGCGCCGCTCCGCGAAATTATCGCGGCTATCACGTCATCCGGGAGGAACTTAAGTATTGGAGACTGGAGTCCGTCGCGCCCGGCCACAATGTCGTTAACTTTAATGTAGGCAAGGCCCTTCGCCCCATAAATCGCGACAAAAGCCGTGTAATCGTCAATTTGTTTACGCGTCAGTCGGCCACCGCCAGGTGCTCTCAACGCGGCGACTCGTCCGTCAGGATCATTGGCCGGCCCGGCAAAAACCTTAAACTCGACCTTAGACATCAGATCACCCACTTCAACGAGTTCGAGCGGATTGCGCAAATCTGGGCGGTCGCTGCCATAGCGGTCCATTGCATCGGCGTAGGTGAGTCGCGGGAAAGGATCCGGCAGGGTTATAGCCATCACCGTTGAAAACAACGAGCGAATCATATTTTCCATCCGCCCCATGATGTCCGCCTCGTCGACGAACGACATTTCGACATCCAGTTGGGTAAATTCTGGTTGCCGATCGGCGCGTAAATCCTCGTCGCGGAAACATCGTACGATTTGGTAGTAGCGATCGAACCCAGACATCATTAATAGTTGCTTGAACAGCTGTGGCGATTGCGGCAACGCGAAAAATCGACCCGGGTGGGTACGGCTTGGGACTAAATAGTCGCGCGCACCTTCTGGGGTCGCCTTAGTCAGCATTGGCGTTTCGATATCTAGGAATTCATTGTCGTCCAGGTAAGCACGCAGAGTTCGAGTAACCTGAGCACGTAATGCGATGTTGTGTTGCATCCGTGGGGTGCGAAGATCGATATAACGATACTTTAAGCGGGTATCTTCGTGAACGTGTTCGTCGAGCTGAAAAGGTGGGGTTGAAGCGGCATTCAGTACTTCGAGATCTTTGACGAGAATTTCGACCTTACCGGTCGCCATCTCTGAATTTGCGGTCCCTTCGGGGCGGTAGCGAACTCGACCTGTAGCCCTTAATACGAATTCTCCGCGCACTCGTTCAGCGGTGGCAAAGCTTTCTTGCGTATCGGGATCAATCACTATTTGGACAATGCCCGAGCGGTCGCGTAAATCGATAAAAATTACGCCGCCGTGATCGCGGCGATTATTCACCCAACCACAAACCGTGATCGGGTTGTCGAGCTCACCTTCGCTAATGTGTCCGCAATAATGGCTACGCATGCAAGTTATGCCTGTCAATCAATTTCACGCCGTTGGCCGGCAAAGGCCGCGATAATACGGTTTGCGCTGCAACATCGCAATGCGAATGGCCAATGGAATTGCCTAGGCCTCGGTCGATTTTGTCGACGTTTTTGCGGCCACATCCGCTTTGGGACTCGATTTCGACTCTTTGCCGTCAGATTCTTTCTTTACAGGCTCGGATTTCGCATCAGATTTTTTGTCCGAATCCGATGCGGGCTTACTGTCATCCGAATCGTTTTTGGCGTCCTTTGGTTTATCTTTGAAATCAGTCTCGTACCAGCCCGTTCCTTTGAGACGAAACGCTACTTTTGAAATGAGTTTTTTTAATGATTCCTTGCCGCATGACGGACACGTCGTAAGCGGTTCGTCGCTAATTTTTCGCATCGTCTCAAATTGGTGTCCACAATCAGTGCAATCGTACTCGTAGATCGGCATGTTTATTCTCGGTAGGTTTAAACGACCGGAGGAAAATAAGGCCTCCGCATAAAAGATCAAGCAATAATAGCCGACCACGGCGAATTTCGCGCATTTTCGGCAGTTTTTGTTTTTCGAGCCCGGCAAGCAACGCGACTCGAATGGTCGTCGGACGCTCAAGTTGGGCCCCGTTAATACGAACCAACAGTCGGCCGCGGCTCAGCTTGGTCCGGATAGTTTGGACTGCACGCGTGAGATTCGTTATTATCGCCGGCCCTTCGACTAACAGGGTCTGCGCCAATTATACCCCGCATTACAGGGCGGTGGTCGGCACAAACCACAATGATCGTTAGAATGGGCCGTTAGCTCAGCTGGTAGAGCACCGGACTTTTAATCCGATGGTCGTAGGTTCGAACCCTACACGGCCCACCATTTCTTCGCTGTATTGCGGTTTGGTTCCCCCGACAACGGACCCCGCCGGACCCTGCGGCTACCAAATGAATTCGTATCCCAGCCTCTAACGAAGACCGACAAGGCTGCGGATTTCGATGTATCGCCGGACAAAATGGTCGTAGACGGGAGGGTGAGTGGTGGTTCTGAGGCGAACGCCCACATTAACGGCTCGTTTGGGCGAAACTGAGACGGCTCGATGAGTCCGTAGGTTTAGGCTGCGCGCGAGATTGTGCGCTTAGCGACCTTCCGGTCACTCGTCGCCAGTGCAACATGTGCCGGATCAGCTACTTCAGCGCCTTGTTCAGCACGTTGTAGCTTCGGATTCGGCGTTTGTGAAATTACTTGGGCTATATCTATTACACGACTAATAAAAAAGCTCGTAATCGCAATAGCTAGCGAACTGTAAAAGGCGTTGAACAAGACCGCTTCCGGGATAACGTGGCTGTACAGGGAAACAGCGGCAAGTGAGATTATTGCTGCTACAAGCGACGAGATACCCAGGTAATCTAACAGCATCGGAAATCGTTTGTATTGTTGCATTTCGGGCCCGCGATACTTTTGTTAATTATTATTTTGTTCGGTCCAAGCTGGGCTTGGTCTCTGCCTTGGAGAGCAATAATACGCCGCCGCCGCACAATTTCTGTGAACTGTATCGCACTCGATCAGCAATTCGATGGATTTAACAGTATTTATCGTTGACCTTTTTATCAATAATTTCTGGGATGATGCTAGCCTTTGCCGCTCAGTCGTCTAATCGCATACCGGCGCTGGCCGCAGGAGCGTTAGTCGTGCACATCTTGCTTAATGATTAACGCCTGGGCCTATCAATGGCAGCCCATTGGCCAGCAACGCCAAGGAATATTCTAGTTCTTGCAATGCGCGGCTATGTAACTTTGGCGTCGCCAGCTAGCTAACCATCATACGCAAGATGTCGCCGTTGTATTGCTTAGTTCAAATTTTCGTTTTGAATTCATCGGACTCGCCGATATTATCTATCCAACGAATAATCAATTCATCACCCGACGAAGCGTGCCCAACAACAAATGACAGGTAGGGGTTTTTTGCGATCCCGGGGCCCCAATGCGCACGCATCACGACTGTGCCGTTATGCGTACACGTTACTTCGGTGATGAAATGTGCCGCAATAACGACGCCGCTTTTTAAGCGCCCGCCGATCGCCATGGGATGACGAATCAGTGCCCTAACAGTCACTTCGCCACCGCGCAATTGCAGACGCATTTTTATCGAGTTTGTCATTGGGCTTTATACGCTGCATCCACCGATCGTGACTTCGATCGATTTACGCGATGAATACAAACCGTCCTGCGTCTCGACCACGACGAGAATATCGCACGAGGACGCCAACTTAATTCGCGTTGCAACAAAATCGGTTCCGCGTGCTAGAAAATCAAATTTTGCTATCAGAGGAATCGGGTTTTCAGTTGCGAGAATAATCACCGAAGCGACGTGATCGATACTAAATTCGATCTTTATGGGTACGACCGCACCATTCTCGGCCAAGTCTGTGGCGATAATATTAATTCCGTCGTGGGGCAGTATGGTTCGATCGGCGAATAACGCATCAAGCGTCTCGTCAAGTTGATCACGTTGAAACGCGACGATGGGACGCGAAAGTTCGAAGGCACGAACCCATTTCGCCGGCCATAGCACGATGCCTGTTACAACGCCCTTTAATATCGAGCGCCTACGCTTGGAGTTTGGCGGTGCGAGGGATTGTTCGTAGCTTTCAATCATAGTTGATGGATGAAGCTTACGACGGCCTCAATTTCGTACTCAGTTAAAATTTTGTTGCCCCCGGAGGGCGGGCATTAAGGAATTGGGATTTATTGCGCCTGCATCCCATATTTGTTCACGTAATAGTTGCCACGTCGAGTAACGAGCGAGCATCTGAGCCAATCGTGGTCCAAGGTTACCCATTCCGGTCCCACCCGGAATGACATGGCATGCGAGATAATTACCCTTATCGATGGCAAAAGCTGGCGAGCGGCCGTCAGCAAGCGTGCGCGGATCGCCGGCGCCAGCCGATTCCAAGAAAACCATCGAAAGCAAAAACGTGCCTATCAGCCGGCACGAATTAGTCGCGCGAGCACGATTAGCGGCGCCGCTTTTTGCGTTGTTTCTCACGCCCGGCCGTGCCTTTTTCAAGTTGATCGAGCTCCTCGTTAATTTCGTCCATACGCGCGTCGACCCGCAAGCGCTGGTAGTTCGTGATAACGGGTATTTTCTCTGCCAGGCGTAGTTGCTGAAGCGACAACCGAAGCTCGCCGAGGCTGCGATAGAATTGCGACAAAGTAAAATGTGAATTCACCTTTTCACCTAAATCGTTTTCTGCTTCAGCGAGTAATTTGAAGTAACGCGGGTCACCGCGTTCGGCGAACACGAAATTTCTTAATTGCTCTTTTGCCTCCGCCGGGCGGCCAGCTAGGGTGAGTAAATTCGCATGTCCGTATGCGGCGGCTCGACTTTCGGGTTGTTCTTTATACGCAATTTCGTAATGACTTAACGCGTCGATAATTTCGCCGGCGCGCAATTCAAGCTGACCAGCAGCGAGGCGAAACGCCAGGATGTGCGGCGCTTCAACGAGTAGTTTTGCCACCTCTATCCGCGCTCTTCGAAAATCACTAGCTGCAGTTAAGCCGAGCACATACCCATAGCGCGCGATACTTTCGTGCATAGTCGTACCGTCACGTAAAGCGAGTTCGTAGAAACGTTTCACCGATGCTGGATCGTTTGCTGCGCGGACATCAAGTTTCGTTCGAATTAAATGGTATTCGTAACTGTCCTCTCGGATCGGCGCTGCGCCGAGACGCTCGGCGCGCTCCTTTGCCTCGGAAATACGATTTACCGTGACTGGATGGGTGCGCAATATTTCGGGAATAAACGCTGGATCGGTATAACGGCTTGCGGTTTGCAGACGTGAGAAAAAATCCGCCATAGCGTAGGTATTGAATCCGGCGTCATGAAGCAATTGAATCCCAATTCGATCTGCTTCGCGCTCGTTCGCGCGGGTGAAATTTATTTGGCGCTGCGCTTGGAGCCCTTGAACTGCGGATATCGCGCCAATTCCTGCTTGTGGATTTACCGCCGCCAACGCGACGGCCCCAAGAAGTGCCGCCATCGCCGGTATATTGTTCCGTGTCCGATCCTCGATCATGCGCGCCGTATGACGTTGCGTGATATGTACGATTTCGTGCGCAAGGACCGAGGCAACTTCGCTTTCACTTTTAGATTCCAGCAGCAGGCCTGAGTGCACGCCGATAAACCCACCCGGCACAGCAAACGCGTTAATTCCGCGCACCTCGAGCATGAAAAACGTAAACTCCCCGTAATAATCGACTAGATTGCCGAGGCTCATACCCAGGTTTTGAATGTAATCTTCGACTTCTTCGTCTGTAATGACCGGTGCGTAACGACGCATTTGGCGCATAAACCCTTCGCCGAGTTGTTTTTCTTGTTCCGGCGATATGATCGCGCCAGCGGAATCGCCGAAATCGGGTAACTGCTCGCGCTCTGTTTGGGCGATTACCATGTTGCTCACCAGCACGATTAAGCTTGCAAGCATCCGCGCTTGCCTAATGAATATGGGACGATCGGGCGTGTTATTGGAGAACATATCTTGTGCTTAACCGATTAGACAACAATGCCAGTTCTGACAATTGGATGGGGTTGGGCAACGATGCACGTTGGGAGTTCCAAAATTCTTAATGACTTTATCCCAGCATATCGGGACGTTAGTATGCTGCCCAGCAATTGGCCCTGAAAACATTATTCATGGCCGCGCTTAACCCCAACAGATACTAGGAGTAACAATGCAGCGACGCAACGCATTCTACGCTCAATCCGGCGGCGTAACGGCCGTTATTAACGCAAGCGCTTGTGGAGTCATCCAGACGGCCAGAGCGAATCCCGATCGCATCGCCAATGTTCTCGCCGGCCGTAACGGAATTATAGGCGCCCTGACAGAGGATCTCATTGACACCTCAGGTGAATCCGATACCGCGATCGAGGGTTTGCGTTACACGCCGTCGGGGGCCTTTGGCTCATGCCGTTACAAACTAAAAAACGTCGAAGAAAGTCTCGCCGAGTACGAACGCATATTGGCAGTCTTCGAAGCCCATGATATCGGCTATTTCTTTTACAACGGCGGCGGCGATTCGCAAGATACAACGAACAAAATCGCGCAGTTAAGCGAGCAGCGCGGCTATCCCTTGAATTGCATTGGCATCCCTAAAACTGTCGATAATGATTTGCCGATCACAGATAACTGTCCGGGATTCGGTTCGGTGGCTAAATATGTCGCCGTGTCGATTCGTGAAGCGGGTTATGACGTTGCTTCGATGGCAAAAACATCGACAAAGGTTTTTGTTATGGAAGTTATGGGTCGCCATGCAGGCTGGATCGCCGCCGCCGGTGGACTCGCCCAGGAACGAGATGGGGATGCACCACATCTAATCCTCTTTCCGGAAATTGAGTTCGACGAAGATAAATTCATTAAACGAGTTAATGAGTGTGTTGAAGCGTACGGCTATTGCGCTATCGTCGTCTCAGAAGGTTTACGCGACCCAACGGGCAAATTTGTCGCGGACGCGGGAATTCGCGATGCATTTGGCCATGATCAACTCGGTGGCGTGGCTCCTGTTATCGCAAACCTAATTAAACAGCGTCTCGGGCTAAAGTATCATTGGGCAGTCGCGGATTACCTGCAACGGGCAGCACGCCACATTGCGTCTAAGACAGACGTAGAACAAGCCTATCAACTCGGCTGCGCTGCTGTGGAAATGGCATTGGCGGGTAAATCGGCGCTCATGCCAACTATCGAGCGCCTCGCTGATGAGCCGTACAAATGGCAGATCGGCGAAGCGCGTTTGGAAGACGTGGCTAACGTCGAGAAAATGATGCCGCGTGATTTCATTACAGCTGATGGATTCGGGATCACACCACAATGCCGACGCTATTTGAGTCCATTGATCGCAGGCGAAGACTACCCACCTTTCAAAAACGGACTTCCAGACTACACACGACTGCAGAATTTATCCGTAAAGAAACGCTTAACGACAGATTTTGTGCTCGGTTAATGCACCGAACCGCACCAACTGGTTTATTCGATGTCCGGGTAGGCGGTGCCTGCGCCCAGTCGTCTGCCGATGCCATATTTATCTAGCAATTGTCCGGTTTCAACCATCGGTAATCCAACGACGTTAGAATAGCTTCCGTCGATCCGTTCGACGAAATTTCCGCCCGATCCTTGAATAGCGTACGAACCAGCTTTGTCTTGTGGCTCACCGCTTTGCCAATATTGGCTAATTTCCCAGCGGTCAATTCGGCGAAACTTAACCCGGGTGCGAACGCTGATCACGGTAACGTCGCGATGGGTTACAGCGATCCCAGAATAAACCTCATGCCAGCGATCCGATAAGCGCTCAAGCATCTCGCGTGCGTGGTCTTCGCTATCCGGTTTACCGAGGATCAGCTTGTCGATTGAGACAGCCGTGTCGGCGGCCAGCACCGGGTTCGAACCCTCGCACAACTCACTCACGATTGCACTTTTCAGTAGCGCGATGCGGCGAACATAATCGCTGGGTTGTTCCGCCGGCAACGGCGATTCATCGACATCGGGCGGTAGTACTTGAAACCGAACGCCGATTTGTTTGAGTAATTGTATGCGCCGAGGAGATCGTGAGGCGAGAATCAAATCGACGGCGGCGGAATTTTTGCTCATGTTCGACATCGGTAAGAATCGATTAGTCCGTATTTAGGCCGGCGCTATCGATATCCGCTACGCACGATGATAGGGATGATTTTGCAATACGCTCCACGCTCGATATAACTGTTCGATGAGAATTACTCGAACGAGTTGGTGCGGTAATGTGAGTCGAGATAGCGACCACTGGCAGTCCGATCCGCTGACAATAGAGTCTGCGAGACCCTCGGCGCCGCCGATAAAGCACGCAACATCGGCTTGATTCGATCGCCACCGCTCGAGATTCACGGATAACTCTTTTGTCGTCCATTGTTGGCTACGTTCATCGAGAGCGATCTGATAAGCGCCGCGCGGGCAGGCTTTAAGCAAACGCTCAGCCTCTTTGTCACGTTGGGTTGTCGTTGACGAATGCTGCACCGGCGCGATTTCGCGCACACTAATATCGACGTGCCCGGTCAGTCGCTTCAGATACTCATCAGAGCCCTTGGCGACCCAGTCGCGAGGTCGTTTGCTGACGCACAAAATATGAATTCGCACGGTCTGCTAGCGATTGAAAATTAACCAACGTAGAGCGCAGCTACGCCGAACCGTGCGATCGTTATTCATCGACTGGGTTATTCCCTGCTAATTCGTCGGTCGCGCTCCTATCCCACAATTTTTCAAGTTGAAAGAAGTCTCGAGTTTCCTGCTGCATCGCATGCACAATGACATCTCCAAAGTCGATCAAAACCCACTCGCAAACATTATCCCCTTCGACGCCAATGGGTCGCACATCTTTTTCTCGCGCAGCGTCGATTACGCGGTCTTTTAACGCTTTAACCTGACGCGAAGAGCGACCAGACGCGACGACCATGTAATCGGTGATTGAAGTCATGTCACGCACGTCCAGGACACGGATGTCCACGGCTTTTCCATCGTCCAAAGACGAGGTAAGTAGATCGCGCAATTTTTCTGGTGCCAGTTCTGCGTTCATATCAATTGGGGCTCTGGTAAA
>Ga0302127_10000428_pt1 | contig 23004 bp, 21 predicted proteins | sample CB4_SCM_MG_FD_204452 | JGI IMG/M metagenome (GOLD analysis project Ga0302127, IMG submission 204452) | Marine microbial communities from Western Arctic Ocean, Canada - CB4_SCM | ecosystem: Environmental > Aquatic > Marine > Oceanic | place: Canada: Western Arctic Ocean | collected 2017-09-24
AGTCAGGCAACAGTTATCTTGGATTACAGATAGTCAAGGAGTTCTTTGCTTACCCGATAAAGCAGGCCTTTGTGCGTTTGCGAGATCTGGGTGACGCGGTTAGGCAATGCCACAGCCGACACCTGTGGATCGATTTCTTCGTGAAAAACATGACTGCCCACGAGATTCGTGCAGTGTCCAGTACCACTTTTCAGATAAACATTGTGCCTATTGTGAATCAGTTTGTGGCTCGGGGTGAGCCCATCCGATATGAGCATACCTCTATTCGGGTGCCAGTCTTCGCAGATGCGAACGCATCAGAGCATACAAAGATCTCCCGGGTTGATGCCGTATTCGAAGTCACTCCCCAGGGAGAGGTGGAGATTCCGCGGTTGTACTCGTTTGGATACTCTAAACGTACGCCGCGGGTTTGTTGGGAGGCGCAAAGAAGGCTTGATTCGCGCGGGCGACTGCGTCACGAGGTTTTGTTTTCACTGCCGAATGTTGATCTGGATACACTGCCATTGCTATTTTCAGCACGGGTGATCTGCACTAATGGCGATCTTTCGCTGCGCTATGACAGGTTGACGGACTGGGCATGTATAGACTCGGTGGAGTTTCCAGGCCAACTGGAAATGCTGACATCGTTCTCGACCGAGGTGGAGCCGAGCGACGATGAGCAGAGCAATTGGAGATTACTGGCAATATTGAATTTTAATTTTCACAATATCGTGGGGAGTGAAAAACCCTGTGATGCCCTAAAACAGTTCCTGTTGCTGTGTGCGCCGGGGGACCTCACCCCAACTCAGGTATCGGCCATTTCCAAAGTTTCCATCAGTCATCCAGTTAAATTGTTGATGATTCAGGGCCACAGTGTTGTGTCTCAGGGCACTCATTTTTCGGTTGTAATCGATTCGAAAAAAAATCGAAATCAATATTCGATGTTGGGCCGTCTGGTGCATCATGTTTTTCTTGATATGTGCAGTTTCGACCGTTACGTCGAGACCGATGTCTATATCGAAGGCGTTGCAGAAAAAGTGGCCACCTATGGGCCTGATCACGGAAGCCAGATATGCACCTGAGTGAATTTCTGAGTATTAACCGGGGTTCTGTCAAGCTTGCCCAGTTATGGCGTCTGCTCGGGAGGAGTGATAGGGATAAGGGGTCTGAACGCAATACGATTGTTGCGTTAGAGCCAACTCCGGTCGGCCCGGGGGATGAATTGGTTAACGTAGAGGTGGGGCGGACGCAAGTGCGTGTGACAGTGAATATACCGGCGATCTCCGGGCCACAAAGCGTACTTCCTGATTATTTTCAGGAGTCACTAATCGATAGCCACAATCAGGGCGATACCCGCATGGCGACCCTGCTTGGTCTTTTTGATGATCAGTACCTATCTCTTCGGCGTTTGTTGGATCGACGCAGCCCAATGGCAATTCGATTTGAAGATCAGGCCAGCGTCGGACAGGAGGGTTTTCAGCACGATGCGGTATTTTTCTCCAATCTGGCGGGAATCAGTCAGAGCGGCATACCCCCACAAAAACTGGTTCAATATCTTGCTTTGCTGTCGCCACGGTCCCGAGGGCTACGAGGTATGCGCGATATGTTAAGTGACTACCTTGGTATGCAGGTGGTGGTTTCGAGTGTTTTCGCCGAACCGGTTATTTTGTCACCACAATCCACCAGCCGCCTGGGAACGCGGGATGGACAGCGTAATTTGCTGGGGGGCACGTTAATGCTGGGGACTCGTAGCGCGTTCTATTTTCGTCGACTACTGGCTGTAATTAATGTGACATCACGGAGTCAGTTTGAGAGGTTGAAACGGGACGACGCCCTGGTCAGGGAGGTGCGCGAATTGATTCGTATTTATTCACGTTCATCTGTGCCTGTGAGAGTCATGGTCTCGGTAGTTCGGGAATTTCTGTCGCCTCCGGTATTATCCTCAAAGCCGGCACTCGGGTTTCGTCTTGGGCAGACAACCGTGCTGGACCCGTTACGTGTTCCAAAAGCGCGCGTTACCCCGGAACTGGTGAACACGGGCTCATGACCCAGGTCGTATTACAGAGGCTAGTGGCCCATCTGGAACCCTCTTTGCGCGAGGCATTGGAAAGCGCGGCGGGCGCCGCACTACGTTCGGGCGCTGAGGCGATTGAAATTGAGCATTGGTTGCTTGAACTGTGTAATCTTGCAGACGAGAATCTTGTCGAGTTTCTTTCCCGGCAGAAGGTCGATACCGGCGAGTTCAAGCGCGAGCTCGAAGGTCGAATCAGCCGCTATGCGGTATCGGAAAATCGCCAGCCCACTTTGAGCGGTGAGGTTGTTCAGTTGTTGCAAGACAGTTGGTTGTTGGCGTCGATCAATTTTTCCGACTCTATGATCAACACCCTGCACCTTGTGCTAGCCGTTTTGCACGCAGAAGTTCTTGGGATCAAGACAACTCGACTCAAATCTTTTGCTAGTGTTTCTGTTGAAGGATTGCAGAATCAGTTGAAGCTGGTATCGGCGAGCAAGGGTGCCAATCTGCCTGTTACTGATGGCATAACGACAGATGACATCGCCGGTGGGTTATCCAAGTATTCGGTAAATCTGACTGAAGAGGCTCGTCAGCAACGATTACCGCCTATTGTCGGTCGTACTGGTGAGATCAGGCAGCTTGTTGATATTCTTGCGCGCAAGGGCCGTAATAACCCTATTATCGTGGGTGAGCCAGGTGTGGGAAAAACGGCGGTTGTCGAGGCGTTAGCGCAACGCATTGTGTCGGGTAAGGTTCCAAAGATCTTGGAGGGAGTCGAAATTTACAGCCTTGATCTTGGCCTGCTGGAGGCCGGCGCTAGTGTCAAGGGTGAGTTCGAACGGCGCCTAAAAGATGTCATCAACGAGGTCAAAAACAGCGAGACGCCGATCATTGTTTTTATAGACGAGGCACACCTGCTGATCGGTGATGCCACCGGCGGCCGTATGGACGCGGCGAATCTTCTAAAGCCGGCCTTGGCACGCGGTGAATTCCGTACGATTGCAGCGACAACCTGGGCCGAATACAAAAGACATATAGAAAAAGATCCCGCCTTGACTCGCAGGTTTGACGTAGTCAAGGTAGGAGAGCCTACAGTAGAAGATACCTTACAGATCCTTCGCGGCGCTGTTCCGAATCTTGAGAAGCACCATGAGGTTGTGGTATCGGATGACGCAATTGATGCCGCGGTGGATTTAACGGTTCGCTATCTGCCAGAACGCCGTTTGCCGGATAAGGCGTTAGGAATCCTGGATACGGCCTGCGCCCGGGTCGCGATTGCGCAAGATATGGCGCCGAGAAGCCTCGAGCAAGCAGAAGATCTAGTCGCCTATCTTGATGCGCAGCGCCTTGCGCTGGAGCGTGATGGCGCTCGTGTGTTGGATGTCGACGAAAAGAAGAAGTCGCTGTCGGCAGAGGTTGTTGGCGCAGTCAAGACAGTTAAGAAATTGCGCAAACAGTGGGACGCTGAGAAGGGGATCGTTGGGGAGCTTAATGCACTTTTTGGCGTTGCCTCTGATCGATCGAAGGCGCCTGTGAAAACCCAGACGGTTCTGAAACTGCGCCAAGACCTAGATGCCTTGCAGACCGATGGTTCGATGATTTCAGAAATGGTCGACCGTCAGGCAATTGCAGAAATTATCTCCGAATGGACTGGAGTTCCTGCAGGTAAGGTTGTCGATACAGAAGCAGCTCAGTTGGAAAACCTGGAGGGGGCGATGGCAGCGCGGGTGGTAGGTCAGCATGCAGCTATTTCAAGTATCTCGGAAAGAATTCGTATGTCCCGTGCAGGCCTGCACGATGAGCGCAAACCAATAGGGGTTTTTCTGCTGTGTGGGCCCAGCGGTGTGGGTAAGACAGAGACCGCTTTGGCGCTGACTGAGAAACTTTTTGGCTCCGAACAAAATATAACAACCATCAATATGTCCGAATTCAAGGAGGAGCACAAGGTCTCGATGCTTTTGGGCGCTCCAGCGGGATATGTTGGTTATGGTGAAGGTGGCGTGCTGACCGAGGCGGTCCGGCGACAGCCGTACAGCGTTTTGTTACTAGATGAGTTTGAGAAGGCTCATCCTGGTGTTCACGATATTTTCTATCAGATCTTTGATAAAGGCACCGCAAGAGATAGCGAGGGACGAGATGTCGATTTCAGAAATACCGTGATCGTGATGACCTCCAATGCCGGGGATAGTGTTGTGTCGGCATTTGCTGAGACGCACGGACCCGATGCAGACTATAAAGAGGTTGTTGATGTGGTTCGGCCCGAGTTGTTGCATTTTTTTAAGCCAGCCTTTCTGGGTCGGCTGGATATCGTGCCGTATTTCCCCTTATCCCGAGAGGAACTGGTGAGTATTGGCCAACTGGCGATGGCGCGTATACGCCGACAGATAGAGCAGCGCTACGGCGCCTCTTTTGAATATACTGAAAAGTGCCTCGAAGATTTAGTGGATGAGTACCATGATCCGAACCTGGGAGGGCGCGCGGTAGAGCAAGCACTGGCACAGCGACTCCTTCCAGATCTGGCGCGGGAGTGCTTAAGCCGGCTTGCAGCAGGAGAGCCGATCTCCCGCATCAAGGTGCGTCAGGGCAAGACAGGAAAAGAGCTGGAACTGACAGTCCAATAGGCATTGGACGGGCTTTGTTAGGGGTATCATTTTTACACGCGGGATAAAGAGGCGGATCATGAGAAGGTTTCTGGGTTTGATAGTGTTGAGCTGGGTAGTGCTGTTGATCACGAACAGTGAAGTACTGGTTGGGGAAGAGGGGCCGGTCAGTTTGCAGCAGATATCCGAACACGAATCACGGTACCTCGACAGCAAAGAGATTTATATAGAAGGAATTGGCAAGTTCCGCGTTCGGGATCCGATCACACCGGACGAGTTTGCCCATCTTATCCGCCTGGTGACTCAGTTTCACTGCACCTACTTTACTGGGAGAATGTTTGTCAGTCGTCAGCACCCAGCGAATCCGACGCCACAGAATGTGACAGCACATGCTTGCCCCAATATGCTGTGGTTTAACACGGCCCCGAGCGATGCAGATAAGAGTGCGTCATGGGAAATGCATTCAACCCACCCTATCGAGCCTGCATGGGATGATCTGAAACACAGCGAAGGAGATGAATCTATGTTTCCTGAACTCTCCGGATTCTGGAGCGAATGGATAGCGCGCCTGACCGATGCTGAGACGCAAGACTGAGTTCGTTATCAGAAAGGCTCTCTGTTGGGGCTGTAGATCTGACATTGTCTGGTTTGCGTCTTGGCTAACGCATTACAGAAGTTGATTTCATATTCGCCTCAATGCGCGGTCTAGAGTATCCGCTCCCCAGTGACGGATAGCAGCGCCAGTCAATCCAATTACGAAATGGATCCACCTAAGACTCTCCCGTATTTCAACAATCTTGGTGCCACGCTGGCCGAGGAAATTCAAAGCGCCGTTCACTCTTTGATTCTCGTGGGTGAGGGTATCTCAGACCCAGGTTTTCAGGCCGTGCTGGCTGAGCGGGAGGCTGCGGGTGTTCACATCGTTTTGCTGGAATGCGGCCCTACTTCAGAAAGATCTTTATTAGTCAAAAAAGGTTTTGGGTGCAAGCAGTTCATCGAAAATGGAGCGGGACACAGCGTTGTATTCCCGGCCTGGACAGCACCTGTGGACGAAGGCAAGCTAGTATTGATTGATCAGCGAAAGATAGTGCTCGGCCGGTTTGCCTGGAAATCGGGTGCCTCAGTAGCACATAAAGACCTTTTCCTTGTTGAGTTTGATAAGGCGCATCGCGATTCTATGGAAGTGTTGTTGGCCAAAGCGGGGAATTCATCTTTGTCGGCAGCAGACAGTCGTGTACAGGCAGCCGATTCACAAAGCACCCGTCTTGTGCCGTACCCCGAGTCATCCGGCTTCTCCTTAGCCCAAAAAGAGAAAGAACTGCGAACGCTTCAGTTGCGCTCCTATCTGAATTACCATGTTGAGATCGAAGGCGTTCTCAGTCGCTTTCAGCAGCGAAAACTCAGGTGTCTTGGTGCCGTAGTGGAGCGTTTCCTGAAAATCAAGCGGGATCAGTTTCGCCCCGGGACGCCAGGGGATGACCCGAAACGCTATCACAGGCTTGGCCGAGAGTATCAAGACTACGCAGAGAGCCTGGATCAGGCGGTCAGTGAAACTGCACCTTGTGTGTTGTCGGCTGAGTCCCAAGAGGAGTTGAAGGGGCTATACAAGAAAGGATCGCTGCTTTGTCACCCGGATCGGGTCGGTGAGGAGTTACAGAGCAGGGCAACCGCATTGTTTCAAGAGTTGTCGGCGGCCTACCGAGCCGGTGATATTGATCAGTTGCGACAAATTGTACAGACCATCACTACTGAGGGATTGGGCGGGGGTGATATTGGTGAGTCGCTGTCAGAGGGTGATCAGATGGATATGCTGCTTCGTTTGAGAACAGCAGCATGCACAAAGGCCGATGAAGTGCGTGACATACTGCTTTCTGATGACTGGCGGGTTCTCGAAGAGTACGATGATTGGGATCTGTATTTTATCGATCAGGAGCGCCGGCTTCACGAGGAAATTGATAAAATGACAGGGGCGTCGATCTGAGTCACATGATCTTTGCTTGAGCAGAATATGAGAGACTCAAATTATCTTCCGGTAAATACGGGGCAGGCCTTGTCGGCGTGTGAACGCCGCGCCGTCGGACTGCTTAACCAGGTGTTAGGTGGCCTGGCACCTTCGTCGAAAACTTTGGATCAATGGTTTAAGGAAGCGTGGGAGTTTTTCCGGCGCAAGACCCCTGAAGATTACAGCCGGGCTGTTTCTCTTTGGCGCCGGGCCGCAGAAGCTGGCCACCTCGAATCTCAATACAACCTTGCCGATTGCTACGCAGAAGGCGAAGGTGTAACCCGCAACCTGGCCCTAGCCGTGTACTGGTGGGGTCTGGCAGCTCAACACAATGATGCAGATGCGCAACATGCGCTCGGAGCTTGTTATTTTGAGGGGCGCGGGGTAACAGAAAACCCACAGAGGGCTTGCGAGTTGTGGCATCAGGCGGCTCAACAGGATCACACCGCGGCGCAATGTTCGCTGGGGTCAAGTTTCTTCTATGGTAAAGGGGTATCTCTGGATTGTGAGTCAGCTGTACTTTGGTGGAAAAAGGCAGCTGATGCGGATTTTCCGCAAGCTCAGTATCGTTATGGAAAGTGCCTACTTGATGGCACTGGCATCTCGCCTAGTGCAGCACACGCGGTACAGTGGATAGAACGTGCAGCAAAGGCCGGACACGAGGAGGCTCAGGTACAACTGGGGATTTGCTTTTCGACCGGAAGGGGCGTTGCCAAGTCATCCGAGCAGGCAGTGTTCTGGTGGGAGAAGGCCTCATCTGAGGGTAATCCGAACGCTAGGTGCTTGCTCGGGTTGTGTTATCTGCGTGGCGACGGCGTTGCGATTGATACGGCTAAAGCCGAAGATCTGCTTTTTAGTGCCGCCACGCTTGATCATATCGAGGCCCGATTTGCCCTGGGTACAGGTTACTGGCCCGATGGTGGATTTAAAACTGATGTAGATCGGGCGGCGCGACTCTGGCAGGAGGCAGCAGCTGGCGGACATATTAAAGCGCAATACTGGCTGGGGGTTTGTTATTTCGTTGGCCAGGGCTTGCCAGTCGATAAGACACTGGCTGTCGATTACTGGGTTAAAGCAGCGGAACAGGGAGATGTTGATGCCAGGCAGGCATTGGCTGGTGCTTACGCGGCGGGGGAGGGTGTTGATCAAGACCTTGAAAAGAGTTTCTTTTGGTGTCGTGCCAGCTCTCAATCGGGTGATGCACAGGCGTTGTTGAAATTGGGACTTCATTATTTCAGCGGTTTGGGAGTAACTCGGGATAAGCGAACTGCGGTCCGGTGCTGGCAGCAAGCTGCCGATCAGGGAAACCTGGACGCCAAGTGCGCGCTGGCAAACTGCTATCGTCGTGGCGACGGTGTTGCAAAGGATATGAGTGCGGCGCTTCAACTCTGGTCCGAGGCTGCTCAAAGTGGTCACACCCAGGCCAAGAACGCGTTGGCTGGCTCCTACCTTAGTGGTGACGGCCTTGGAGTTGATCAGCAAGAGGCGGTTGCGTTGTGGGCTGAGAACGCCGCGCAGGGAGATTCGGCGGCCCAGCATAATTTGGGTGTCTGCCATTTCTTTGGTGATGGGGTTCCAGTGAATAAGATTGAGGCGGCAAGATGGTGGCAATTGGCAGCAGACCAGGGACACCCGGACGGACTTTACTGGATGGGACTTTGTTATCTGCAAGGGCATGGCGTCCCGACGGACAGTATTCGAGGCCTGTCTTTTCTTGAATCTGCAGCATTGCTGGGTGTCGTTGTCGCCCGCGACAAGATTCAAGGGCAGCAAGATACGTAATTATGGGAAATCCAGCCGCCCGATCCGGAGATATGGTCCTACAGACCGCGCCGCATTGTCATGCACCTATTCACCCACCGGCCCCGGTGCCGACACCGGCGCCACACCCGGCTCTCCCATTAGCTATTGTTTCGGGGCAGCCAACGGTCTTGATCGGAGGTATGCCTGCAGCCCGGGTATCGGATCCGACGGCTCCTTGCGTATTACCGGGATGTGTTCCGGGCGGCCCCGGCCTGATCGCCGTTGGTTCAGCAACAGTCTTGGTCGGGGGTATGCCAGCAGCGCGTATACAGGATATGTCTTCACATCCCACCTGTGTTGCACCCATACCCAGTCCTACGGGCAAGGTAATGCCCCCCGGGTGCCCATCTGTGATGATTGGCTGATAATGAAATTAACTCATTTTGAGCAGCTTGCGCCGGTCTGCCCGCTTTGTCGTGTGTTGGGCCGAGGTGAACCGAAGCTGGAAATAGCCCGTAAGGTAGAACAATCCGGTAATGACCTTATCGCTGGGATTTTGCAGTGCAGCGATGCACAGTGTCAGATGGAATATCCGATTATCGATGGCATTCCGATCATCCATTCGAATGTGCGCGGGCAGATTGAAACGAATCTACTGCATTTGATTGCGCGGGACGATCTTCCGGTTGAACTCGAAAGCCTCGTCTCAGATGCGGTGGGGCCGGGTAGCGCGTTTGATTCAATGAAACAAGCATTGAGTACCTATGCGTGGGATCATTATGGGGATCTCAACCCGGATCTGATTGCACAAGAGGGCGCGGTTGGACCGGATATATTGAGCGACAAATCTGGACACACGCCCGGCTCTGCGCTGAGGTGCCTTCAGAAAGGGTTTGAACTGATGGGCGCCACTCCCAGTGGGATCGCGCTTGATCTTGGTTGCGCCGTGGGGCGCACCTCCTTCGAGATTGCCGGACACACACAGGATCTGGTACTCGGTGTTGATCTCAATTTCTCGATGTTGCGCGTCGCATCACGAGTGCTTCGAGAGGGTCAGGCGGTTTATCCTGAGCGCCAAGTTGGGGTAGTGTACGAACGACGTGAATTTCCTGTTGAATTCAACTGTGCGGACAGTGTTGATTTTTGGTGTTGCGACGCCCTGTGCCTTCCATTTTCGTCGGAAACTTTTGGGTTTATATCTGCTTTGAATATTCTGGACTGCATTTCTGCGCCCTTGGTTCTTCTGCAGGTCATCGAAAAGATACTCATCCAAGGTGGGTCGGTAGTTGCCTGCTCACCCTACGACTGGTCACCAGCGGCAACCTCGATTGAGGGGTGGTTAGGTGGTCATTCGCAACGGGGTGAAAACAAAGGCGACAGCGCAAGCATCGTACAGGCGCTTTTGACGCCCGGTGCATTGCCCGTTTCATTACGGGAGCTTGAGCTTGTCGCTGCTTCTGCGCAAATTCCCTGGTTTACTCGGGTACATGAAAGAAGTACCGTGGAATACCAAACCCATCTGGTGGTGGCCCGAAGAAATAGTGGATCCTAACTAGGGTTAAATAGCCGTCACTGTCCACGCAAAACTGCTGATCAGTGTGATGCTTTTAGAATCAATCGGTGCTAGAACGAAAAACGGTAGTTCAGTACTACCGTCCCACCCTCACCATACGTCAACCCAAACGTATGGGCATCGTTGATTTGTTTTTCGAAACTGAGGTAATAAAACTCGTCGACCGCCTGCATCGTGATCGGGATTGAGAACGTTGATGTCACCCACACCGCGGCAATCGCAATTCCGACGGTTGCGAATACGCCACTGTTTTTTGTCAGAAAATCTTCCTCCGTGCTGGAAGATTGGCCACAGGGAGTGATCGAGCGGCCGTTTCCGGTGCCCACAGCCCCATTCTTGCAGGCCCAGTCTCCAAAGGCCTCTGCTTCAGGCGAATCAGAGTCTAGGGAATACTCTGCGGCAATAACCGGAATCCCAAGATTCAGCGCTTCCAACAGCATTGCTTTTTTCTCCTCGATCGGCACAACGGTGTATCCCGACTGTTCATGGGTGAATCCGAGCTGAAGGAAAATATAGTCTGCTCCGGCGTAGTAGGTTGGATCCAAGTCTACGCCGCCTGAGCCAGGAGACAGGTGAACTCCAATCGGTTTTGATGTTTTTCCTTTTACCCAGTTCAACAATGTGGTCACCGTGGCACCACTCCAGTACTCGTCACATTCAAGGCAAAGAACATAGCCGGATACCTGATCATCGAGATTTCCGATCACTGCGGAAACATGATACTGCCACGCTGGGATGTTACCGGTGATATTTGGTGAGTCATCCGGCGTTAACCACAAGATGGGTTTCAGACCTGACGCATTAAGCTCAACCAGTTTATCTCGAAACCAGCTTCGATAACTTACCGGCAGAACATCGTTACTGGAGCCGTTCTGGGTGTAAAGGTAAATGTGGGTATCGCCAAGGGCGCTAAGGCGTCGCCGAAATTGACTTCGCCTGATATCCGTCATTTCGTAAGAAAGATAGTTCAAGCTTGATTCGCTAAGCGAAAAATCAAGAAGGAATGAGGCGCGCGACCCATCCAGATCACCGGTTGTGCCTGTGACCGGATAAGAGGCAATGGCAAGAAGAAAAAGAGCTGGTGTCAGTATCCTGCTAAAGGTCCAGTTGGCCCGATGTTTTTCTCTATAGGACAATGGTTGGTTGCGCTATCTGACTAAGCAAGTGTTTCGGGCATGTGCGGGTGGCGAAAGAAAAGGTTGGTGGAGTCTGGGCAGATCGAACTGTAAATTTTCGTATTGCGAACGCGACGCTTTCCTAGTTGAACTACGGTCACCATGGAACAAAATCCATATTTACTCAAAGACAAAACACGCTACAAAAAGCTTCTCTTCCGGGTTGATTATAAAGGGTTCAAAGGCGCCTGTGCCAGATCAGCGCTCATTGGTGCCTCTACACAAGTCCGCGATCAGGACGGGCGAATCATCGACCCTCTCATCCTTAAACCCCACTTTTTTGGATTCACTTCTTTGTATTGGGCATCAATCCTCTCGGTCAACCATGAACTAGAATGCGGCGCCTCCGCAAGGCTGATCAAAAAAGCCTGCGACGCGGATCCCCTTATATGCCCCATCAAGTGGTCAGATGCGGCACCCGGCGGTCATCATAGCCCTCCAGAGTGAGGGGCCAGTTGTGCCACCTGGGGGTGTTGGATATACCCCCGCGACTACGGGAACCGCAGTTCAGGCAAAAGTGACCTAAGCGCCACATCCCACGCCGTGACCGCCTCTTCAAGCAGGTCTTTCAGATGACGCTCGATACAGTCCACGTCTAGGTTCGAGCGCATTACAGCGAAATACTCATCCTGGAGTGGAAGACACCGCATGAACCAGAGGTCACCCCCGTTGACCCGGTAGAATAAGGCGAAACCCAGTAGGATGAACATCCGGGGTCAAGCGCCGCAGTGGACAAGTTCGGCATGGTATCAAGGATGCGACAGTGCGCCGTTCCACAATGCTTGGTTTCCTTAATTATTGGGGATTAAAAGAATCCTGAAGGACGGATGAGCTTCGACCTTTTCAAGGCCCTCTTTAATCACCCATCAATGTGTTGGCAGCGAACTTAAATTTTAACAAGCGACTGTAATGCAGCTCAATCTCCCCGATCGTGCCTACAGTAAATACGAACGCACTCAGGGAAATTTCCCCCTGGCTCTCAAGGTGTCCCTATATTTCGTAACCTTGCTCTGGGTTGTTACATTGCTGAACCGGGATTGGAAATGGAATTAACCCGTCTCGGCACGTTCCCGATCGCTTCCAGGTCTGTCTGGTGTTCTGGTTGAACCATTTCTGCACGCAGACTTTTCCCACTTGATTTTGAACTCACTGCCACTACTGGTCTTGGGGACTGGGATGCTCTACTTGTAACCACATTCATCGCTTAAGGTAATACCGGCCGTCTACCTGCCCAGGCTTGGCAGCCTGAGTGCTCGGGCGATGATCCCTGCACATCGGCGCCAGCGCATTGGTCTATGGGCTAGTGATTTACATTCTCATATCAGGAATCAAGCGATGGGATACCTGGGCTGTAAGCGTCGTCATGCTTGTTTTTTCTATACCGAACATTACTTTGGGGTTGTTGCCAAACCATTCGAGCCTCTCTTAGGAGATCCACCTGATAGCAGCACTCATTGGCCTGGTACTTGCCTTATTTCTTTGTCGGCTGGATGTTCCTTTGCGAAAACGTTACAACTGGGAGAATTAGTCCCATGACGACACTACCACCAAGGTAGGTGTGTTGATCTGGCTCGATATAAAAGGGAGGTTCAGCAGGGCGTAAAAATGCCAGGCTGGGATGCAGTCCTATACCCCAAAGCTTGAGCTGCTAAACCCTAAATATACTTAATTAATGTCCGTTTATTCTCGATGGCCTCGGTTGCCAGACGAGTGTGGCTGATCCGTAAGTGTTTCAATCAGTGCATTGATCAAAAGAGGTTGGGCGCTGAGCGCTCGAAACGTGGGCTCGCGCTCCTACACGAGAAGAGAACAGTTGGTATCGGCCCGGACTGTTGCCGTTCGAGGGCGAGTATCTAAAAAAGCCATCTCGCACACCACGTTACCAACGGCCAAGTGGATGACTTGTTCCGAAAACTCAACCTTTAATAATCTGGCAAGAAAACATAGAGCGTATTGTCGACCGATCCGCTACGAATAATCGCGATACCCGTTTCGAATTTCTGCGTGCACCAACAACGCGCAATGAATCCTGAAGACCTATCGATAGTGTTTCGAAAAACTCATGACTGATTGTTGAGATCGCGCATTAATTGGACAGGCAACAATTCAATATTAAGGCAGAGTCAGTATTGAAGTACAAATATCTTGGATGTTGAGTTCAGCCAGAGCACCCGCAGCGCTTTTGCAAGGCCGATAAAAAAGTCTAACAGGCGAGCCTACTTGGTTGCCCTCACTTATGTTAATGGCACTCATTTCAGCGAAACCGGCAATGGCGGACCCGTTGGTTATACTGATCAATCATTTGGCAGTGCTCACTGAAAGCAAATGCGTATTTGTCGGCGCCTAAACCAGATGGCACCAGAGTTTGAGTATTGATTGGGGCTTTCGTAGGTTTTACAGATCAAGATCTGGGCTAATGCTCCTGTAGTCAGAAGTTCAATAATCTGACACAAGCCGAAAGTGGCACAACGATACATGTATTTGCAATCCTAAAAGAGGAGTAAATTGGACGTCCAAAACCACTAACCCGAGCACCGCTGGTCACCACAAGAGGCATATAACTTGCTATCTTCATGGAGGTAAAGCTGTGAGATTTTATGACTGTAAGACTGCGCCATCGCCGCGCCGCGCCAGAATTTTTATTGCTGAAAAAGGCATTCAGGTCGAGACCATCGAAGTTGACCTTCGTGCGGGTGAGCACCTTAAGGAGGAATTTGTAGCTCTGAATGCCTACGGTACGGTACCAGTTTTGCAGCTCGAAGATGGCACCCGTTTTACGAGCACCACTGCGATCTGGCACTATCTTGATGCCAAGTATCCCGATCCGCCACTGATGGGCATGAGTCCAAGCGATCGGGGCCTCATCGCCGATCTGCAGTGGCATATTGAGACGGGCGGCTTTATGGCCATGGCAGAGTACCTGCGAAATTCAGCTCCAGGGTTTAAGGGCCGGGCTCTGACTGGCTCGGGCAACTATGAACAGATCCCAGCGCTTGCTGAACGGGGCAAACTCAGAATTGAACGCTTCCTCGCGGAAGTTGATGGCCTGGTCGGCGACAAACCGTTCGTGGCCGGTGACGCGTTTACTGTGGCCGATATTGATCTGCTGGTATTGATTGATTTTGCGACATGGCGAAAGTTGTCATTGCCCGAGAATGCGACCCGCGCCAGGCGATGGCATGACGCTGTAAGCGCTCGACCGAGCGCAGCTCTATAGAAAGCGCTATGCCTCTCCGGAGAAGATGGCGTACAAGGCCGGTCAGGGTGTTGTGATCTACTGCAGCAAGCCACCCTGAAACGTAATTTTTAGGCCATGCCAGGAGTACGGTGGCTAAAGCTTCTTATCCATTACGTCCCAGACCGAGGAGAACATCTGGTACGCTATTATGGCTGGTACAGCAACTTCCATGGGAGGTGAACAAGAACCTAAGATCGTGTGACTGTGGCAGCGATTTCGACAGGTTCAGGATATTAGCTTGAATGGGATATCTAGAGTCGCGACGCATTCATCGGCCACCAAAACTGGGTTGGTGGCCAGTGCATGGCGGGTAGCGCAAAACAAAGGGTCTCTCTTTCCATGGCGGTAGTGCACAGATTGAAGGTCGAACGCTTGGGCGAAGTAGTCGCCGGTACGCTTTAGCCAATGAAGTTTTCTATAGCGACGGCCAACACCAATACGGACACGCTATCATCTTCACCAGAATTTACTTAGCATACGGGCAAAGCCCCCGTAAGACACCTCTTTAGAGAAAAATGACTACCACCGGCCGGCCGAAACTCTCAACTCCTCGATCTGGCGTTGAGCACTAGACATTCTCAAAGCTACGTTATCGTTGGCACCTGCTTTTCGATTCAGGTTGTCTATGTTGGTATCCTGTGCACATTTGGGGTGCTGTTCTTGGAGTTCGAACAAACCTTTGGTTGGAACCGTACTACTATTTCTGGCGCATTTTCAGTATTTCTCCTCACAACCGGATTTGTCGGGGTCGTGATCGGAAAACTTAATGATCGATTTGGACCCAGCCGAATCATGATCGCTGGCGCTGTGATCCATGGCATTGGTTACGCCCTGATGTATATGATCCAAGCGCCTTGGCAGCTCTATCTATTTTATGGCGTGCTCGCAGCGGTGGGCTTTAGCACGCACGACGTCCTCACGTTATCTACGGTCGCACGGTGGTTCACAACCCAAAGAAACTTGATGTCCGGTATCGTCAAAGCAGGTGCTGGCGTGGGCCAGTTCATTACTCCAGTGTTGCTTGCCAGTGTGCTGGCAGTCTACGACTGGCGGACCGCCTGTCTGTTCATTAGTGTTGCCTCTACGCTTGCACTCGTGTTTTTGGCACCGTTCTTACGGCGGGATCCACCCCCGGCACCGAACCTGACTCTTAGCAATGAGCCACCAGTTGCATCAGGCACTGCCGCGAGCGAAACTGGCATGACACTGCGCGCTGCAGCGGCTATGCCTAACTTTTGGATTTTTTGTGCCGGCCAGTTTCTCGTATTTTTCTGCCTGATGGCAATCATGGTCCACATTGTGCCCCATGCCAGGGATCTGGGGTTTGCCCCGGGGCGGGCTGCCCAGGTCTTGGCTGCTATTGGTGGGGCCAGTATTGTGGGTCGGATTGTCATGGGCGGTCTCGGAGACAGGCTGGGCGGTAAACGCGCACTCACCATTTCATACCTGCTACTCGCTGGCAATCTGGTCTGGATTCTCTTCATAGAAAATCCGTGGATATTGTTCTTGTTTGCTCCTATTTACGGTTTTACCCACGGTTCTTTTTTTACCTTGATCTCTCCGACTGTCGCAGAGTTCTTCGGGACCAGGTCCCATGGCGTGATTTTCGCGATCGTTCTGCTTCACGGCACGATCGGTGGCGCCATGAGCCCGATCATTGCCGGGCTCGTCTTCGATGCGACTGGCACCTATCAGCCTGTGTTCATAACACTGTCAGTCCTGGCCTTTACGGGACTGATCCTGGTTAACTTTGTCCAGAAAATACCTGTTCCCACTGCCGAATCGAACCTCTTGCCTTGTTCGCAAGAGCGCTAGAGGGCTTAATGGTAAGCCTATGGCGCTATCGACCCCGATTTCGTTTTTCTTGATGGTTACTTATGTTTCCTAATGTATAAACAACGTAATATTGCATTGAACAGCACTCAGGAAAGCGCAACACCGACCCAATGCCGGGAGTCATATCATGATGCTTGACGGTAATCAGTTAGAGCAATTTCACAAAGACGGATTTCTCTTTCTGCCAGGCTGGTTTTCCAGCGCAGAATCGTCCACGCTGCTAGGGGAAGCGATCAAAGTTTATGCCATGGGCCGAACAGAGGTTGTTCGGGAGAAAAGTGGTGCTGCACGTACTGCGTTCGCTGCGCACACCTATAACGAGGGATTTCGTCTACTCGGAGCCCACCCACGCCTGATCAAACCTGTAATGCAGCTACTCGGCGAAGAAGTTTACATGCATCAGTATAAAGTCAATGCAAAAGCGGCATTCGACGGAGAGGTCTGGCAGTGGCACCAGGATTTTGGCACTTGGCATCGCGATGACGAAATGCCCGAACCTCGAGCCATGAACGTTGCGATCTACCTAAATGACGTTACCGCAGCGAATGGCCCGTTACTTTTTATTCCAAAGAGCCACACAGCAGGTACTCTACCCGCGGGCCATGACATCAAGACCACATCCTATCCACTGTGGACCCTGGATAGGGAAACAGTAACCCGCTTAGCTGAGCGGGGGGGTATTGCTGCACCTGTTGGTAAGGCCGGTTCGGTAGTGATGTTCCACAGTAATCTAGTCCATGCCAGTCCCCCCAATATAAGTCCTTTTGGACGTACGATTGTGTATCTGAGCCTTTGTGCCGTGTCTAATCATATTCGTCGTTACCAGCGGGCAGAGTTCATCGCACATCGGGATTTCAAACCTATTGTCCCACTGGCCGATGACTGCTTGAACAAGCTTGAAACTGAAGCAGCATAGTGACACGAGCGTGGCCCTAGCGCTGGTCATGGCTCTTGTAAAACCCCTGACCTTCATCATCCTGTTTCCATCGAAATTCCTGTTCCTGCTGCCCGGCGGCTAACTAACCCGGATGCTTATACGGGTAACAGAAATTGTGTGAAACAGACGGCACCACGAGTTTGGGCCGCTTGCACGCAGTGCGAGGAGTGATTACCTTTTCTGCTTTCGCAAAGATAACAAGGGTGAGGGCATGAGAGTTTTGATTACCGGCGGTGGCGGATTTCTTGGTCAGAAACTGGCACATGCGCTGGCAGCGTGGGGTGCGATTCTAGGAGAGTTGATTTCAGCCATGGAATTGATCGATGTGTTGCCTCCGGCCAAGGTAGACGCCAACTTTCCCGCCTCGGTTCAGGCCCGCGACATTTCTGATCCGGTCCAGGCAGTTCTCAAGTAGGTATGGCGGTTCGCCCTGTGCGGACGCAGGTAATATGGTCCTCATGATTCGGGCAGTGTCATAGGCGATCTGCAAACCCAATACACCGCAGAGCCGCTACTGCAAGGGGCTTGCGGCTATGGTCGCCATGCCCAAACGACAGTAGGTGCTGGTGCATAACGTCTACAGCATAGGTAACGCTGTGTGACGTGGACTCAATACAGAAAAAAGAAGGGGGTCAAACGCAAGGCGGCGCAAGAATTGGTGATATTGTTTGGTGATTATCGGTCGAAGTTTGAGTTGCAATGCGAAGAATTGGGCATGTTGATGGCGGCGAGCCTAGAAAGTGGGATAATCTGAAACTCGAAAGTTAATCTGATCATTCTCGTATAAGCGGGAATCTTGGTTCGCGCCCATGTTGGCAGGTTTCGTGCTTATACGGGAGTGATTTTACTTATTGTTGGGAATATAAAATGGGACAGTTTACAAACAAGAAAGCGATCGTTTTAGGTGGTACCTCTGGTATCGGGTTGTCAACTACCCAGATGCTGCGCGATGGTGGGGCAGAGGTTATCGCCGGCAGCCGGCGCGTATGTGAAATCGACGGTGTCGAATGTGTACAGGTCGATGTGCTCGATCGCGAAGCCTTGAGCGCCTTGTTCGAAAAACATCACGGTTTTGACTACCTGGTTAACGCTGCAACCGGTGGATCGCGTGCTATCGGGCCTTTTCTCGAAATGGACCTGGACGGTTTTCAAAACTCTTTTGCTAAACTTTGGGGTTACACCAACAGCGTCCGCCTGGGGGTTCCGCATATGTCGCAAACCGGTGCAGTCGTGTTGATCAGCGGCTACCCGGCGCGTAAATGGCGGGCGGGGGCGATTGCAATCGGCAGCGTCGGCGGTTCGGTCGAGGCCTTTATTCGATTGGGCGCCAACGAAATCAAGCCGGTAAGACTGAACGGGGTATCCCCCGGGCTGATCGATACCCCGATGTCACCGCTCAAGGGAGAAGAGCGCGAGAATTACTATCACAAAGGTGCAGCTGGGCATATTATCCCACGGGCGGGAACAGCGGATGAAGTCGCCGCCGCCGCTATCTTTTTGCTCGAAAACGAATTCGTTAGCGGCACTATTATTGACGTCGACGGGGGTGCTATTGTTTCATGAGGTTCAAGAGAATCAGAAAACTCCTAAAAGGCGATATGGCAGGGCGCAGTGCCGAGCTGGATTATTCCCGTATCGGCTCAGATGACGGCGTAAGGCTCCCTATCTGGTAACAGCAGATTGCTATTTCTTTTGTCTATGAGGTGGAGGTGACTGTGGCGATAGTAGGGTCGCCGCAGAAATAGGTGCCACTCATCAACGTTCTAAAATGGGATGGGTTGGCAGTTACCGACCGAAGCCATGGCCTGAGCTACCTATCGTGAGCCCACCACACAAAGCCGCTCTAAAGGTTGGGATTGGCGGGCTCGGCACCATTGGTTTTAATCTGGCCCAACGTCTGGATGAAGGACTCGAGGGCTTGATTCTTAGCGCGGTGTCAGCGCGAGATACCGATGCTGCCCGCTTGAGACTGAATGTTCTGCGACAACAGGTTCCGGTTTTGCCCTTAGCGGAACTGGCGCAAGTCTGCGATGTCGTGGTTGAATGCGCGCCTGCTGCAGTGTTCAGTCAGGTTGCTGAGCCGACGGTGCGATTGGGCAAGGTGTTGATTACGGTCAGCGTAGGGGGGTTACTAAATAACTGGCATCTGGTCGAGATGGCGAAGACCACTGGTGCACGCATTAATGTCCCCAGTGGTGCGATCCCAGGGCTTGATGCGGTACGGGCAGCCGCCCTGGGTGAGATCAAATACGTATCGATGGTAACCCGAAAACCACCTGCGGGGTTGGCCGGTGCTCCTCATATCCAAAGCAATAAGATTGATCTGGACTCTATAGATCAGCCACTTAAGGTATTTGAAGGCTCGGCCCGCGAGGGCGTCCAGGCTTTCCCAGCAAATGTCAATGTGGCGGCCGCACTGGGGCTTGCCGGCGTAGGGCCAGAATACACACGGTTGGAAATATGGGCCGATCCTGGAATTAGTCGAAATACTCATACAATTACTGTCGAATCGGACAGTGCACGACTTGAGCTGAAGATCGAAAATATCCCGACTGCTGAGAATCCGGGGACAGGCAGGATCGTTGTATTAAGTATGCTTGCGGCTCTTAAGAGATTGGTCGATCCTCTGACAGTAGGCACTTAAATCGGTCCTGTTGGAGTCTATACGGCTTGCAAGGTATCTCGAGCCGACTGGAAATCATGTTGAAGCAAAGGCAGTGCGACATCTCATAATTTATCTGCGTGGCGCCCGGATAACTAAAGGCCGATGCTGAAAGTCCGGCCCATCTCCCGAGCTTCCTGAAGCAAAAATGCAGGGTGTTCACCGCCGTCGGTCGAACCGTGAAGGTATTCGAAACGTCCATCGGCAATGCCGCAGAAATCAAAGATGCCCGTGACGATCTGAGTTTCTATGGCGGTGTCGTAGTCACGCTTGGCATAGGTTGCTGCATCCGACGCTGAAAGCCCGATAGCGAGCGCCCGCTTGTGACTGAGGAACTTGGATCCGTATGCGATATCCTTGTTCCAGACGCGGTCAATCCAGCCTTTCAAGATAGCCGGAAATGACCACCACCAGATCGGAAAGACCAGGATAATCCCGTCATTGCGCTGAAGCCGTTCGATCTCAGTCTGTACTGCGTCGGAGTAGGGTTTATTTACACTACCCCAGTCAGGCTCATCAGCGGGTGTCAGCAGTGGGTCAAAACCCTCACGATAAAGATCGGCTAGTTCAGCTTCATCACCTGCGTCAGCCAGTCTGGTCACAACGGCGTCGGTGACTTGACCCGTCAGCGAATTCCGGCGTGGATGCGCCATTACGACAAGCACCTTCATTGTGATTCCATGGCAACGGGTATCAAGTTCGAATTTGTATCACTACCTGACGCGCAAGCATCAGATAAGCTTAAATACAAAGGCCGGGTTAATTTATTTCCAGTTATCAGCAACTCTTCCACGGGAGAGTCCGAACTCTATACGGGTAACTTGTTTTGAAGATCAGGCTCTACATTGGGAATGCTTTTATCGTTCTTGGTTTTAGTCTTGGGCATCTCAGCTCTAGTTACTACTGTGATGCTGTAATAACCAATACCTTGGATTGTAAAACTTTAGTTGCACTAAAATCGTTAACTAAAATGTGACTGTTATAGCTTTGATTTCGCAGTAGGCGTCCAATGCAGCGAGGCCTTTTTCGCGCCCGATGCCACTTTCTTTCATGCCGCCAAATGGCACTGTATCTCCGGCACTGTGATAGCCGTTGATAAATACCTGTCCCGCTTCGACACCCCGGGCAAAACGCATCGCTTTACTGATATCCTTGGTTTGAATGCCGGCCGCCAGCCCGTAAGACGTTCCGTTGGCAATATCTATCGCGTGGTCTACATCATCGACCCCGATAACACTCAAGATCGGGCCAAACACTTCGGCTGTGCCCAACTCATCTTCTGGTGACACATTATCTGCTATTGACGGTGTGAAGAAATATCCGCCTTCACATTCTGCAACCTGAGCTTTTTCTCCACCCGTGACAAACGTTACCCCCCGGTCTCTGGCACGTTGAGCGAATCCCGCTACCGACGCCAATTGTCGATCAAAAATCAAAGGGCCCATTACTGGATTATCAAGCCCATGGCCCAGTGAAATCGATTCGACCCCTTTGATCAATCGATCGATTACTTCCTCATGAATCGGGCGATCTACCAAAAGCCGCGTCCCGGCGGAACAAATCTGCCCGGCATTCTTATACATTCCCGTCAGAACGCTAGGCACGGCAACATCCAGGTCCGCATCTCGAAGCACCACATGAGGAGACTTCCCACCCAGCTCTAATGTGACTGAGGCGAGATGGGCCGCCGCCGCCGCCATAACTCTTTTCCCGTTGGAATCGAACCCGTGAAGATGATATGGCGAACATCTGGATGCTCACTCAATATCCGTCCTGCTTCTTCTCCATGACCGGGGACTACATTGACAACGCCAGAGGGCACTCCAACCTCTTCGAGCAACTCAATCAGGAGAATTGCGCTTAGTGGAGTTTCTTCGGCGGGTTTGACCACCGCAGTGTTCCCGCAGGCCAATGCCGGTGCAAGGCTACGCGCTACCGATCGATATCGGAACATTCCAAGGCACAATATGACCAGTGACCCCGATGGGTACGCGTTCGGTGAAACAGACCTTGGATGGGCCAAGCGGCACCGTTGTCCCCTCGAGCTTATCTACAATGCCTGCGTAATAACAAAAGTAATCTGCCGTTCGTTCAACGGTAGCCTTAGCGTCATTGAAAGGTTTGCCGGTATCCAGGGTTTCCACTAGAGTTAAATGTTCAATATCCTGCCGAATTCGATTCCCGACCTCCCACAACAACTGGCCACGCGCTTTCGGTGCCAGTGTCGCCCAGGGTCCGTTAAGTGCGCGCTTTGCTGCCTGAACTGCATGGTCCACATCGCTGGCTTTTCCTGCCGCCACAGCGGTCAGTAATAACCCAGAGCCGGGATCAAAAGTTTCGATTTGATCGCGGCTTTCAGCGGCAATTTTCTGACCGTCGATCAACAGGTAATTCGGCAATTCACCGGCCTTTGAAATGGCCTCGGCCCAACGACTCATAAATCTCTCCTCAAACTTTTACAGCAACTACTAAATCACATTGGCAATCAGGAATCTTAACGTTAATTTCGGGATCAGTGGTGATGAAAGCCGATTCGGACTCAACGGTCCGGGTTGAGTAGTGCGCCTTAACCCGTGATACTCAACCCATGGTTCCGTTATCTGTATTGGATCTGGCTCCGATTACACAAGGCAGTGATGCTGGCCAGGCGCTCAGCAACAGCTTGGAGCTTGCCCGTCATACTGAAAAACTTGGTTTCAACCGTTACTGGGTTGCCGAGCACCACAACATGCCCGGCATTGCCAGCGCGGCGACCGCCGTTGTCATCGGCCATATCGCAGGTGGCACCCAAGCCATTCGGGTTGGCTCGGGCGGTGTCATGCTGCCGAACCACGCTCCGCTTGTCATTGCAGAACAATTCGGCACCCTCGAGTCACTTTATCCCGGCCGGATAGAACTGGGCCTGGGTCGAGCCCCTGGAACCGATCAGTTCACAGCCCAGGCGCTTCGCCGCAGCCTTGCCGGTGATGTGGATCAATTCCCTCGTGATGTCCAGGAACTTCAGAGCTATTTTCTACCCGACCAAACGAGTCAGAGGGTCAAAGCGGTGCCGGGCAGCGGCCTCAATATCCCCATCTGGATTCTGGGTTCAAGCCTTTACGGCGCTCAACTCGCTGCCGCCCTGGGCTTGCCTTACGCCTTTGCTTCGCATTTTGCGCCGGCAGTCATGATGCAAGCCATACAGATTTACCGCGAACGATTCGAGCCATCGGCTCAACAGGCAACGCCTTATGTCATGCTTGGTT